>JACCDI010208261.1_pt1 | contig 14217 bp, 10 predicted proteins | sample 7442791 | NCBI WGS metagenome assembly JACCDI01 (sample SAMN15323434, study PRJNA562643) | freshwater metagenome | isolation source: river surface water | place: USA:Blue River Watershed | collected 2017-08-15 | reverse complement strand
GCGCCACCCACAGGATCACCTGCAGGTCACGCAGGCCGCCTGGGGACTCCTTGCAATTGGGTTCGAGCGAATAGGGGGTGTTCTCGAACTTGTGATGGCGCTGGCGCATCTCCAGCGTCTTGGCCACGAAGAAGGCCTGCGGGTCCATCTGCGCGTCAAAGCGGCGCATGAACTCCCGGTGCAGGGGGGCATGGCCGCAGACCAGGCGCGACTCCAGGACCGAGGTCTGGACAGTCACGTCGGCCGCTGACTGGGCCAGGCACTCGCTCACGGTGCGCACGCTCGAGCCGATCTCCAGGCCGATGTCCCAGCACCGGCCGATGAAGGCCTCGACCCGCGCCTTCAGCTGCGGGTCGCCCTCGACCGCGGTGCCATCGGGCATGAGCAGCAGCACGTCGATGTCGGAATGGGGGAACAGTTCGCCACGGCCGTAGCCGCCGACCGCCACCAGGGCGAACCCCTCGGGGAACCCGGCGTGCAGCCAGAGCGTGGACAGGGTGAGGTCCGCTTCGCGCGCCAGGCCCCGCAGCACCTCGTGCACCCCGCGCGCCGAGCGGCCCGGGGCCAGCAGGGAGGCGAGCCGGGCGGCCTTGCGGGCGCGCCAGTCCTCGCGCAGCGCCTGGAGGTCGAGGGGCGCCGCAGGTGCGGCGGCGGGGAGGGGGGCCAGTGGCGCCGTCATGGCCGGGGCGCCAGGCTCAGGCGGCGACGAAGGCCGGCGGGGGCGGGCTGCCGGCAGACAGGGTGAGTACCTCGTAGCCCGTGTCGGTCACGAGCACCGTGTGCTCCCATTGGGCAGAGAGCGAGTGGTCCTTGGTGACGATGGTCCAGCCGTCGTTGCCATGCTCCTTCACCTCGCGCCGGCCCAGGTTGATCATGGGCTCGATGGTGAAGGTCATGCCCGGCTGCAATTCCTCCAGGGTTCCGGGCTTGCCGTAATGCAGCACCTGGGGTTCCTCGTGGAAGCGCCGGCCGATGCCGTGGCCGCAGAATTCGCGCACCACCGAGAAGCCCTGGCCTTCGGCGAACTTCTGGATGGCGTGACCGATGTCGCCCAGCCGCGCGCCGGGGCGTACCTGGACGATGCCATGCCACATGGCGTCATAGGTCAGGGCCACCAGGCGCCGGGCGGCGATGGAGACCTCGCCCACCACGAACATGCGGCTGGTGTCGCCGTACCAGCCGTCCTTGATCACGGTGACGTCGACGTTGACGATGTCGCCCTTCTTCAGCGGCTTGTCGTTGGGAATGCCGTGGCACACCACATGGTTCACCGAGGTGCACAGCGAGGCGGGGTAGGGCGGATAGCCCGGCGGCTGGTAGCCTAGGGTGGCCGAGGTGCTGCCTTGCACCTTCATGTACTCGGCGGCGAGGCGATCGATTTCGCGGGTGGTGATGCCCGGCTGGATGAAGGGTGTGAGGTGGTCCAGGACCTCGGAGGCGAGGCGGCAGGCGGTGCGCATGCCCTGGATGCCGTCAGTGTCCTTGTACGTGATGCTCATGGGACCCGATTATCCCAGAGGCCCCCCGGGCGCGCAGGGGGAGTCCGGGGTGCCCGGTAAAATGGCGGGCTGCGCGCCCGGCCCCAGTCAGCGGCCTGGCGCCTCCCACCCCACACAGGCTACACAGTGACCCTGCATATCACCGAGTTGGAGGGCGGCTCCGCCCTCAGCGAGTTTCGCGTCCAGCAATTGCTCCCGCGCCTGCAGGCCGTCCACGACAAGATCACCTCCGTGCACGCCCGTTACGTGCACCTGGCCGCCTGGGAGCAGGTACCGAATGCGGATGCCGCCCGGCGCCTTGCGGACCTTCTGACCTACGGCCAGGCCTACGCCGGCCCCGACCAGGGGGAGCGCTTCGTGGTCACGCCGCGCCTGGGCACGGTCTCGCCCTGGGCCTCCAAGGCCACCGACATTGCTCACAACTGCGGCCTGTCGGTCAAGCGGGTGGAGCGCCTCGTCGAATTCCGTCTCGGACTCCGGGGCGGTCTCCTGTCGTCGCCGCCGGCTGTGTCCGCGGCCCAGCGCGAGGCCCTGGCCGCGGTGCTGCATGACCGCATGACCGAGAGCGTGGTGCCCGAGCGCCGCGACGCCCACCGTCTCTTCACCGAGCTCGACCCCGTGCCGATGGAGCTCGTGGACCTCCTGGGCGGCGGGCGCAGGGCCCTGGAGGCCGCCAACGCCCGCTTCGGCCTGGCCCTGGCCGACGACGAGATCGACTACCTGGTCAATGCCTTCCAGGGGCTGGGCCGCAATCCCACCGACGTCGAGCTGATGATGTTCGCGCAGGCCAATAGCGAACACTGCCGGCACAAGATCTTCAATGCCTCGTTCACGATCGACGGCAGGCCGCAGGACAAGAGCCTCTTCGGCATGATCCGAAACACGCACCAGCAGCATCCGCAGCACACGGTGGTGGCCTACTCGGACAATGCCGCGGTCATGGAGGGTTCGCGGGCCGAGCTTTTCGTTCCAGCCACGGCCGGCCCCAGCGCCTACGTCAAGCGCGAGGCGACCCAGCACGTGCTGATGAAGGTGGAGACGCACAACCACCCCACCGCGATCTCGCCCTTCGCGGGCGCCTCCACCGGCGCGGGCGGCGAGATCCGCGACGAGGGGGCCACCGGGCGCGGCTCGCGCCCCAAGGCGGGCCTGACCGGCTTTTCCGTCTCCCGCCTGTGGGACAACCCGCACGGGCGTCCTGCGCACATTGCCAGCCCGCTGCAGATCATGACCGAGGGGCCGCTGGGGGGCGCCGCGTTCAACAACGAGTTCGGCCGTCCGAACCTGGCCGGCTATTTCCGCGAGTACGAGCAGGTCGTGGACGGTGTGGTGCGGGGCTACCACAAGCCGATCATGATCGCTGGCGGCCTGGGCCATATCGACGCCAGCCTCACCCACAAGATCGAGTTCCCGGCGGGCACCCTGCTGGTGCAACTGGGCGGACCCGGCATGCGCATCGGCATGGGCGGCGGTGCGGCCAGCTCCATGGCCACGGGGGCCAATGCGGCCGAACTCGACTTCGATTCCGTGCAGCGCGGCAACCCCGAGATCGAGCGCCGCGCCCAGGAAGTCATCAACCATTGCTGGAAGCTCGGCGCGGACAACCCGATCCTCGCGATTCACGACGTGGGCGCGGGCGGCCTGTCCAATGCCTTTCCCGAGCTCACGAACGACGCGGGGCGCGGCGCGCGCTTTGACCTGTCCCGGGTCCCCCTGGAGGAATCGGGCCTGGCGCCCAAGGAGATCTGGTGCAACGAGAGCCAGGAGCGTTATGTCCTGGCGATTGCCCCCGAATCGCTGCCGCAGTTCACGGACTTCTGCGAGCGCGAGCGCTGTCCCTTCGCCGTGGTCGGCACGGCCACCGCCGAACGCCAGCTGGTCGTGGCCGACGAGACCACGCGCGCGGTCGACATGCCGATGGACGTCCTCCTGGGCAAGCCGCCGAAGATGCACCGCGACGTCACGTCGGTGGCGCGCGTGTCCCCGCCCCTGGACCTGACGGGCGTGGCCTTGCAGGAGACCGTGATCCGGGTGCTGTCGCACCCCACCGTCGCCTCCAAGCGGTTTCTCATCACCATTGGTGACCGCACGGTCGGTGGCCTCACGCACCGCGACCAGATGGTCGGCCCCTGGCAGGTGCCGGTGGCTGATGTGGCCGTCACCCTGGCCGACTACCGCGGCTTCGCGGGCGAGGCCATGGCCATGGGCGAGCGCACCCCGCTGGCGGCCCTGGATGCGCCGGCCTCGGGGCGCATGGCCGTGGCCGAGGCCATCACCAACCTGCTGGCGGCCCCGATCGAGCTGCCGCGGGTGAAGCTGTCGGCCAACTGGATGGCCGCCTGCGGTGAACCCGGCGAGGACGCCGCCCTGTACGAGACGGTCAAGGCCGTCGGCATGGCGCTGTGTCCCGCCCTGGGCATCTCCATCCCGGTGGGCAAGGACAGCCTGTCCATGCGCACCCAGTGGCAAGACGGCGGTACGCGCAAGAAGGTCGTCTCGCCGGTGAGCCTGGTGATCACCGCCTTTGCCACGCTGGCCGATGTGCGGGGCACGCTCACGCCGCAGCTGCAGGCGCAGGGCGACACGACGCTGGTGCTGGTCGACCTGGGCAAGGGACGCCACCGCCTGGGTGGCAGCATCCTGGCCCAGGTGCTGGAGCAGCCGGGCGGCGAGGTGCCGGACCTGGACGACCCGCAGGACCTGGTCAACCTGGTCCATGCCGTCAACACCCTGCGTGCGCAGGGGCGCCTGCTGGCCTACCACGATCGCAGTGACGGCGGCCTGATGGCGGCGGCATGCGAGATGGCCTTCGCCGGCCAGGTGGGCGTGAGCCTGAACGTGGACCTGCTGGTCACCGAGGGGGACGGCATCCATGACAGCCGCGCCGACCATGGCGATGCCAAGAACTGGGCGGGCCAGGTCAGCGCCCGCCGCGAGGAGCTCACGCTCAAGGCTCTTTTCAACGAGGAGCTGGGGGTCGTGCTGCAGGTGCCCACCGCGGTGCGCAACGAGGTGATGCAGGTGTTGCGCGATCACGGCTTGTCGCGCCACAGCCATTTCATCGGCAAGACCCGTCCCGCCGACAGCGAGATCGAGGTGGGCAAGGGGCAGGTTCAGGTCTGGCGTGACACGAAGTCCGTCTTCAGCGCCAGCCTCCAGGACCTGCAGCAGGTCTGGGACAGCGTCAGCTGGAAGATCTGCCAGCAGCGGGACAACCCGTCCGGCGCCGACGCCGAGCATGCGGCGGCCGGCCGCCCGGGCGATCCGGGCCTGCAGTTCGCGCCGAGCTTCGACCCGGCCGAGGATGTGGCCGCGCCGTTCCTGAACCTGGCCCGACCGCGGGTGGCCATCCTGCGCGAGCAGGGCGTGAACTCGCATGTCGAGATGGCGTATTGCTTCGACCTCGCCGGCTTCGAGGCGGTCGACGTGCACATGACCGACCTGCAATCGGGCCGAGCCCGGCTCGCAGACTTCAAAGGCTTTGTCGCCTGCGGCGGTTTCAGTTATGGCGACACCCTGGGCGCCGGCATCGGCTGGGCCCGCAGCATCACCTTCAACACCCCGCTGGCGACGCAGTTCAAGGACTTCTTCGCCCGCACCGACACCTTTGCCCTGGGCGTGTGCAACGGCTGCCAGATGCTGGCCGAACTGGCCGACATCATTCCCGGCGCGCAGGACTGGCCGCGCTTTACCACCAATCGAAGCGAGCGCTACGAGGCGCGCCTGTCGCAGGTGGAGGTGCTGGAGTCACCCAGCCTGTTCTTCCAGGGCATGGCGGGCAGCCGCCTGCCCATCGTGGTGGCGCATGGCGAGGGCTACGCCAACTTCGCGCAGCGTGGCAATGCGGCGAAGGCGATCGGCGCGATGCGCTTCACCGACCACCATGGACAGGCGACCGAGGCCTATCCGTACAACCCCAATGGCAGCCCCTGGGGCCTGACGGCGGTGACCACGGCCGACGGCCGCTTCACGGCCATGATGCCGCACCCCGAGCGGGTGTTCCGCAATGTGCAGATGTCGTGGACCGGTGGCGACCTCAGCGCGCACAGCCCCTGGCTGCGGATCTGGCGCAACGCGCGGCGCTGGGTGGGCTAGGCATTCAGCGGCAGGCGTTGCCTGGGGCGCGGGCAAAGGAGGCCCCGCGCGCCATGGCCAGCGCGCCGTCGCCGCCCGAGACCCGCAGCTGCGATCCCTCGTGCGTGAGTTCGAGCGCGCCGTGGCGGGTGGATTGGGTCTTGAGCACGGGGCCGGTCATTCGGCCCTGGATCTCTCGCACCCGATCACCCCGCGTGAGGGCAGCGTCGACCTCCTGGAAACGCTGCGTCACGCGCAGGCTGAAATCCCGCAAGGGGCCGGTGCCACACCACAGTCCGTCGATGCGTGCTGGCACGGTCCACAGATGGACCTTGCTGGACTTTTCCAGGCCGACCTTCTTGTCAGGCACTGGCACGACGGTGGTCTGGTCGGGCTTCCAGTCGCCCATGTCCCAGTCGTGCGAGACGATGCGGGTGCCCGGCTTGAGCGCCAGCAGGGCCGGCCGCAGCTTCAGGTTGAACTCGGGCAGCAGGTACATGGTGATGACCGTGGCGCGGGACAGGTCGGTCTCGAACAGGTCCTGCACCTTGAAGGCGACCTTGTCGGCGACGCCGGCTTCGCGCGCGGTGCGCAGGCTCTTGTCGACCAGATCGGGGACGATCTCCACCCCCAGGCCGCTGGCGCCGAAGCGCTTGGCCGCCACGATGACGATACGGCCGTCGCCCGAGCCCAGGTCGATCACGTGGTCGGCAGGGCCGACCCGCGCCGCCTGGAGCATCTCCAGGGTCACGTTGTCGGGGGTGGTGATGAAGGGGACTTCATCGGACAGCACCGTGGGCTGGGCATGGGCCAGAAGGCCGAGGCCGGCCAGGAGAACGGCAGCGATGCGGAGGAGGCAGGGGCGGGTCAGGGTGGTCACCCGCGAAAGATAGCATCCCGCCACCCGTATCGCACAGGAAGTCACCCCGATGCGGGCCTGACCGCAGCGGGGCGGGTGCGGTAGAACTGCATGGGCACCTCGGCCATCTCCCGGGCGCGCTGGTTCATCACCGACTTCTTCATGCGGCCCACCACGTGCATTTCGCAGGGCTTGCAGTCAAAGCGCAGGGTGAGCTTTTCCTTGCCGTTCACGAGTTGCAGCGGCTCGGCCCGCACCGTGCCTTGCACGCCGGTCACGCCCTTGGCCTGTTTGGGGCACAGGCTCATGCTCCAGCGCACGCAGTGCTTGGTGATCATGAGAGAGACCTCGCCTTCCTCCTCGTGGCTCTCGTAGGCGGCGTCGATCACTTTCACGCCGTGTCGAGCGTAGAAGTCGCGGGCCTTCCCGTTCAGGACATTGGCCAGGTAGGACAGGGTGTCCTCGGGGTAGGGTGTGGGCGGTTCGGCGGGTCGGGCCCGCAGCGGGCGCTGCCAGGCGGCCTCGCGGGCCGACACCAGGGCGTCGACCGCCTCGCGGCGCAGCGCATTCAGGAACGAGGCGGGCAGGAACCAGGGGCCGGTGAGGGCCAGGCGGATGTCCAGGGCCTCGAAGTCGGTCGCGCCAAAGCGGCCAATCTGCTCCCGAAGCTGCGTGGCCTGGCGGGCGGGGTCGCGCGCGGCTTCCTTGGGGTGGGGCAGGGTGGAGTGGCCGACATGGCCGTCTTCGTCCGTGAGCGTGAGCGCGAATCCCTCGGGCGTCTCGGACAACTCGACCCACAGGCCGATCCGCCGCTCGCTGGACTTCTTCTCGAGCTGACGCACCCAGTGCATGTCGCGGTTGCGGTTGATGCGGGTGCCTTTGCGCAGGTCCCGCATGCCTGCAATCGGGTCCTTGGGGAACACCCGCCACAGGCCCGCCTGCTTCGTGGCCTCGGCCCGGTTGATGGCCACGCCCACCAATTCCTTCTGCAGGTCGAAATAGCACAGCCCGTCGCCGTTGTGCAACTCAGTCGCCGGGTCGTCGCACTCGAGCTCGATCCAGCCTTCCTGGGGCTGCACGCGTGTCACCCAGGCCAGGGCCTGGCCCGGGTTCTTGGGCGAGTCGAAGGCACCGATGTCGTCCTGGCGGCCATTGACGAAGTAGTCGGTGAACTCCCGGTTGAAGTTCTGGTTCGGGTCAGGCGTGAAGAACAAGCGCGTGCGACCGCTGGAGGCGCGGGCGTAGGGCTGGTGACTGCCCTCGCGCGCCTCGATCAGTTCGTCCAGCAGCTTGCGGTAATGGGCGGTGATGTTCTTCACATAGCCCATGTCCTTGTAGCGGCCCTCGATCTTGAAGCTGCGGATGCCGGCGTCCACCAGAGCGGCCAGGTTGGCACTCTGGTTGTTGTCCTTCATGGACAGCACGTGCTGGTCGTGCGCGATGAAGCGGCCCTGGGCGTCCAGCACCTGGTACGGAAGGCGGCAGGCCTGCGAGCAGTCGCCCCGGTTGGCGCTGCGGCCAGTGTGGGCATGCGAGATGAAGCACTGGCCGCTGTAGGCCACGCACAGGGCGCCGTGCACGAAGAACTCCATCACGCTGCGCTGCGGGTCCAGCGCGGCACCGACCTCGCGGATCTGCTCCAGCGTCAGCTCCCGGGCGAGTACCAGCTGCGAGAAGCCCGCGTCCTGCAGGAAGCGCGCCTTGTCCGGCGTGCGGATGTCGGACTGGGTGCTGGCATGCAGCTGGATCGGCGGCAGGTCGATCTCGAGCAGGCCCATGTCCTGCACGATCAGGGCGTCCGCCCCGGCGTGGTACACGTCCCAGGCCATGCGCCGCGCGGGCTCGAGCTCGTCATCGCGCAGGATGGTGTTGAGGGTGATGAAGATGCGGGTGCCGAAGCGGTGTGCATGCTTGACGAGGCGCTCGATGTCCTGAACGCGGTTGCCCGCCGAGGCGCGCGCACCAAAGCCCGGACCGCCGATGTACACGGCGTCCGCGCCATGGTTCACGGCTTCGATGCCGATGTCGGCGTCCCGCGCGGGGGCGAGCAGTTCAAGCTGGTGGGGGGCGAGCATGGGGCGTGATTATCCCGCCCCGGGCCGGGCATGAAAAAAGCGGCCCGCAGGCCGCTTCGGGGCAGGTGCCGGGCCGGACTTATTCGACCTTGGCCTTGGTGCGAAGCTCGTCCTGGAACTTGGACAGGCGCTCCTGCTGCATCTGCTGCTGGATCTGGGCCTTGACCTCTTCGAACTTGGGCATCTGGGCCTCGCGCACGTCGTCCAGGCGGATCACATGGAAGCCGAACTGGCTCTTGACCGGTGCCTGGGTCGTCTGGCCCTTGGACAGCTTGACCATCGCCTCGGAGAACTCGGGCACGTAGCTCTTGGCATTGGCCCAGTCCAGGTCGCCGCCGTTGGCGCCCGATCCGGGGTCCTTGGACTGCTTCTTGGCGAGGTCCTCGAACTTGGCGCCCTTCTTGAGGCTGGCGATGATGGCCTTGGCCTCTTCCTCCTTGGCCACCAGGATGTGGCGGGCACGGTATTCCTTGCCGGCATTGGCCGCGACGAACTTGTCGTATTCGGCCTTGGCGTCGGCGTCGGTGACGGGGTTCTTGGCCTGGAAGTCCGAGAACAGTTCGCGGATCAGGATGGTCTGGCGGGCCAGTTCCATCTGGGTCTTGAAGTCGTCGCTGCCCTCCAGGCCGCGGCGGGCGGCTTCCTGCATGAAGATCTCGCGGGCGATGACCTCGTCCTTGATCTGGGCGCTCAGCTCGGGGGTGACCGGGCGGCCGCTCTTGGCCACCTGGGCGGCCAGGGCGTCGGCGCGCGACTTGGGCACCGGCTTGCCGTTGACGATGGCGATGTTCTGGGCCAGGGCCGGCAGGGCGGCACAGAAGGCGGCCGCCGCAACGGCAGCAAGGAGGTGCTTTTTCATGGGGGCTTGGTTCCTAACGAATCCGCGAAGAGGGGTCAGACGATCTCGATGGCCAGGGCATGCAGCCCCCGCTGGAGAAAATCGTGCAGCGCATCATACACAAGGCGATGCTGGGCGACGCGGTTCCTGCCCGCCAGGGCGGGGGCGGCAATGCGCACCCTGAAATGGGTGCCCGAGCCCGTGCCATCGCTGCCGGCATGACCGGCGTGGGCAGCGCTCTCGTCCAGCACCTCCAGACGCGTGGGCTGCAGGACGTCGGTCAACCGTGCGTGGACGGCGGCGGCGGTGATGCCGGTGCTCACGGCTTGGACGCCCCGTCCGCGGGCGTGTCGTCCTGGGCGTTCATGTACTTGGACAGGACCATGGCCTGGGCGATGGAAAACGCCACCACCAGCCCGGTCAGGCCGAACACCTTGAACAGGCCCCAGGATTTTTCCGTGAAGGTGCAGGACGTGGTGCAAAACAGGCTGGACATTGCTCCCAGCGGGGTGGTGGTCGCCGTGTTGAAGACCACGGCGAGATTGAGCACCCCCAGGAGGATCAGGAACGCCGCCCACGCCAGATTCAGCTGCGACCAGACCTTGTCGGGCGCGGTCATGTGTTCCCCCATCAGCACGCGCACGAAGTTCTTCTTGAACACCGGCGGTCCGGCCAGCAGGAGGGCGGCGAACAGCCAGTTGATCGCCGTGGGCTTGAACAGGAGGAACAGCGGATCGTGGGAGATGAGCGTGGCACCGCCGAACACCAGCACCACCCCCAGGGTGAACCACTGCATGCCGCTGACGGCCTTGCGCATCGCCAGCATGAGGCCGACCTGCAGCACCATGGCCACGATGATCACGGCGGTCGCGGTGTAGATGTCAAACAGGAACAGCGCGATGAGGAACAGGACCCCGGGCAGGAAGTCGAAGAGAAGTTTCATGGCGGGGAGGTGAATTCGAGCGAGGCGGAGTTCATGCAATAGCGCAGCCCGGTGGGCGCCGGGCCGTCGGGAAAGACATGGCCCAGGTGCGCACCGCATTGTGCACAGACCGTCTCCACGCGCACCATGCCGTGGCTGGTATCGGTGTGTTCACGGATCGCGCCGGGTACCGCCTGGGAGAAGCTGGGCCAGCCGCAGCCCGCGTCGAACTTGCTGCGGGCGTCGAACAAGAGGTTGCCGCAGCAGATGCAGTGGTAGCGCCCATCGGCCCAGACCTGCTCGTACTTGCCGGTGTAGGGCCGCTCGGTCGCGGCGCGCCGGGTGATGTCGAAGGCGCGCGGTTCGGCCCCCTTGGCCGCCAGCAGGGCGCGCCACTCGTCGTCGGTTTTCTGGATCGGGTAGGTCATGAGGAGCAGCTGATTTCGATGGAGGTGGCCCAGTCGGGGGGCAGGCCGGCGTCGTCTTCGTGGGCCAGGGGGTGGTCGTCAAACGGATCCTGCAGCAGCGCCAGCAGCCGGGACACGCCGGAGAAATCACCCGCCTTCGCCTGGCGGATCGCCAGTTCGCCCAGGTGGTTGCGCAGCACGTATTTCGGGTTGACGGCCCGCATCCGCGCACCCGCACCGACGCCGCCATCGGCGTCCCGGGCGCGCCGCGCCGCGTAGCGTCGCAGCCAGGCGTCCAGGGCCTCGCGGTCGGCAAAGAGGTCCCGCACCGGTTCGGGCGAGCCGCCCGCCACGTGCTCGGACAGGCGGCGCCAGAACAGGGGATAGTCCACCCGGCCGGCGGCCATGAGCTTGAGGATGTCGTCGATCAGCGTGCGGTCGTCCTCGTGGACAGCGGTCAGCCCCAGCTTGGCCTGCATGCGCGCCTGCAGCGCCTGCGGAAAGACGCGCGGGTAGGACTGGAGGGCGGCCAGCGTCACCTCCTGGTCGTTGATCAAGGGCAGCAGGGCCTGGGCCAGGGCATGCAGGTTCCAGTAGGCGACGTTGGGCTGGCGGTGGTAGGCGTAGCGCCCGCCGCTGTCGCTGTGGTTGCAGATGTGGCCGGGATCGAAGCCGTCCATGAACTGGAAGGGGCCGTAGTCCAGGGTCAGGCCCAGGATGCTCATGTTGTCGGTGTTCATGACCCCGTGGCAGAAGCCGACCGCCTGCCACTGGGCCACCAGGGCGGCGGTGCGCTCGCTGACCTGTTCGAGGAAGGCGGCCACGGCGCTGCCCCCGAGTCGCTCGCGGGCTTCGCCGTCGCGGCACTGGGGATAGAACCGGTCGATCACGTAGTCGGCCAATTGCCCGAGTTCCTGCGTCTGGCCGTTTGCCGAGAAATGTTCGAAATGGCCGAAGCGGATGAAGCTGGGAGCCACGCGGGTGACCACGGCGGCGGTTTCCACCTCCTCGCGGAGTACCGGGGCGGGCGAGCCCGTCACGGCCAGGGCCCGGCTGGTGGGTATGCCCAGGCCCGCCATCGCCTCGGAGCACAGGAATTCACGGATGCTGGAACGCAGCACCGCGCGGCCATCGCCCATGCGGGAGTAGGGGGTGCGGCCGGCGCCTTTGAGCTGGATCTCCTGGGCGCCGTCGGAGGTGTCCGCTTCGCCGAGCAGCAAGGCCCTTCCGTCCCCCAGCTGGCCGGCCCAGACTCCGAACTGGTGGCCGCTGTAGACGCTGGCCAGGGGGCGCGCGCCGGCCAGCACCCCGCTGCCGGTGAGGGCCGCCACGGCCTGCGGGGTCGCCAGCTGCGCCGGGTCCAGCCCGAGCTGGCGGGCCAGGCGTTCGCTCAGGCCGACCAGGTGCGGGGCGGGCAGCGGGGTCGCGGCCAGCTCGGTGTAGAACGCCGGTCCCAGCTGGGCGAAGCGGTGGTTCCAGCGCAGGCCGAGGTCGGCGCCCGGCAGGGCGGACGGGGGTGCGGCGCCCGCCCCGGGAGGGAGTGCGGGCGCGTTCGTCCAGGGAGTCATCCCTCGATTGTCCCGCAGCTGGCCCGCCCGCGGCCCCATGAGGGGTTTCCTCCGTGGCGACACCGTTCCTGGCTGCGCCATACTGGCTCGCATTGACTGTCCCATGACACAAGGAGATTCCCGTGCTCGGTTTGATGCAAGGCCAACCCCTGCTGATTTCATCCCTGGTCACCTTCGCAGAGCGCCACCACGGCGATACTGAAATCGTGTCCCGTCGCGTCGAGGGCGACATCCACCGCTACACCTGGGCCGACGCGGGCCGGCGCTCGCGGCAGGTGGCTCACGCCCTGGACGCCCTGAAGCTTGACTTCTCGGACCGCGTGGCGACGCTGGCCTGGAACGGCTACCGGCACCTGGAGCTGTATTTCGGGGTGTCGGGGTCGGGGCGGGTGCTGCACACGCTCAACCCGCGCCTGCACCCGGACCAGGTGGTCTGGATCGCGAACCACGCCGAGGACCGGGTGCTGTGTTTTGACGCCACCTTCCTTCCGCTGGTGCAGGCGGTGCACGCGCGCTGCCCCACCATCCGCCAGTACGTGATGCTGTGCGACGGCCAGGCGCTGCCCGCCGACAGCGGCATTCCCAACCTCGTGGCCTACGAGGACTGGATTGCCCGGCATCCCACCACGTACGACTGGCCGCAGTTCGACGAGAACTCGGCCTCCAGCATGTGCTACACGAGCGGCACCACGGGCAACCCCAAGGGTGCCTTGTACAGCCACCGTTCCACCTTGCTGCACGCCTATGCAGCGGCCCTGCCCGACGTGATGGGCCTGTCGGCCCGTGACTCGGTGCTCCCGGTGGTGCCGATGTTCCACGTCAATGCCTGGGGCATTCCGTACTCGGCGGCGCTGACCGGCTGCAAGCTGGTGTTCCCGGGCGGCGCCCTGGACGGCAAGTCGGTCTACGAGCTGATCGAGGCCGAGAAGGTGACCTATGCGGCGGGTGTGCCCACCGTGTGGCAGATGCTGCTGGGGCACATGGGGCCCAACAAGCTGCGTTTTTCCACGCTGAACCGCACCGTGATCGGCGGCTCGGCCTGTCCGCCGGCCATGATCACCGCCTTCCGCGAGCAGTACGGTGTGGAGGTGCTGCACGCCTGGGGCATGACCGAGATGAGCCCGCTGGGCACCCTGTGCACCCTGAAGAACAAGCACCTGTCGATGTCCGAGTCCGAGCAGATGAAGGTGCGCCTGAAGCAGGGGCGCGCCATCTACGGCGTGGACATGCGCATCGTGGGCGACGACGGCCAGGCGCTGCCCTGGGACGGCAGCACCTTCGGCGACCTGCAGGTGCGCGGGCCCTGGGTGGTGCGCGAGTACTTCAAGGGCGAGGGGGGCGACCCCCTGCATGAGGGCTGGTTCCCGACCGGCGACGTGGCCACCATTGACAGCGACGGTTACATGCAGATCACCGACCGCAGCAAGGACGTGATCAAGTCCGGCGGCGAGTGGATTTCCTCCATCGACATCGAGAACATCGCGATGGCGCACCCGGCGGTGGCCATGGCGGCCTGCGTGGGGATGCCGCACCCGAAGTGGGACGAGCGGCCGATCGTGGCGGTGGTCAAGAAGCCCGGGACTGAGGTCACCCGCGAGGAGCTTCTGGGCTTTTACGAGGGCAAGACCGCCAAGTGGCAGATCCCGGACGATGTGGTGTTCGTCGAGGCGATTCCGCTGGGGGCGACGGGGAAGATGCTCAAGACTCGGCTGCGGGAGCAGTTGAAGGGTTACAAGCTGCCTGGGGTTTGAGGGGGACGGCGGTGTGCGGCTTCGTTGGCCTGAAACGCACCGGGCGTGCGGGGAGCTTCGTTGGCCTGCAGCGCGCCGGGCGGGCGGGGAGCTTCGTTGGCCTGCAACGCGCCGGGCGGGCGGCATGGGCCCGGGGGCTTCAATGCGGGGGCCCTTCGGGCTCCCTTGCGGTGCTCGCAACAGGCGGGAAGCGCGCAAACTCGCCTTCGGCTCAAACATGCGCG
>JACCDI012122514.1_pt1 | contig 14222 bp, 6 predicted proteins | sample 7442791 | NCBI WGS metagenome assembly JACCDI01 (sample SAMN15323434, study PRJNA562643) | freshwater metagenome | isolation source: river surface water | place: USA:Blue River Watershed | collected 2017-08-15 | reverse complement strand
CTAATTTTTCATTTAACTTAGGTAATGATTTTAAATTATTATAATCACAATCTAATTTTTCTAAATTTTCATTTAATTCCGGTAAATACATTAATTCATTATAATAACAATCTAATTTTTCTAAATTTTCATTTAATTCAGGTAAACTAATTAAATTATTATAAGAACATGTTAATATTTTTAAATTTTCATTTAATTTGGGTAGTAATGTTAATTTATTATTTTCACAGTGTAAATGTGTCAAATTTTCATTAAGTTTCGGCAATAATATTATATTATTATTATTACAAAATAATATTTTTAAATTTTTGTTTAATTCTGGAAGTGATGTTAAATTATCATAGGAACAAGCTAGAAATTCTAAGTTTTCATTTAATTCTGGAAGAGATGACAAATTATTTTTACAACATTGTAATAATGTTAAATTATCATTTAATTCTGGAAGAAATGTTAAATTATTATAATGACACCACAATTTTTCCAAGTTTTCATTTAATTCTGGTAGAGATGTCAAGTTATTATTTGAACAATTTAAATATACTAAATTTTTGTGAGTTGATATATCTGGAAGTGATGTTAATTTATTAAAACAACAAAGAATTTTTTTTAAATTTTTGTTTAACTCAGGTAATGATGTTAATTTATTATTTGAACAATTTAAATATACTAAATTTTTAAATCTAGATAAATCTGGTAAATATGTTAATTTTTTATAAGATACAGTTATTTTTTTGGTATCTTCTGGCAATGAATTTAAATATTCTTCAATATTAAATTTCGGCATTTTATTTTCCTACTTATATTTATGTCAATTCTAAAAAAAATGTATTTTTATTCAATTTTTTTTATAATATAATAAAATATATTGCATATATTTACCATGTTTCAATCACTTCCATAAATTCTTCTTCATCATCTTCATTTTTCATACTATTAAGTTTTTCTAATAATTTATTAGGATGATACATTTCCATAATATATTTTTCCTGACTTCTCAAATACCATCTTATAAAATGCTTTTTATATTTTAAACACATAATACGATATTTACAATCTATAAAATGATTTACAAGATTTTTAAATTCATCAAATGAAGACTTCATCTTATCATTAAATATTTCTGGTAAATTATTTTTTGAAAACCATAATTGTTTTACATTTTTATTTAATTTTGGTAACATAATTAAATTATTGCTACAACAATATAAATATTTTAAATTTTCATTTAATTTTGGTAATGATGTTAAATTATTATTAGAACAATTTAAACTTTGTAAATTTTTATTTAATTTTGGCAAAGAAGTTAATTTATTATTATGACAAAGCATGTCTTTTAAATTTTCATTTAATTTTGGTAATGATGTTAATTTATTATGACTACAATCTAAATATGTTAAATTTACATTTAATTCTTGTAATGATATGAAATTATTATAAGAACAAAATAAAGATTCTAATTTATGATTTAATTTAGGTAATACCATTATATTATTATTATAACAATATAAACTTTTCAAATTTTCATTTAATTCTGGTAATGATGTTAAATTATTAATCCCACAGTTTAAGTGTTGTAATTTTTTATTTAATTTTGGCAAAGAAGTTAATTTATTATTATTACAATATAATATTTGTAAATTTTCATTTAATTCTGGTAATGATGTTAAATTATTGTAATAACAATGAAATTCTTTTAAATTTTCATTTAATTCTGGTAATGATGTTAATTTATTATACCCACAATATAATTCAATCAATGATTCATTTAATTTTGGTAATGATGTTAAATTATTATCCGAACAAGATAATATTTGTAAATTTTTAAATCTTGATAAATCTGGTAAATATGTTAAACATTTGTTATTCACTTTTATTACTGTAATATCTTCTGGTAATGAATCTAAATATTCTTTAATATTAAATTTTATCATTTTTTATATTTATAATTATTTATTGAAAAAAATAAAAAATTTCAAATTAAATTCAATTTTATGTATTTACCATGTTTCAATAGTTTTCATAAATTCTTCTTCATCATCTTCATTTTTTATTTGCCCTAGTATTTTCATAAGATTATTAGGGTGGTATTCTCTTTCTATCTTTGGAAGCCTTACCCGTTCCCATAACCACCTTCTAAAATGCTCTTTATATTTTAAACACATGATGCGATATTTACATATTATGAAACGATTTACAATATTTTTAAATTCGTTAAATAAATGCATGTGGTAATTATATACAAATATTTCTGGTAAATTATTATTGTAAACCCATAAACAATGTAATTTTTCATTTAATTTTGGTAAAGTTATTAATTTATTATTAATACAAATTATTTTTTCTAATTTTTCGTTTAATTCTGGTAATGAGGTTAATTTATTACCACTACAATTTAATTCTATTAAATTTTCATTTAATTCTGGTAATGATATTAATTTATTACAACCACAACGTAATTCTTTTAAATTTTTATTTAATTCTGGTAAATAAGTTAAATTATTATAAGAACAATTTAAATATTCTAAATTTTTAAATCTTGATAAATCTGGTAAATATGTTAAATTTTTTAAAGATAGATGTAATTCTTTAATATCATATGGTAATGAATCTAAATATTCCTCAATATTAAATTCTGACATTTTTATATTTTTTATTTTAAAAACCACAATAAAAAATATAATTATATTCAATTTTTTATAAAATGCAAAATATAAGTAGCAAGTTTCAATAGCTTCCATAAATTCTTCTTCATTGTCTTCATTTTTATTCTTTAGATCTATTTCTATAATATCTACTATAATGTTTTTCATCATTATCTAATTTCATCAATGTTGTTTTAATTATATTTTCATTTGAATCAGAATAATAAACATTTTGAATTTTATATCCCAATTTTTCTGGTAAATTTTTCATTATATTTATACAATTTGCACATGGTTTACTAGACTGTAATTTATTTTTTGATGATATTCTTATAACCAATATGTTTATATTTTCTAATCGTTTTTTCCTTTTTAATGGTAATAATTTTCTTATAGCATCATGCTCTGCATGAATACCACTATTAATAGTAAATCCATCATTTAGCGTATTTACTCCATAACTAAGTATTTTAATCTTCTTCAAAGCGACATTTCCCTTTAAGCACACAGGCAACATGATTATAATTTCCACACAAACATGACTTAATATTTGCATCTCCATTTTCATACATTTCAATATCTGAATTAATCGGCAAACAAAAACGCTTAATAAACATTTTATCAAGAAGAGTAGACATTTTTTTGAATATATATTAGAGAAGATTAATTATTTATATTTTATTTGGGATATGTTTGAGAAGATTTTATTTTTATCAATTTTATGTAAAATTTGGAAAATTTTTCATAATATATAAAAAACTAACATAAAAACATTTCATTATTAATATAAATACAAATTATAAATCTTCTCAAATCAAAAAATGAAAATAATCGATTGTTTTACATTTTATAATGAATTAGATATGTTAGAGTATCGTCTAGAATTGCTTTATCCAATAGTTGATTATTTTGTAATATCTGAAGCATCTTTAACTCATAAAGGTAATCCAAAACCTCTTTTTTTTGATGAAAATAAAGAAAGATATGCAAAATTTTCTGATAAAATAATACATATAATTGACAATGATCTAATTCCAAATGCATTACACATTAATACAGGAAAAATGGATGATGATGTTTGGAAAAATGAAAATCACCAGAGAAATTACATTAAACATGGTCTAAATCAATTAAATTTGTCTGATTCTGATTATATTTTAATTTCAGATTTGGATGAAATATTTAATCCAACCACCCTTAAAAATTTAATAAAAAATCCAATGCAATTACAACCATATATGTCATTTGCGATGGACTTTTACTATTATAATTTAACCTGTAAAAATCAGTATCCATGGTTTTCCGCAAAATTAGTTAATTATAAAACATTTAAAACACATTTTAATGAAGATGCAAATGCATGTCGTTTAAATCAATCAAGATATATTATACCAAATGGAGGATGGCATCTTAGCTATTTTGGAGATGTAAAATATATTAAAAATAAATTAGAAAATTTTAGTCATCAGGAATTTAATAAACCAGAATATACTAATGAATCTATGATTAAAATGCGTATAAAATCGGGAACTGATTTATTTGGTCGTTCTCATGAACAATGGTTAAATATAGATTTATCAAATAATAACAATCTTCCTCCAGAGTGGGAAAAATATCTTGGATTTGTTATGCAATAAAATTTTTTGTAAAATAAAAATGTAAAGCACAATAGTATTTTTTGTATTTAATATTATATTAAATTATATTATAATATAATATGTCTAATCTTATATTAATTGATACTCGTATTCCAGACATTGATTATATTAAATCATGTCTTACCCTAAATACTGAATATATAGAATTTAATTATTGCAATGAAACTTTTGATGACTTAAAAAGTAGAATCACAAAATCATATTACCAAATATCAATCGCTCAACACAATTATGCAAAGCCTTATTGCAAAATTTTGGATTCGATGGAAATGGCTACAATTATTGATGTTAAAAATCAAGATCCTATGCTTGAAACATGGAAAGATTTTATAAATTTTTTAGTTTGGTTAAAAAATGAAAGAGATGTTCAATACGTTGATTTCTTAGCATGTGATCTTTGGAAAAGTGAAAATTGGAAATATATAATTAATACTATAAAAGAAACCTATGGAATTCATATTAGAGCATCAATAGATATTACTGGAGAAGGTGGAAATTTTATTTTAGAAAGTGATAATTTTGATACAATTGGTGTTTATTTTACCCAGGACATTTTAAACTACAAACATTCATTCTATTACTCAGTTGGTGTATTTTATACAAAAACCCAGATTTCAGAACCATTACCAATAGATCCTTCAATGGGTTTAGGATTAGTTACTCAAGATAATTTATCCGCATTTTTTGGAAAAAGATCGCCTTATGTATCAGCTCAAAATACAATTTTGGCGAATGATTTAAGCAATGTTGTATATGTTTTATCAAATGAACAAGCATCTTGCGCATTATTGGCAAATAAAAATATAGTTTGCTGGGGTACTACAAATTATGGTGGAAATATACCAGCATCAATTGTTCCAGAATTATATGATATTGTAAAAATTGTTGGAAGTAAATCTGCATTTTCTATTCTCAGAGCAGATGGTAGAGTATTTGCATGGGGAACTACGGATTCATTTATTGATATATACACAGCTAGAACAGCAAATATTACACCAAATCAAGTAGATTTAAATAATATTAAAGATATTTACAGTAGTTATGATGGATTTGCTGGTTTAAAAAATGATGGAACTATTGTTACTTGGGGAAGTATAACTACATCATACAATTTATCAACTGTTCAAAATGTTATTAAAATAATACCTTCTGAAAATTATTTTACAGCATGGTCATCAGATGGTTATGCTTTATTATGGGGTAATAATTCTTATATTTACAGTGCTTTTAAAGCAGGTCACACTGTTTTAGATATATATGTAAATTATTATAGTATTTTCTATTTATATCAAGCTGGAACAACTAAAACTATTCAAAGTTCAAGTAATGTAGTTATTTATACCCTACCAGCAGGTGTTACAGTTAAAGAATATATGCAATTAAATGGAACAAATTATCTTTTTTGGTTTACTGATGGAAGTGTTAGAGCAACTTTGGCTGGAGTAACAACAACACATACAAATATTGTTCAAGTAATAGGTAACGATTCAGCATGGATGGGTCTTAAAGCTGACGGAACTGTGGTTTCTGGCGGAGATGTTAGATTTGGCGCAAGATTAACTGATGTTCCTTCTGCTCTAATTAATAATATTGTTAGATTATATGCTACATCATATTCATTTGGTGCATTAAAAGCTGATGGAACATTTATTTATTTTGGGTTAATGGGTGTTTATGGTTATTATTATGTGTCTGCAACTAATAATTTTCAATATTTAAATCCCAATGATTATCCATCACTTTCAAATATTAAAACAGTTTATGAATCAAATGGAGGTTATATATTTGTATATAATGATGGAACTATAAAACGTCTTGGAAAATATGGAAAAAGTGTGGGATTTGATTCAACAGGTGCCGACCCAGGTTCATATTATGTTTATACTCTTACAAAACCAGCCAATAAAAATTTAATTTTATTTCCTTTTGCAAATTCTGCAATTGTTGCCCAAGTTACTCCTTATGAGGCTATTACTCCATCCACAGATATTTTACAATATACTCCATTTACATTAACATATACATCTAATAATCAAGATAGAATTGCATATAGAAATAGAAAATATGGATTATATAATAGTACAACTTTATTGGGAACTTTTACTCCCACTAGCTCCACATATACTTTTACATTTACAAATGTAGCGGCAATATTATCTGGAGAAGCTACATTTACAATTAAAGATATTACAACAAATATTAATGCATTTTCACTTTTCTCTTTTACAAAAACAATTATAGATAATCCCAGTGTTTCTGTACCTGAACCACCAACAATTAATTCTATCACAATTGGAAATACACAAACTGCTTCTGTTTCTTTTACTGGACCAACATGGGATGGAGGAAGTTCAGTTTATGCCTACAAATATTCATTAGATAATGTTAATTATACTTCTATAGGAACTACTTCACCATTTACTTTAACTGGATTAACTTCATCTATTTATACACTTTATTTAAAATCTGTTAATTATGTTGGAGATTCCGACTATGTTTCTCAATCTTTTACAATGTATTTACCTCCGACTGTTCCAACTTTGGGAACTGTTACTGGTGGAAATCGTACTCTTACTGTTTCTTTCACTGCACCAACATCAAATGGTGGTTCTCCTATAACTGGATATAAATATTCTTTTGATAATTGGGTAACATCTGCCCTTTTGGCAACCACAACCTCTCCTCTTACTATTACTGGATTAAATAATAATGCATCATACTCTGTTGCTATTAAGGCTGTAAATGGAGCTGGAGATTCTCCATCATCTGCTACATCTTCTTCAGTAACATTACCAGCAACTGTTCCTGTAGCTCCTACTGCAGTTACTGTTGTTGCTGGTAATCAAAGTGCAACTGTTTCTTTCACTCCTAGTTACAATGGAGGTTCTGCAATTACTGGATATAAATACTCTATTAATGGAGGAAGCACATATATTTCTACTGATTCTCTTACAAATACTTTTATAATTTCGTCTGGATTAACAAACGGAACTTCTTATACAGTTTTAATAAAGGCTACAAATTCAGTTGGAGACTCATCCGCATCAAGTGCATCAGCTAGTTTTGTTCCAAAAACATTGCCTTCTGCCCCATCAATTGGAACTATTACAGTTGGAAATGGTCAGGCATCAGTTGCATTTACTCAGCCATCTACAGGTGGATCTGCTATTACACAATATAAATATTCAATTAATGACGGTAGTTTTAATACATTGGGTTCTCTCGCATCTCCTTTTACAATAACTGGATTAACTAATGGATCTACTTACTATGTGAAAATGATAGCAACAAATATTGTGGGCGATTCACCTGTTTCTATTGCCTCCGCAAATTTTATACCAAAAACATTGCCTTTGGCACCAATTATTACATCAATTACTGTTGATAATCAGTCTGCAATGATTGCTTTTACAGTCAATGATGGTGGTAATCCAATTACTGCTATAAAATATTCTCTCAATGGAAGTGCAACATATACTACTGCATCTACTGCATCTAGTCCTATAACAATTACAGGATTAACCAATGGTACGTCTTATACTATTTCATTAAAAGCCACCAATTCAGTTGGAGATTCTTCTGCATCAACTACATCATCTGCTTTTATTCCTATGACAGTTCCTGATGCGCCTAGTATCACAGGTGTTACATATGGAAATAAATCAGTAATTGTTTCTTTTGAAAATCCTGCATATAATGGAAGTTCAGCAATAACTGGATATAAATATTCAATTGATGGAACTAATTATATTTCAACTGGAGGTTTAGTTAGTTCACCATACACAATTACTGGTTTAACTAATGGAACTGAATATACAGTATATTGGAAAGCCGTAAATATTATGGGAGATTCTTTGGCATCTTCTCCATCAGCATCTGTAACTCCTTCAACAATTCCTTTGGCCCCAATAATTTCTTCATCTATTAATGGAGATAAAACTTGGTATGTTACTTTTGCATCAGGAGGAAATGGTGGATCAGCTATTACATCATATACATATAGTTTAAATTCTGAATCTCCAGTTACTATAACATCAGCATCAACCCTTACTTTTCAAAATCTCACATTAGGACAAGAATACAGTTTATCAATTTATGCCACAAATATTAATGGAAATTCATCAGCTACAACAATTTCTACTGTTGGTATGTCATATGCGGATGCACCTGTTATTACATCAGTTAGTGCTGGTAATAAATCGGCTCTAGTAACTTTCACTCCTCCAAACACAAATTATTCTGCAATCTCTCAATATAAGTATTCTATAGATGGAGGTGTTAATTATTCGGTTGCAACTGTAAATGCTACAACCTCGACTTTTACCATTTCAAATTTAACACAAAATACCCAATATTCTGTTATTATGGTCGCGATAAATGAAGTCGGTATGTCTGAGGCATCAAGTGGAGTTTTAGTAACCCCATACACTTATCCAGAAGCTCCTACAATTACTTCTATAACATCTGGTAATGGAAGTGCTGAAATAACAATTACTCCTGGAAATGAAAATAGCTCGACAGTTACTGCATATGAATATTCATTAAATAATGGATCTTATATTATTTTACCAGATTTAAGTACAACATTTACTTTAACCGATTTATCTAATGGAACTCTTTACTCTCTCAAAATGAAGGCAATAAATTCAGCTGGTGCATCAACAACTCCATCTTCTTCAAATTTTATGCCTTATACAGTTCCTGATGCTCCTGTAATTGATAGTGTAACTGCTGGAAATACAAAAGGAGAAGTTTATTTTGTTCCTGGATTTTTCAATGGTTCTGTTATCACAAAATATCGTTATTCATTAGATGGAATTACTTTTACAGATTGTATTGGATATGAATCACCAATAACAATTGATGGATTAACAAATGGAACTCCATATGCAGTTTCACTTTTAGCTGTTAATTCTGCAGGTGAATCTACACCTTCTGCATTTTCCAGTTCTTTTGTTCCATTTGTTACACAATCTTCTCCAAATCCTCCAACTTTATTAAGTACAGTTTCCAAAGATAAAGCTATTGAATTACATTTTAATAAAGGTATTAATCCTGGATCTGCAATTATTGGTTATAAATATTCTCTTAATGGCGGAGCTTATGTGTGGGCAAATGAAACAGAGTCTCCAATTACAATTACAAATTTGACAAATGGAACTTCATACACAATTCTTTTAAAATCGGTTAATAATAGTGGACCCTCTGAAGCATCAATAACATCTTTGACAGAAACTCCTTCTTCAATTCCCGATAAACCTATTATCACAAAAGTTTCGCCCAAAAGTACTGGATTGGATGTTTATTTTTCAGAGGGAAGTAATAATGGATCCGCAATTACTAACTATTATTATTCTGTCAATGGAGGAAGTTTTATTTTGGCTGAAGATACTCAATCAGGCATAATAAATATTGGAGGTTTAATAAATGGAACAGAATACACAGTTGCAATTAAAACGGAAAATGCCAATGGATTATCACCAGTATCTTTAACAACTCCATCATATATTCCATGTGACGTTCCCAGTGCTCCAATTATTACAGGAATTACTGCTGATAATGAACAAATAACAGTTAATTTTACCCCATCTTCTCCAAATGGATCGGCAATTACTTCTTACAAATATTGTTTGGATATTAGTGGTTCAGAAACTTCTTATATAACTGCTCCTATTGAAGGAACGAATACAAATTTTATTATAACAGGTTTAACAAATGGAACGTCTTATGCAGTAAAAATGATTGCAGTAAATGCTGTGGGAAATTCTTCTCCTAGTGAATTATCAAACTCTGTAATTCCATGCACAATTCCAGATTCTCCAATAATTATTAATACAACAGTTTCTGATAGTACCGCAAATATTTATTATCAAAATGGAGAATCCAATGGTCGTTCTATAACAGGATATAGATATACTATTAATGGAGATGCAACTCTTCATTCTGTTGGTATTTCTAATCCAATTACAGTTGGAAATTTAATTAATGGAACAGCTTATACTTTTAATATTTCAGCAGTGACAAGTGCAGGAAATTCAATCCCATCAAATTCATCTATTTCAGTTACACCTATTGGAACTCCTTCACAGATAATTTCTCCCACATTTTCACCTGGAGATTCAAAAATAACAGTTTCTTTTACACCTGGCTCATTAAATGGTGCTACCTTGGCTGGATATAAATATTCATTAAATTCTGGTGATTATTTGTGGGCAAAAACAACATCTATTCCTTTTGATATTACAGGATTAGTAAATGGAAATTCATATACGGTTCAATTAAAAACGGTTGCTACAAATGGATTAGAATCGACTCCCTCAACAGAATCTTCTCCAATTGTCCCAGCAATTGTTCCAAGTCCTCCAATTATTACAAGTGTTGTTCCTAGTGCAAATTTAGCCACAATATACTTTAAAAATGGAAATACAAATGGAAGCACAATAACTGGATATAAATATGCTTTAAATGATTCCGCAATTTTTAATGATGCAACTGTAGTTGATTTAAGTAATATGACTATAACAATTTCTGGATTAACTAATGCAACTTCTTATACAGCCATTTTACGTGCAACTTCAGCAGTAGGAGATTCTGCCGATTCAATTGCATCAACTATATTTGTTCCTTATTCTTTGCCTTCTCCTCCGACTATCACTCGTGCAAGTACTAATTTCCAAACAGCTAGTATTTATTTTACTGATGGTGCTATTAATGGACCTGGATATATTACTGGATACAAATATTCACTTGATGGAAATACATATAGTTGGGCAACTTCTACATCTTCTCCAATTACAATTCCTGGATTAACTTATAATCAAGCATATAGAGTTCGTTTAATGGCAGCAACAAGTACAAATCTAATGTCTAATGCTTCTGCTCAATCTAGTTCTTTTGTTCCTTATACAGTTCCTAATGCTCCTACTGTTGGAAATATTATTACAGGAAATGGTCAGGCATCAATTTATGTTATTGATGGAAGTGCAAATGGTCGTCCTATTACAAATTATAAATATTCAATTAATGGGGATCCTTATATTACTACTACTGGAACTACAATGCCAATTGTTGTAACAGGATTGACAAATGGAGAATCTTATGCAGTTGTTGTAAAAGCAGTAAATGTTGCTGGAGATTCCCCCGCTTCAATTCTTTCTGATATTTTCGTGCCATTTACAGTTCCAAATTCTCCATCAATTTCAGATGTTACACCTGGTGATAGTCAATTAATAGTTACAGTTTCAAATCCTTCAATGAATGGGGCAGATGCAAATGGAAATGGAATTATTGGATACAAGTATTCTTTAGATGGAGGAAATACATTTTCATCGACTGTTTCATCAACAACTTCGAATTTTACAATTTCATCATTAAATAATGGTCAGAATTATACAATCAAAGTGAAATCAGTTACAGCTATTGGTGATACTCCAGCATCAAGTGAATATGGTCCTATATTCCCAAGAACAGTGCCAAGTCCTCCGACAGTTACAAGTGTTGTTCCTTATAATAATATTGCTGATGTATATTTCACAGATGGAAATGCAAATGGTGCTCCCATTACTCAATACAAATATTCTTTAAATGATGGTCCTGATTTTATTACCCTTTCAAATGCTAGTCCTATTCGTATTTATGGATTAACAAATGCAACCTCTTATACGCTCAAACTAAAAGCTGTAAATATGGCGGGAGACTCTAATTATTCTTCTCCTTCTAATTCTTTTATTCCTTATGGTATTCCATATCCAGCAACAATAACAAAAATTCTTCCAGGTAATAATTGTGTATATGTTTATTTTGATCCTATTAATACAAACGGATCTGATATTTTAGGCTTCAGATATTCAGTAGGTGCTAGTCCAATAGATATTTCTGGTGTAACTTCTCCATTAACAATACCCAATTTAACAAATAAAACTATATATAATATTACAATTTTCTCGTATAACGCGGCTGGTCAATCTGGTATTTCTAATGCAGTACAAATTGTTCCAGGTGTTCCTGAAGCTCCAGTTATTACTGATGTTGTTCCTGGTGCTAAAAATTTGAAAATATATTTTACCGCACCAAATGATAATTCTTCTCCAATTACTCAATATATGTTTGGATTTGGAAATGCAGTTGCTTTATTGAAGGCATCTGGATTAACATCTCCAATAACAGTAGCTGGTTTATTAAATGGAAATGCATATGATGTATATTTAGTTGCTGTAAATAAAAATGGAAATTCAGCAAAATCCAATCAATTAGGAAATAAAATTCCTTATGATATTCCCAGTAAAGTTGTTATTACAAGTGTTACTCCATTATTTAATAGTGCATTAGTTTATTTTACACCTCCTCCTAATAATGGTTCTGCAATTATAAAATATAAATATGCTCTTAATGCGGATACTGTGTTTACAGATATGAGCGGAATAACTTCTCCAATATTAATTGATAATGTTCCAAATAATGCAAATAATACAGTTAAAATGATTGCTACAAATTTAGCGGGAGATTCTCCCGTATCTGGACCTTCAAAACCTGCCAAATATATTTACTTACCACCAGCTCAAATTAAAGTTACATCTTTAGTTGCTGGATATCAATCACTCACTGTAAATTTTGCAGTTCCATTATTAAATGGAGCTCCAATTATAACCTATAAATATTCTCTTAATATTAATAAAGTGGCAGGTCCATATATTGATGCTCAAACAAATGTTGTTCCTTTTACAATAAATACTGGTATAGAAAATAATATTCTTTATAATATTCAAGTTGTTGCTGTAAATTCAGCAGGAGAATCAATTCCATCGGCATTAGTTGCAAAACCAGCAACCTATGTATATTTACCACCTTTACCTCCTGCAGTTAATACAATTATTCCTGGAAATCAATCTGCTATAATTAATTTTACACCTCCTGCTTTAAGAAATGCACCAGTTACTGGATATAAATATTCTATTAATAATGGTTCAACATATACTTTGTCTGACATTTCTGCAAATGCAACTAGTATGACAATAACTGGATTAACTAATGATGTAAGTTATAATTTCTTAATGATAGCAACTAGTGGAGCTGGTGATTCCGCCCCAAGTAAAGTAATGCCATTTATTCCAGTGTATAAAGCACCAAATGCACCAACTATTGGAACTATTTTAGCACTTAATCAACAATTAACTGTTAATTTCGTGGCTCCTGCAGCTAATGGTTCACCAATTACAAATTATGAATATACATTTAATAAAGGTGTCACAGCTATTAGTGGAAATACAGCAACTTCTCCAATTGTCATCACTGGATTAACAAATGGAACATCTTATAGTGTTCAAATTCGTGCAATTAATGATTTAGGTGCATCTGCATGGTCTGCTGCCAAACCAGGAGCTCCAAAGGCATAATAATAATAATAATAATAATAATAATACATATAATTTTACATTTTCATTATTTTATATTTATTTATAATATAATGAAAAATACAATAAATACATTTGTATTATTTTTAGTTACAATTCTAATATTAAGACATATAATTATTAATTACGTATCTATTAATAAATATTTATTAATTTTTGTTTTTACATTTAGTTCTATATATTATTTTTCAAAAAATTATGATATTGCATTATTTTCATCACTAATAACAATTTTCATTAGAACAATATATAGATATATTATTGATGAAAATAATATAAAAAATGATATTATGAATTTAATATTATTTATTTTTTATGCTTGTATATTGTATTATGTAATAATAAATAACAAAAAAATAAAATATAATCTATCTGGTACAAATTTTATAATGATTATTTATATATTATATAGTAGTCTTGAAATACTTATTCATAAATATGTAATGCATTGTAAAAATCCATTTAATATACCATTTTTATCTGATCGATTAAATTCAACATGCAAACATCAT
>JACCDI010243944.1_pt1 | contig 14230 bp, 13 predicted proteins | sample 7442791 | NCBI WGS metagenome assembly JACCDI01 (sample SAMN15323434, study PRJNA562643) | freshwater metagenome | isolation source: river surface water | place: USA:Blue River Watershed | collected 2017-08-15 | reverse complement strand
TGTACGCGGACCTTTGACACTTTTCTCCTGTCTTGGCCCACATACGAATGTGAATGCGAGCCTTAGTTGAACGACCTCATAATTCTGACGAGCTCATTTGAGTTTCATAACTTTCGCATCCAATTCTCTTCATTCATCGGCGATGAATGTCTGTAGTTGTGAGTGATCGAAATTTTCAGACGACTTAAAAGCTGCCCTAAATGACTTTCTCTCGATGGCCTGGGCGACACATTCTCTATGTACCCATGCCCCTCGCCCTGGCTCTGATCGATCAGGATCTGGAAGTAAAACCAGCCCGCGTCGAACTACCCGAACAAGTGTGTCTGTCGATGCCTGCTCGCCCCAAGAGAATTTCTTGCGACATGCAATGCATGTTCGTTCCACCCCCTGAGTCTATCTAAGGGGGGTCGATATTCCTAAACGTGAGGCTAGGTTATGCGGGAGTTACGGGTGTGTCTGGATGAATATCGATTCTCCAGCCGGTCAAGCGCGCAGCCAAACGAGCGTTCTGCCCATCTTTACCGATTGCCAATGAGAGCTGATAATCCGGAACGACAACCTTGGCTGAACGAGAGAGTTCATCGACAATCTCAACAGAGGTGACCTTTGCTGGTGCAAGTGCATGTGCGACAAACTCAGCAGGGTTTTCAGACCAATCAACGATGTCGATCTTCTCACCGTGAAGTTCATCCATGACTGCACGTGATCGAGAGCCCATTGGACCAATGAGTGATCCCTTTGGTGAAACACCCGCACGATGTGAACGAACTGCAATCTTGGTGCGATGACCGGCTTCACGAGCAACTGCCATGATCTCAACAATGCGATCTTGGATCTCTGGAACTTCAAGTGCGAAGAGTTGTTTGACTAGCGCTGGATGGCTGCGAGAAAGCATGATCTCTGGACCCTTAAGTCCTTGCTTCACTTCAACAACAAAACACTTGATGCGATCGCCATGCTTATAGACCTCACCTGGAACCTGCTCCTGTGGAGGAATTCTTCCCTCAATGCGACCGAGATTGACGTTAATCATCTTCGGATCGCGACCTTGCTGGACGACTCCTGAGATCACATCTCCCACAGAACCGGTGAATTCACCGACAATCTCTGCATCATTTGTCTCACGCATCTTAAATTTAATTACCTGGCGGATTGCAGATGTTGCACTTCGGGCAAAGCCATCTGGGCAATCTTCTTCTTCGGCAACTCGCTCGCCCTCTTCGTTGTAGATCGGTATCAGAATGGCGACATCGCCGGTCTCGCGATTGAGGCGAGAGAATGCGCGTGGCTTTGCCTCGGGCAATTCGTTGTAGGCGGTGAGAACTCCAAGTTCGATCGCAGTGATCAAAGCTTCGATCGGCATCGCCTTTTCAGATGTAAGGGCAGCAAGAGCTTGCATATCGACATGCATTTACTTGTCATCCTTTCGATTAAATTCAATTTCAACAACTGCGCGCTTGATTTCGGCGATTGAGATAACTTCTTCGCGAGTCTCCTTCTTAACGGTGACTGTAAGAGTTACATCCTCATCGGTGTTGGAGAGAATTCGTCCTGTTACTTCGCTGCCATCGACCTTGATCACTTTCAAAAGGCGATCAACATTCTTCGCAAAATGGCGAGGCACGGTCAAAGGACGATCGACGCCCGGTGAAGTTACTTCGAGGGTAAAGGGAGTCTCCCCCATAAATGTTGCTTCATCGAGAAGCTCAGAGATAACGCGAGAAACACTTGTGACCTGATCTAAATTCAGTGCAGAATCACCATCTACGATACAAGTGACGATGCGATGACTGCCAGGGGTGGCAACGTGAACATCTTCTAAGTAGAAACCTTGCTCTGTAACTGCTGGTGTAACGAGTTCAGAGATCTGATCTTTCAGTGCCATGTAAGCGCCAATCTATTCTGTTGTTGTTAAGTTTTTTCGTGCAGGTAAATTTTATCACCACATAGTGATCGTGTCTAAACCGACCTTAAATATGAGGACCGTTGTAATCAGAAGAAATACTTTACGGACAAAGGTTGATCCCCCGCGAATGGCAAGGGTTGCACCGATGAGGCCACCAGCGATATTGGCTACTGCAAGCAGCAAGCCGACTTTCCACAAAATGGAACCATGGAGACCGAAGACCATAATCGCACCTAGATTTGTGCAGAGATTGATCACCTTTGCCATCGCAGATGCGTTGAGGAAGGCAAAGCCTAGAACTGCAACCAGAATCAATATGAGAAAGGATCCTGTGCCAGGACCAATGAGTCCGTCGTAAAAGCCGATGAGGCCTGCAGCGAGTGCACCGATGCGCATCTGCTTCTTTGGTTCGTGCTTAAGCGATTCCACCGCGCCAAGTTGAGGACGTTTGATTGTGTAAATAACGACAGCGATCAAGAGAACCACGATGATTGGACGTAGCGCCTTAGTGGGAATTGAAGAAGCTAAGAGTGCGCCCCCGATAGATCCGATAAATGCCGGTAGCGCCATGGCAAAGAGCAGACGACCATTAAAGGTAATTGCCCTGCGATATAAAATCGTCGCAGCACTTGTTCCAAAGACCGAGGTCAATTTATTGGTACCTAAAACCTCTACCGTCTCAAATTTAGGTAATCCAATTAATAAGGCGGGAAGTTGAATCAGTCCCCCACCACCTGCCATCGAATCAATTAAACCTGCACAGAATGCGGCAAAGATAAGAAAGAGAAGAGTGGTGAGTGTGATGTCGTAGAACACGTGAGCTTAGAGCGAGGAGACAAGCTCTGCGATCGAAGCGACCGCGCCAGCTAGAGCAACATCGCTCTTATCGCCTGTCTTGCGCACACGAACTTCAACGTTGCCTTGTTCGAGTGACTTTCCGACAACCACGATGACTGGATTACCAATCAACTCGGCATCCTTAAATTTCACACCGGGGCTCGTTCCACGGCGATCATCGAGCATCACCGAAATCCCTTGTGCTTCAAGTTCAGATGCAATCTTTTCTGCGGTATCAAAAGGTAGATCTTCTTTACCGGTTGCAACGATATGCACCTTTGCCGGGGCTAACTCTGCTGGCCAATTAAGGCCGATCTCGTCGTAAGTCTGCTCTGCAATTGCCGCGACAGCGCGGGTAACGCCAATTCCATAAGAACCCATGGTTACTACCTGTGACTTACCGTTCTGATCAAGAACGGTAAGTGCAAGCGCCTGTGCATATTTGCGACCGAGTTGGAAGATATGGCCGATTTCAATGGCACGATCGATAACAACTTCCGTAGCGCACTCAGGGCAGGCATCTCCTGCGCGAACTTCAGCTGCCTCTACATATGCATCAGGGGTGAAATCACGACCGTTAACAACGTTACGTGCATGTCGATCTTTCTTATTTGCTCCTGTTACCCATGAAGTTCCTGGCGCAATGCGAGGATCGGCATAGACGGTGATTCCAAGTGCTTGTGCATTCTGCGGACCGATATATCCCTTTACAAGTCCTGGGAACTTTGCAAAATCTGGCTCTTCAAAGGTGCGTAGCTCATGAATCCCACCAAGATTTTCCTGGAAGCGCTTGAGATCTACTTCGCGATCTCCGGGAACAAGAACCGAGATTGCTTTCCCATCTGCCATCAACATCACGTTTTTGAGAGTACTAGCACCGGTAAATCCGCCACCGAAGCGTTCGTTGAGTACTGCGACAAGAGAGTCAATCGTTGGCGTATTTGGAGTATCAAGCTCTTCAAGTGCTGGTGTCTGCGAAGCATCGACTGCATCGACCTTTGTCACCATCGCTTCAACATTTGCTGCAAAGCCGCACTTAGGACAGAGAACGTAGGTATCTTCACCTGTTGTACATGGCGCTAGGAACTCTTCGGATTTTGAACCGCCCATAGCTCCAGAGACTGCCTTAACAATGTTGTATTTAAGCCCAAGGCGATCAAAGGTCTTCACATATGCATCGCGATGCTTGTTGTATGAGATATCTAGACCTGCATCATCGATATCGAAAGAGTATGAATCCTTCATTACAAATTCGCGGCCACGGATAATTCCACTGCGTGGACGAGCTTCATCGCGGAACTTTGTCTGGATCTGATAAATCGAAAGTGGAAGATCTTTATATGATGAGTACTCACCCTTAACCATCAAGGTAAACATCTCTTCATGTGTTGGGCCAAGGAGATAATCTCCGCCCTTTCTATCTTGCAATCTAAAGAGTGAAGGACCGTACTCTTCCCAGCGGTTGGTCGCCTCGTAAGGTTCGCGCGGTAGAAGTGATGGGAAGTGAACTTCCTGGAATCCTGCTGCATCCATCTCTTCGCGGATGACGCGTTCAATGTTACGTAAGGTAATTACTCCGAGCGGAAGCCATGAATAGATTCCCGCTCCGATTCGGCGGATATATCCAGCACGAACGAGGAGGCGATGGCTAGCAACTTCTGCATCGGCTGGATCATCACGCAAAGTGCGCAAGAAAAGTGTGGACATTCGCAACATGGGGCGAGCCTACCTGAGAGAGCGTGAGTTCTTACTGTTTTAGCGTGTGAGAACTTCTGGCTGGCCGCTTGCAACGCCAGCAGCTTCCATCTCTTCTGCAAGGCGCATCGCCTCTTCAATAAGAGTCTCAACGATCTGCGCCTCAGGAACTGTCTTGATGACAACACCCTTAACAAAGATCTGACCCTTACCGTTACCGGATGCAACACCGAGATCTGCCTCGCGAGCCTCACCTGGACCATTAACAACACAACCCATAACGGCAACACGAAGTGGAACTGTCATTCCCTCAAGACCTGCCTGAACTTTCTCAGCCAATGTGTAGACATCTACCTGTGCGCGACCACATGAAGGGCAGGAGACAATCTCAAGTTTACGTTGACGCAAATTAAGTGATTCAAGGATCGAGATTCCGACCTTTACTTCTTCTGCAGGAGGAGCTGACATCGATACGCGGATGGTGTCTCCAATACCTTCTGCGAGCAAGATTCCAAATGCAGTTGCAGATTTAATCGTCGCCTGGAAGGCAGGACCAGCCTCTGTTACACCGAGGTGCAATGGGTAATCACACTGGGCTGCAAGGAGGCGATAGGCATTGACCATTGTGACTGGATCGTGATGCTTGACTGAAATCTTAAGGTTGGTAAATCCATGCTCTTCGAAGAGTGACGCCTCCCAGAGTGCAGACTCAGCGAGTGCTTCAGGAGTTGCTTTTCCATACTTTGCAAGAAGACGTGGATCAAGTGAACCTGCATTAACGCCGATGCGAATCGGAATTCCAGCATCTCCTGCAGCCTTGGCAACTTCCTTTACCTTGTCATCAAATTGCTTAATATTTCCTGGGTTCACACGAACTGCAGCACAACCGGCATCAATTGCGGCGAAGATATATTTTGGCTGAAAGTGGATATCGGCAATGACTGGAATCTGAGACTTCTTTGCAATCTGTGCAAGGGCATCTGCATCATCTTGGCTAGGAACTGCAACGCGAACGATCTGGCAACCAGATGCTGTGAGTTCGGCGATCTGTTGCAGCGTTGCATTGACATCTGATGTGAGCGTTGTACACATCGATTGAACGCTCACTGGTGAGTCGCTACCAACGCCAACTTTTCCGACCATCAATTGCTTGGTCTTGCGACGAGGTGCAAGAGTCTTGAGTGGCGCTGAAGGAATTCCGAGATCGACCATGGCGCTATTCTGCCTCAACTTTAGCCGTTGAGCGAGATGGGATTGATTATGTCGGCCACCAGTAAGAGAAGGGTGAGCCCGATAAGAATAACAACGACCACCGCCGTGATAGGTGTGAGCACCTGCACATTAATTGGCGAAGGTCGTGGGCGACCGCGAAGTCGTGCAAAGAAGGCGCGAATCTCATCAGCGATTGCGACGGCCATGTGTCCGCCATCTAACGGCAGAATCGGTAACAGATTAAAGATTCCGACAAAGATATTTAAGCTAGCGATAATGAGTAAGAATGTGCCAATTCTCTGGTTCCAGTTTTGATCGCCACTAGCAAGAGTTTCACCTGACACTCGTGCAACACCGACCACGCCAACTAAACCATCTGCATCACGAGTTTGACCACCGAATGTCTGTCCCCATAGCTCAGGAATCTTTGCTGGAAGGAGCGCAAGAGATTTGAGCGACTCGAGGGCCATTGATCCTGTAATCGAGAGAGATTCTTTTCCAGCGCGTAGAACTCCAAAGCGCTTGGTACCGACCTCGTTAATAATTCCTAATACGTAACGCTCTTCTCCGCCAACATCGGTAAGTCGTGGAGTTGCCTGCAGCTCTAGCTCTTGGCCGTTACGAATGATCGTGAAGGTGAGCTCTGCTCCATTTGCTGAACGGATAATCTCAACACCGCGTGCCCAATCAGAGATCTCCTCGCTATTAATGGAGGCAATCTCATCTCCTGCCTTAAATCCTGCTGCAACAGCAGATGATTCTGGAACTACTTCTTTGACTACCGATGTCAAAGCGTTAACGCCAACTCCAGCAAGCAGGGTGAAGAGAAGGAGTATTCCTAAGACAAAGTGGAGGAATGATCCTGCACCAAGGACGATCAACTTCTTGGAAGAGCGCGCAATGTAGAAAGCGCGCGACTCTTCACCTGGATCCATTACCTCATCTGGCGTCATTCCAGAGATTTTGCAGTAGCCACCAGCAGGGATTGCTTTGATTCCGTATTCGGTCTCTCCTCGGCGGTAAGACCAGAGGCGCTTTCCAAAGCCCAAGAAGAATTCGGTGACCTTCATATTGAACTTTCTAGCGGTGATGTAATGGCCAAATTCATGAACCATCACAGACAGTAGAAGTGCAACTACAAAGGCAAGAATTCCTAAAATCTCCACGATCAGACCGCTCTCTTTATACATTCATGGGCTACTCGACGGGCATCTTCTTCGATGGCACTGACATCGGCGAGATCGCGCAGAGGTGAGACAGCGCTCGGTGAGAGTTGTTGAACCACGGCATCGACTGTATCGATAATGGCTGAGTATCCGATGTGAGAATCTAAGAACGCCGCCACTGCTACTTCATTTGCAGCGTTAAAGATTGCAGGCAATCCCCCGCCGAGAGATCCACAGCGACGAGCCAGATCAACTGCTGGGAATTTGGCGTGATCGATCGGTGCAAAGTTCCACGTCGCTGCAGAGCTCCAATCAATCGGAGCAGTTGCGCCAGCTATTCGATCTGGGTAAGCCAGTGCATATGCAATTGGCCCCTTCATATTCGGAGGGCTTGCTTGAGCGATCGTTGAACCATCAATAAATTCCACTAGTGAGTGCACCACGGATTGCGGATGAATAACTGCTTCAATCTTGGAGTACGGAATACCGAAGAGATAATGCGCTTCGATAATTTCAAGTCCTTTATTTACAAGGGTTGAAGAGTTAATTGTTACTACTGGACCCATAGCCCAGGTTGGATGGGCAAGCGCCTCATCGATGGTGACTGTAGTGAGATCATCCCGATCTCTAAATGGACCGCCACTTGCAGTAAGAATAAGTTTTGATACTTCTTTGGTGCTGCCAGACTTCAGCGCCTGCCAGAGCGCACTATGTTCTGAATCAACCGGTAGGAGCTGCCCTGGTTTGGCCAGAGCCATCACCATCTCACCACCTGCGACAAGGGATTCCTTATTTGCAAGCGCCAATGTATTTCCGACCTTGAGAGCTGCAAGAGTTGGGGCGAGGCCGATGGAGCCCGTTATTGCATTAAGAACAACATCGCAGGTAATTGCGGCTACTTCAGTAGATGCAAGTGGTCCATCAATGACTTGAACTCCGGGCAAACCATCACGCACTACATCTGCATTATGGGTTACTCCAACAACGCTAACTTTAAATTTCTTTGCTTGCGCAATAAGGAGTTCTACGTTGTTTCCTGCTGCCGTGAGTGCGATTACTCGAAAATGACCGGGGTTGGCAGCGACGATCTCTAGGGCTTGAACACCGATTGATCCTGTAGAGCCAAGAATGACTACATCGCGCATGAATTAACGATCCAGAAGATTTTGTGTCGGCGAGTAGCTCTGACCACTGCGACGTTTAGCAATTGCGCTCAAGGCTTCGAGAACTACACGGTTTGCCAGAATTGCAGTGATATCGGCTGAATCAAAAGGTGGAGCAACTTCAACTACATCAATACCGACAACTGGAAGTTCAAGACAGATTCGGCGCACCGCCTCAAGGAGCTCACGAGATGTCATTCCACCTGGCTCGGGAGTACCTGTACCTGGAGCCATTCCGGGATCAACGACATCAATATCAACAGATAGGAATACGCCATCGCATCCATCAGTCAGCGTTGCAAAAGATTCATCTAAGACGGTATTGAGTCCGCGATGATGGATCTCTGTCATCTCATATGAACGCATCCCTTGATCGCGCATCCATGCGAGCGTGACGTGATCTGGCCAATATCCGCGAAGCCCTAGCTGCAAGAAGCGATCACCGCGAACATAACCTTCTTCAATTAATCGACGCATGGGTGTTCCGTGGCCAACTAGCGCACCGAATTGATCTTCACCGGTATCGGCATGTGCATCGAAGTGAATCATTGAGATTTTCCCAAGACCGCGGTGGTTTGCAATACCTGCAACATCTGCAGATGCGATCGAGTGATCTCCACCCAGGATGACTGGAATTGCGCCAGATCGCGAAATCTTCTCTGTCGCCTCTCGCAAGATAGCAAGAGATGCAACAAGGTCTCCCCCGGGCATCATGAGATCGCCGGCATCGACAACCTTTAGATCTTTAAGTCCATCAGTGCGAAGTGCTAGGTGTGGGCGCGATGCATCATGGGGAAGATAATCTCCCCCGCGAATTGCCTGCGGACCAAATTTAGCGCCAGATCTATGTGATGTTCCTGAATCTATCGGCGCACCAACGATGACAACATCTGCATCGGCATAAGTTGATGGAATATCAAGATCACATTGAGCAATACCTAGAAAGGTAAAGCTGGGGCCATACATATTGCCGTGGTTGACCATTTACGAAACTTTACGCTTACGGCCCACTACTTGTCCAACGATAACGAGTGCAAGGGCGAGGAAGAACATCGCAGAACCGATGACGTTGGCCTGAGCTGGAATGCCGCGCGCTGCTGAGACATAAACAAACTTAGGGAAAGTTGTGACTGTTCCTGAGTTGAAGTTGGTGATGATGAAGTCATCAAATGAAAGGCTAAAAGCTAAGAGAGCCGCTGCAGCAATTCCTGGTGCCACAAGAGGAAGAGTTACTCGACGGAAAGTCTGGAACTCATTGGCGTAGAGATCCATCGCGGCTTGCTCTAGGCGTGGATCAAGGGAAGCAATACGCGCCTTTACCGTCACCACTACAAAGGAGATGCAGAAAACTACGTGAGCTAAAACCGTTGGCCAGAATCCTGGACTGATATGGAAGACGAGAAAGAGTGAGAGAAGCGATGCTCCAAGGACAATTTCCGGAGTTGCCATTGGCAAGAAGATTAAGAGGTTGGAGGCTGAGCGTCCTTTAAATGCATATCGACCGATAGCAAAGGCAATCATCGTTCCAAGAATTGTTGAGAAGATAGTTGCTAGCAATCCAATTTTGATTGAGTTGCCAAGTGCTGAACATACCTCTGGCGCACCACACGGATTCTGCCAATTTTCGAGGGTGAAGCCCTTCCAGACCAGGTTGGATTTACCTGAATCATTGAATGAGAAGGCAAATGTGTAGGCAACTGGAATAAAGAGATAGGTAAATGCAAAGACCATATAGATTCGGATGAGATTGCGTCCGATCCAGCGAGAAACTACCGCGCTTAGTGGAAGTGTTGGGATTGAAGCATCTTTCTGCTTGTGGCTCATACCAACTCCTCCGTTCCAGCCTTGCGAATATAGATCGTGACAAGAATCAAGATTGCAGCCATCAGGGTAAATGAGAGAGCTGCAGCGGTTGGATAATCAACGATCTTGAAATATCGAGATTCGATGACGTTTCCAATCATCTTGGTATTCGGGCTACCGAGGATCTGTGCATTGACGTAATCACCTGCTGCAGGAATAAAGGTAAGCAAGGTTCCAGCAACTACACCTGGCATAGAAAGCGGCAGAGTCACCTTGCGAAATGTTGTAAATCCGTTTGCGTAGAGATCACCGGATGCTTCCAACGTACGCGGATCGATACGGTCGATCGACGCGTAGAGAGGCAAGGTCATAAATGGCAAGAAGTTGTAGGTCATACCCATAACGACTGCAAAGGAAGTTGAAGTCAGCGTAGTGCTCTCGCTGATAATGCCGAGCGTGCGAAGAGATGGGACTACAAAGCCTTCTTCTCCAAGAATCTGCTTCCAAGCAACGGTACGGAGCAAGAATGATGTAAAGAATGGGGCAACTACAAGTACCAAGAGAATGTTCTTGTACTTACCGGCCTTAAATGCCAGCGCGTAAGCCAATGGATATGAAATGAGCAAGGCGATGAGCGTTGCGATGATTGCGTAGATAAATGAACGTGTGAACTGTTCCCGATTTTCAATAAATGCATCGAGATAGTTGGCAAAGCGAAGAGTCTGCTCGTATTGACCAGTATCTCCATTTTCCAGACGAGTCTGGGTTGAAGTTTGTGCAAGGTTAATAATTGGCAGGATGAAGAAGGTAAAGAGGAAGGCAAAACCAGGCAGAAGCAGGAGGTAAGGAGTGCTGATCTTCTTCATCGCGTAGGTCTTTGACTACTCTTCGTCGAGATCTTCAGGCATAACTTCTGTGCCCGCTTCAGCATCTTCATCGCCGCGAAGTGCGAAGGTGAAGACTGGTTCCCAAGAAATATTGACTGCATCACCGATCTGGAATGGTGCAACGCCATCATCGTTCTGCTCAAAGACCATCAACTCTTGTCCCCAAGGCATCATGACTTGGTATTGGGTTGATACGCCGATGTAAGAGACATCTTCGATCTTGCCACCACTCAAGACGTTTCCTGAGACAGGTGTCTGAAGAAGCGAGATGCGGAACTTCTCTGGACGAATTCCGGCAAAGATCGATGAATCAACTGCATGTGAGCGATTGCGTGGCAGTGAGATCTTCTGTCCGAAGAGATCTGCAACGAGAGAATCCCCATCTGTGCCTACAAGTGAACCCTTGATCAAGTTTGATTGGCCAAGGAAGTTAGCAACAAATGCCGTTTTTGGGTTGTCATAGAGATCGGCAGGTGAACCCATCTGCTCGATCTTTCCCTCGTTCATCACAGCGATGGTGTCAGCCATGGTCATAGCTTCTTCTTGATCGTGTGTAACGTGTACGAAGGTGAGGCCAACTTCCTTCTGGATCCACTTGAGTTCGATCTGCATTTGGCGGCGAAGCTTGAGATCAAGTGCGCCAAGTGGCTCATCGAGTAGAAGCAGAGCAGGGCGGTTAACAATTGCGCGAGCAAGTGCGATGCGCTGCTGCTGCCCACCTGAAAGTTGAGTTGGCTTGCGCTGTGCCAAATGTGGAAGTTCTACAAGGTTAAGGACTTTATTGACCGCTTCATCAACATCTTTGATTCCGCGACGGCGTAGACCGAAGGCGATATTTTCAAAGATTGTTAGATGCGGAAAGAGTGCATAGTTCTGAAAAACAGTATTGATAGGGCGCTGATACGGCTTTGTTGTAGTGATATCTGTTGAACCAAGGTGGATGCTTCCCACGGTTGGCTCTTCAAGACCGGCGATCATGCGAAGTGTGGTGGTCTTGCCACACCCTGAAGGTCCAAGCAATGCAAAGAATGAACCTTCAGGGATGGTTAAAGAGAGATCATCTACAGCGGTGAAATCGCCGTAACTCTTTGTAATGCGTGTGAGTTTGAGATCACCGCGAGCAGAGTTTGCGCTATCTGCCACTTAGTTGCCGGCTGCCTTCTGGAAAGCTTCTGTCCAAGAAGTCTCTTCAGCAGGTGTAAGTGAACGGAATACAGAGAGGTTTGCCATTGTCTTCTCAGTTGGGAAGATGAATTCGCTTGCAGCAAGTGCTGGATCGATCTTCTCCATCTCTGCCTGAGCACCCTTTACAGGTGTCACATAGTTCACGTAGGCAGCAACCTCTGCAGCGATTGCAGGGTCGTAGTACCAGTTGATCAACTTCTCAGCATTTGCCTTAGCTTCAGCTGTAACTGTGTAAGGAATCATCAAGTTATCGCCTGAGATTGTTCCGCCTGATTCTGGGATTGCGAAGTCAAACTTGCCTTCGTTCTCAGACTTCAAGATAAACATATCGCCAGACCAACCGATAACAGCTGTTGCATCTCCTGATGTGAGATCTTCAGCGTATTCGTTGCCCTTAACGCCGCGGATCCATCCATCTGAGATCTTCTTAGCAAGGAAATCGACTGCATTCATAAACTGATCTTCAGTAACTGTCTGTAGATCTACGCCCTGTGAACGCAAGATAATTCCAACGGTGTCGCGCATTTCTGAGAGAACAACAATCTTTCCCTTATTTGATGGAGAGAAGAGATCATCGAGAGTCTTAATTCCCTTTGGATTCTTCTCAACGTTCCAACCGAATCCACCCATGATGCCCTGCCAAGTCAACGAGTGGTCGCGAGTTGGGTCAAATGATGGTGATGCGAGTGTGTCGAGAATATTTCCTGCATTAGGAATATTTGTCTTATCAAATTTCTGTGTATATCCAAGACGGATCCAGCGAGCTGCCATCCAGTCTGTTGGAGTTACGATGTCATAGCCGATGTCTTCCTTGAGCTTAAGCTGTGCTTGAACTTTTCCGAAGAACTCATCGTTATCGTTGTAATCTTCAAAGTACTCAGCTGCAATACCTGTTGACTCTGTAAATGCTTCAAGAGTTGGGTAGAGCTGTGTTGCTTCATCGTAATCAAGATAGAGAGGCCAGTTGCCCCAGCGAACTGAACCTGCAGTTGTTGCAGCTTCATCGCCTCCGCCTGATCCGCATGAACTCAGGAGCGCAGCTCCACCGAGTGCACCAGCGCCGGCAACAAGTGCACGACGTGAAACTTTTGAATTAAGAATTGCGCGTGCTTCTGCCGATAGAGGTTTCTTTGGTGAATTAGCCATGTGAGGGCTCCTTTTTATTTTCCGGAACAAGGGACGGTTGTGCAGGGCTCATTATGGAGCCGATTGGCCCTCATGGCCAAACTAATTTGAGCCAATGTCAGGTGAAATTTGGTGGCAGATTTAGGCGTCGAGCTTGCTCATGACGTGCTTGATTCGGGTGTAATCCTCGAAGCCGTAACTGGAGAGATCCTTGCCGTAACCGGAGCGCTTATAACCCCCGTGAGGCATCTCAGCCACGAGAGGAATATGAGTGTTGATCCAGACGCAGCCAAAGTCGAAGGCGCGAGACAGGCGCATGGCGCGACCGTGATCGCGGGTCCAGATTGAAGATGCCAAGCCATATTCGACGCCATTGGCCATGGCGATCGCCTCAGCCTCTGTTTCAAATTTCTGGATTGTGATGACAGGACCGAAGATTTCGCTCTGGATCAATTCATCGCTCTGCTTGAGGTCTGCGATCACCGTTGGTGCGATGAAGTATCCGCCGAGAGTGTTAGCAGTTGCTCCTGCGACCACACGTGCATGAGAAGGAACGCGCTCGATAAAGCCATTGACTCGTGCATATTGTGAGGCGTTATTAACCGGCCCAACCAAGACGTCGCCATCTGGCATACCCATGGCGATCTGATTGGTTGCCTGATCTGCCAGCAACTTCACCATCTCTTCATAGACTCCAGATTGAACGAGGACGCGTGTTGCAGCGGTGCAATCTTGACCTGCGTTAAAGAAACCGGCGATCGCAATGCCTTCTGCAGCGGCTGCAAGATCTGCATCGTTAAAGACAACAACTGGTGCCTTGCCGCCAAGTTCAAGATGTACGCGCTTAAGTGATTTTGCTGCAGCTCCAGCAACTTCCATACCTGCACGCACTGAACCTGTAATTGAGACCATTGATGGCGTTGCGTGATCGACAAGAAGTGCGCCAGTTTCGCGCTCTCCACAAATTACATTGATAACGCCATCAGGTAAGAACTCGCTCATGACCTCTGCCATGAAGACAGTTGATGCAGGAGTTGTATCACTTGGCTTGAGTACTACAGCGTTGCCCGCAGCAATTGCCGGCGCCCACTTCCATACAGCCATCATCATTGGATAGTTCCAGGGAGTCACTTGGGCACAGACGCCAATTGGTTCACGGCGAATAAATGAGGTCATGCCGCGCATATATTCACCTGCTGATTTCCCTTCAAGATTTCGCGCAGCTCCAGCAAAGAAACGGATCTGATCGAC
>JACCDI011800437.1_pt1 | contig 14235 bp, 16 predicted proteins | sample 7442791 | NCBI WGS metagenome assembly JACCDI01 (sample SAMN15323434, study PRJNA562643) | freshwater metagenome | isolation source: river surface water | place: USA:Blue River Watershed | collected 2017-08-15 | reverse complement strand
GGTGCCGGGGCGCGGCCTGTAGATGAAGCTGAACGAGGTGTCATAGCCCACCTCGATGATCAGGTTCATGGTGTCCTCGAAGTCCTTGTGAGTTTCGCCGGGGAAGCCGACGATGAAGTCCGAGGACAGGCTGATGTTCGGCCGGATGGCCTTGAGTCGGCGGATGATGGACTTGTACTCCAGCACCGTATGGCCGCGCTTCATGGCCGCCAGGATGCGGTCGGAGCCGCTCTGCACGGGCAGGTGCAGGTGATCCACCAGTGCCGGAATGTGCCGGTAGACCTCGATCAGGCTGCTGGAGAACTCCATGGGATGCGAGGTGGTGAAGCGGATGCGGCCGATGCCCTCGATGGCGGCGATGTACTGCAGCAGCGTGGCGAAATCCGTGATGCCGCCCTCGTGGTTCAGGCCGCGATAGGCGTTGACGTTCTGCCCCAGCAGATTGATCTCGCGCACGCCCTGGCCGGCCAGGTGCACGGCCTCGGCCAGCACGTCGTCCAGCGGGCGGCTGACTTCCTCGCCGCGGGTGTAGGGCACCACGCAGAACGAGCAGTACTTGCTGCAGCCTTCCATGACGGTCAGATACGCCTCGCAGCCGTCCACGCGGGGCTCGGGCAGGCGGTCGAACTTCTCGATCTCGGGGAAACTGATGTCCACCACGGTGCCGCGACCGCTGGCGTCGTTCAGCATCTGGGGCAGCTTGTGCAGTGTCTGCGGGCCGAAGACCACGTCGACATAGGGCGCGCGCTTGCCGATGGCCGCGCCTTCCTGGCTGGCCACGCAGCCGCCGACGGCGATCTGCAGCTCTGGGTTGATCTTCTTCAGAGCCTTCCAGCGACCCAGTTGATGAAAGACTTTCTCCTGCGCCTTCTCGCGGATGGAGCAGGTGTTCAGAAGCAGCAGGTCGGCCTCTTCCGGTGTCTCGACCAGCTCGGCGCCGTGGGACTCGCGCAGCAGATCGAGCATGCGTGAGGAGTCGTATTCGTTCATCTGGCAGCCGTGCGTCTTGATGAAGACCTTGCGTGGCTTGCCGGTGCTGGCAGCGCGCGCGGGCGCTGCAGAAGGTTCGGTATTGCTCATGTCGATGGCGTTTCCCGCCGGGGCGCAGGCTCCCGGGCTGAAGTGAGCGCGGATTGTAGCAGCTTCGACTCGGCTCACAAACCGCCGCAGCGCCCGCAAGAAGTGCGGGTGGCAGGCAGACAATTCCTGTAGACTGCCGGCCAGCTGCGCAATGGCTGGCCGCGCCGACTTGAATTCCGCCGCGCCAGCCTGATATTGCGAAGCGTCATTTTCCACGAGAGCGCAGGCATGGCCATTCCCTCCGAAATCTACCGAATCACCTTCCTCAACAAGGGCAAGGTCTACGAAGTCTTTGCCAAGCAGGTCTATCAGAGCGAGTTGTATGGCTTCATCGAAGTGGAAGACTACATCTTCGATGAGCGCAGTCAGGTCGTGGTGGACCCGAGCGAGGAGAAGCTCAAGGCCGAGTTCCTCGGCGTGAAGCGCAGCTTCATCCCGATTCAGGCCATTGTGCGGATCGACGAAGTGGAGAAGGGCGGTGTGAGCAAGATCTCCAGCGGGGACAACATCACCCTGTTCCCGGTGCCCTACATGACTGCGCGCAACACCGACACCCAGAAATCCGAATGAACGAGGCGGCGGCAGCCGAGAAGCCGCCGCCGCTTCACATCACTGCGCCAGCGCGCGTTCGATGCTGGCCAGCTCCACGCAGAGCACGAACACTTTCATGGCAGCACTGATCTCCGGCAGACTCGGGAACGAGGGTGCCAGGCGGATGTTGTTGTTCGCCGGGTCCTTGCGGTAGGGCCAGGTGGAGCCGGCCGGTGTCAGCTTCACGCCAGCGGCTGCCGTCAGCTTGACCACCGTGTCGGCCAGACCGGGCTGCGTGTTGAACAGCACGAAGTAGCCGCCCTGCGGCACCGTCCATTCTCCCAGCGCCGCGCCGTTGACCTGCTTGCCGCTCAGGCCGGCCTCCAGCTCCCGCAACAGCGCTTCGAACTTGGGCTGCAGAATCGCGCGATGCTGCTGCATCAGCCCGCGCAGCGTGGGCATGTCCTTCAGAAAGCGCATGTGGCGCAGCTGATTGACCTTGTCCGGCCCGATGGTGGAGATGATCAGCTGATCAGACAGGCTCTTCAGATTGGCCTCGGAACTGGCAATGAAGGAGATGCCCGCACCGGCGTGGGTGATCTTGGAGGTGGAGCCGATCACGTAGACGTTGTCCAGGGTGCCCGCCGCTTCGCTCAGCGTGAGGATGTTGGCCAGTTCCGGCGGGTTGTCCACCAGATGGTGCTCGGCATAGGCGTTGTCCCACAGGATGCGGAAATGGGCGCCGGCGATCTTGCCGAGCGCCGCCATGCGGGCCACCACAGCAGCGGAATACACGACACCGTCCGGGTTGGCGTACTTTGGCACGCACCATATGCCCTTGATCAGCGGATCAGCCTTCACCAGCGCCTCGATCGTGTCCATGTCCGGCCCTTCGTCGTTCATGGCCACGGGAATCATCTCGATGTCGAGCGCCTCGCAGATGGCGAAGTGACGGTCGTAGCCGGGGGAAGGGCAGAGGAAGCGGACCTTGCCACCGGCAGCGGCGGCCTCGCGGCTCCAGGCCGATGCGGCGCCGCGCACGCCGTGATACAGAGCGCTGGTGACGATCTGGTACATGAACTGCAGGCTGCTGTTGCCGCCGACCATGGTGCGCTCCGGCGTGGTGCCGAGATACGCCGCCGCGAAGCGGCGTGCTTCGGGGATGCCCAGGATGCCGCCATAGTTGCGGCTGTCGGTGCCGTCCTCGCAGCGATAATCATTGCCCAGGATGCCATCCAGCGCGTCGCTCAATGCCAGCTGTTCGGAGCAGGGTTTGCCCCGCGTCAGGTCCAGATTCAGTTTTTGCGCACACACGGATTCATACTGCTGACGTAGTTCCTGCGCTCTGGCTTGCAGTTGCTGCTGGTTCAAGACGGGTTCCTCACTGGGTTCAATGACATTCAAGGGATGGCGTCAGGCTGGGTGGCTGCCGCCGGGCGCGCGGATTTTACAGTATACTCGGGCCAAACTCGATCAGGACCTGCCCGCCAAGATGCCCTCCCGCGAAGACCCGTCACCCACTGAACTGCCCTCTGCCGATGTCCATCCCTACCAGGCCCTGAGCCCGGAAACCGTGCTGGAAGCCATGGAGAGTGTCGGCATCATCACGGATGCCCGCATCCTGGCGCTGAACAGCTACGAGAACCGCGTCTACCAGGTGGGTGTGGAAGACGGGCCGCCCCTGATCGCCAAGTTCTATCGCCCGCAGCGCTGGACGCGGGAGCAGATTCTGGAAGAGCACGCCTTCGCGCTGGAGCTGGCCGGGCTGGAGATTCCCGTGGTGCCGCCCATGCTGCTGGCCGGCGGGCAGTCCCTGCACGAGTATCAGGGCTTCTCCTTCGCAGTGTTCGAGCGCCGCGCAGGCCGCGCGCCCGACCTCGACAATCCCGACAATCTGCTGGTGCTGGGCCGCTTTCTCGGCCGCGTGCATGCGGCCGGTGCCACGCGTTCCTTCGCGCATCGGCCGGCGTTGACGGTCCAGCGTTTCGCCGTTGAAAGCCGTGACTACCTGCTCCAGCAGGGCTTCATTCCCGAGTCCCTCGTGCGCGCCTACGACACGCTGAGTCGCGACCTCATCGCACGCATCGAGGCCGTGTTTGCCCGCACCCGAGGGGTGACGCGACTGCGCATCCACGGGGACTGTCACCCGGGCAATGTGCTGTGGCGCGATGATGCGCCGCACTTCGTCGATTTCGATGACACCATGACCGGCCCGGCCATTCAGGATATGTGGATGTTGATGTCAGGCGAGCGCGATCAGCGCCAGGGACAGCTGCTGGAGATTGTCGAGGGATACAACGAGTTTCATGATTTCGATGCGCGGGAGCTGGAACTGATCGAGTCGCTGAGGACACTGCGCATCATGCATTACAGCGCGTGGCTGGCGCGGCGCTGGGAGGACCCGGCCTTTCCGCGCAGCTTCCCCTGGTTCAACACCGAGCGTTACTGGGCGGAGCACATCCTGGAGCTGCGCGAGCAGATGGCGGCACTGGACGAGCCGCCCCTGCAGCTGTTCTGAGGCTCAGGGCGTCGGTGCGTCCAGCAGGCTGCGCACGGCGTCCTCGATGAGCACGATGTCGTTGTCACGAAAGCCCATGTGCACCAGGCGCACGACGCCATCGCGGTCGATCAGGAAGGAGGTGGGCATGCCGCGCACGGCATAGGCGCCCAGCATCTCGCCCTTGGGGTCGGCCGCGATCAGATAGTCCAGCGGCGTGTCCAGCAGGAACTCGCGCCCATCCTCGACCGGGTCATCCACATTGATGGCGATGACCTCGAAGCCCTGCTCGCGATACTTCGCGTAGAGTTCATTGATCAACGGCATGGAGCGCAGGCACGGCGCGCACCAGGAGGCCCAGAAATCGACGTAGACCGTCTTGCCGCGCAGGGCGGAAAGCGTGATGGGCGGCCTGCCCTCGGCGATGTCGGGCAGCGTGAAATCGGGCGCCTGCTGCCCCTCTTCCACGGCCAGCGCAGCGCTGCCGGCGCCGAGCAGTCCGGCGCAGAGAACCAGGGTCTGTACCATGCGGCGCAGGATCATGCGAAAAACCTCTCGGTGACGCGGTGTCTGTGGGGACTCATCAGGCCGGGGCGCCAGCCAGCGCGGGCACGCTCTGCATGAGGGCCTCCCAGCGCTGCTTCTGCAGTTTCAGGCGATACCGGGCTTCACGATAACTGTCGCGCAGCTTCAGCTGCTCGAAGTGCGACCACTTTTCATGCAGCTGCGTCGACTTGGCCTCGTACCAGCGCTGTTGGTGGCGTGCCCATTCCTGCAGCGCCGCCTTGCACTGTTCGTATTCAGTCTCCAGCCTCGCGCGCCAGGCTTCAGCGTTGTGGATCATGCCCTCCAGCGCGTTGAAGGACTGCGCGGCGCGCTGGTACTGCATGTCCAGGCGGGCGCTCTCGATCACGATGGGCGAGCAGCGCTTCAGGTCGCTGGCCAGACCGACGCGCGCGCACAGGTTGATGAACCATTTGGTCGGGTCGAAGTGCCACCAGCGCACGCCGTTGCGGTAATCCCACTGAAAGGTGTGGTGGAAGTTGTGGTAGCCCTCGCCGTAGGTGAACAGCGCCAGCAGCGGGTTGTCCCGCGCCGAGCTGGCGTCGCTGTAGGTCTGGCGGCCCCAGATGTGGGCCACGGAATTGATCAGCCAGGTCACGTGCTGGCTCAGCACCAGTCGCAGCAGACCTCCCAGCAGCAGGCAGCCCAGGATGTCGCCGTTGAGCCAGCCCAGGAAGGCGGGCAGGGCGATGTTCATCAGCAGCACCAGGCTGAGGTAGTGGCGGTGCTGCCACATCACGATCGGGTCTTTCTGCAGGTCCTTCGCATTGGAGAAATCCTCCTTGCCGCTCTCGTAGTTGCGCAGGATCCAGCCCATGTGCGAATACCAGAAGCCAAGCCCTGCGGAGTACGGGTCCTTGTCATTGTTGTCGACATGGGCGTGGTGACGACGGTGATCGGAGGCCCAGTGCAGCACGTCGTTCTGCAGGGCGCAGGCGCCGCCCAGGGCGAACACGAAGCGCACGAAAGGATGGGCCTTGTAGGACTTGTGCGACCAGAGCCGGTGGTAGCCGGCGGTGATGGACATACCGCAATAGCCCATCAGCAGGACGAAGACCACGATTTCGTAAGTGTCGTAGCCTTGGGTGAAGCCGTACCAAGGCACCAGCGTCAGCGCCGCCAGGGGCGTGAGCGTGAAGAGCAGTGTGTTGGTCCAGTTGATCGGGGCTTTCTGCATAAACAAGTCCTGCAAGGAGTCTGGTGACAGATGTCTGTTGAACGCTTTGACAGCCAATGTTGCGCAATTATTGCACGCTGGCGTGAAATTCAGGAAATCGACAAGCGGCCGGGTATGGCCGCAAGCCCACCCACAGTGCTGTAATTGCGGCCCGCAACGCCTTCATCAGACCACGAGATGCCCATGACTTTCGAACAATTGCAGGAGCAGCTCTATGAGCTGCAGTCACAGTTTGCGTTCCAGGAGGATCTGCTGAGCGAGCTCAATGCCGTGGTCGTGCGGCAGCAGACTCAGATCGACACGCTGGAGCGCGAGGTGGTGCTGCACCGCGAGCGCCTGCTGCACATCCTCGACAATCTGCCGGAAAAGGCGCAGGGCAGCACGCCGGTCGACGAGCGACCGCCGCACTACTGAAAGCGCAATTCACTTGGCTGCGGCGACGTCCTCGGCCTGCAGGCCCTTGTCGCCCTCGCTGATGGCGAACTCCACCCGCTGGCCGTCATGCAGCACGCGATGGCCTTCGCCGCGAATGGAACGAAAGTGCACGAAGATGTCCTCGCCACTGTCGCGCGTGATGAAGCCAAAGCCTTTGCTGGCATTGAACCACTTCACACTGCCGCTTTCGCGGCGGGACTTGTTGTACGGCACGCGTTGCTCTTCCACCACAGCCCGACGCCTGGCGGCCGGCTTGCGATGATGTGTGGCGGCGGCCGCGGCGGCGAGACTGATCAGAAGTGTGCCGCCGAGCACGAGGGGCTGGGTGTACTGGATTTCTACAAGAAGGACGGGAATGGCGACCAGAACGGTGGTAACAAAGGCGATGCTGAATGACTTGTTGTAATTGAACATGGAGACTCTCTTCGCTGCTTATAATTATTATGGCCTCGCAACAGTCACGTCCTCTTCGGCGGGGCCTTCGGGAGTGATCTGAAACGCCGGGCAATTCTAACCAGCTTTGTTGACAAATCAAACCCTTGGGCGAACCCCCGGCCTGGGCGCCCGCAGACGGCCCGGTGGTTAAGCCACAATTCAGATTGCCCCTGCCACACTCCAGCCAGGAGTCCGGAAAACCAGCCTGATGTGCGACTCCGCAACGCCGCCGGCCAAAGTGCCGCCGCGGCCATCGTCGAAGAGAGGAGAACAGCATGAACACACGTCTGCATTCACGTCCCCTGGTCCGTCTGCTGCGCGTCGCGCTGGCAGGCACGGCGGCCGCCACGCTGGCCACACCGTTGCTGGCCGAGTCCCGTTTCGACTACGCCGAAGTCATCGAGAGCACGCCCATCTACCGCACTGTCGAGGTGAGTGTTCCCCGCGAAGAGTGCTGGACCGAGGAAGTCGTGTCGCACCGCAGGCCCCATGCGCAGAGCAATACCCCGGCGATTCTGGGCACCATCATCGGGGGAGCGCTGGGCAATGCCGTGGGGCACGACAAGTCCAACAAGCGCGTCGGCGCGGTGGTTGGCGCCGTGTTGGGGCACTCCATTGGACGTGATATAGTCGCCGCCAACAGTCGCGGGCGAGTCACCGAAGTGGAAACCGTGCGTCAGTGCGAGACCGTCTACGATCACCACGACGAAGAGCGCCTGCTGGGCTACCAGGTCCGTTACCGCTACCACGACAAGGATTATTCGGTGCGCATGGACGACGACCCGGGCGAGTTCGTCCGCGTGCGCGTCGACGTGCAGCCCGTGTTCCAGTAAACCGCGCCGGTGCCCTTGCTGCACGGGCTGCACTTCGCCGACACCAGGGAGAAACACCGTGCGTTCATCGGATTTCCAGCAGCGCCGCCTTGCGGGCAGACTCGCCGCGCTCCTGTGTGTGGGGGTGCTGAGCCTGCCGGTCGCGGCGGCGCAGGGGCAGCAGTTGCTTCTGGCGCAGCAGTCCGCCGGTGCCGATGCGGCGCAGGCTGTGCGCATTTCCCAGCGCGAGGCGCTTGAACTCGTGCGGGCCCGCTTCCCCGGCAATGTCGTCAGCATCAGTGAAGTGCAGCAGGATGGCGCCTTGCAGTACCGCGTGCGCATGGACAACGACGGCAACATCTTCACCGTGTATGTCGATGCCGTCACCGGCAACATCCGGCGGGAGCAATAAGCATGCGTCTGCTGGTGGTCGAGGATCAGAGCCTGCTGCGCCAGCAGCTTGCCCAGGGGCTGACACGACACGGCTATGTTGTGGATGACGCCGCCGATGGCCGGGCCGGACTCTACTTCGCCACCGAGTATGCCTACGATGCCGCCATCATCGATCTGGGCTTGCCACTGCTCGACGGCATTTCCCTGATCCGCCAGATCCGTGCGCAGGGCCGCACGTTCCCCATTCTGATCCTGACCGCGCGCGGCGACTGGCAGGACAAGGTCGAGGGCCTGGATGCCGGCGCCGATGACTACGTGGTCAAGCCCTTCCAGCTGGAGGAGATTCTCGCGCGCCTGAACGCGCTGCTGCGCCGCGCCGCCGGCTTCGCGAAGCCGCTGATCGAGTGCGGACCGATTGCGCTGGACATCACGGCCAAGCGTGTGACGCTGGCCGGCCAGGGCGTCGATCTCACGGCTTACGAGTACAAGCTGCTGGAGTACCTGATGCTGCATCCCGGCAAGGTGATCTCCAAGACCGAACTCACCGAACACCTCTATGCCCAGGACTACGATCGCGACAGCAATGTGCTGGAAGTCTTCGTGCGGCGCCTGCGGCAGAAGCTCGACCCCGATGACACCCTGCACCCCATCGAGACCATCCGTGGGCAGGGCTATCGTTTCCGCACGGACGCCTGAGCGGCGATGTCGGCCAAGACGCTCCCGTCCGACTATTCCCTGCAGACCCGCCTGCTGACCGCTGTCAGTGTGCTGCTGGCTGTGTTTCTCGGCCTCACCGGCGTGGTGCTCGACCGCGCGTTTCGCAGCAGCGTGGAGGCCGGCGTCGCCGAGCAGCTGCAAGTGCAGCTCTATGTGCTGCTGGCGGCGGTGGAGGAGGACGCGGGCGAGTTCTATTTCCTTGAGGATCTGCGCGAGCCGCGTTTCACCCAGCTCAATTCCGGCCTGTACGCCCTGGTCAGCAGTCCGCAGCAGCAGGAATTGCTGCGCAGTCCGTCCGCCCTGGAACGCGATTTTGACGGCCTGTTCGCCCACTGGTCGGGCCTCGGACGGGGTGAGACCTATTTCTCCCGTGAAGTGGCCGCCGACGGTCAAGAGTATTTCATTGCGGCCTACGGCGTGGTCTGGGAGAACGGGCAGGATCAGTACGACTTCGTCGTGCTCGAATCCAGCGGCACCTATCTGGCCGAGGTCAACAATTTCCGCGCGAGTCTCTGGTCCTGGCTGGGCGGCGTGGCCGTGCTGCTGCTGGTGCTGCAGGTGCTGCTGCTGCGCTGGGGGCTGTCGCCGCTGCGCCGTCTGGCGCAGGATCTCAAGCAGATCGAAGCCGGCGCCAGCGAGCAGCTGGACGGCGCCTACCCCCGCGAACTGCGCCCTGTCACCGAGAACCTGAACCTGCTCATCAAGACCGAGCGCAAGCAGCAGGCGCGCTATCGCGAGACGCTCGGCGATCTGGCCCACAGCCTGAAGACGCCGCTGGCGGTGATCGCGGGCGTGCTGCAGGCCCTCGGCCACTCGCGCGACACGATGCAGGCCACGGTCACTGCGGAGCAGCAGCGCACCGTCGAGGAACAACTGGAACGGATGAACCAGATCGTCGGCTACCAGCTGCAGCGCGCCGTGAAATCCACCGGCAGCACCGCGCTCTCCCGCCGCGTCAATGTGCGGGAGACGGCCGAGCGCATTCTGCGTGCGCTGGAGAAAGTCTATGCGCAGCAGCCGCGCGAGATCGTCTGTGACATCGACCCCGGCATCGCGTTTCTCGGCGACGAGCGCGATCTCATGGAAATGCTCGGCAATCTGCTCGACAACGCCTTCAAGTACGGCCGGCAGTGGCTGTCGATCAGTGCGCGCGTCAGTCAGTCGCCCGTGCGCCAGCTCAGTCTCGTGGTGGAAGACGACGGCCCGGGCATCCCGGCCGGGCAGCAGGAGTTCGTGCTGCAGCGCGGTGCGCGGCTGGACACGCTGGCCCAGGGGCAGGGCATCGGTCTGGCGGTGGTGACGGACATCGTGGGCAGCTACGGCGGGCAGATCGACGTGGGCACTGGCAGTCGGGCCGGGGCGCGCATCCAGCCGGTGTTCGGCAACTTCCAGCTCACTGCGTCGGAGCCAGCGCGCGGCTGAGGCGCCAGGTGGCCTTCAGAACAGCAGCGCCGCCAGGCAACTGCACAGCGTCATCACGAAGAGGAACCACTTGATCGTGCTCTGCTGGGCCTGCACGGCGAACTTCACGCTCATCCAGGCGCCGAGCATGGTGCCCACCGCAAGAATCAGACCTGGCACCCAGCGGATCATGTCGAAGTAGATGAACACGCCCAGCGCGATCAGGGTGGACCCGAGCGAACACACCATCTTCAGGGCATTGGCCCGCACCAGGTCGTAGCGCAGCCCGCCTGCCAGCGCCGCCAGCAGGATGAAGCCGACTCCCGCCTGCACGAAGCCACTGTAAATGCCGGCGAACAACAGCATCCACCATGCGCCGCGATTGTCGCGCACATCCACCACGGGCGTGCCCGGCGGCGGGGCGATGAACGACGGCTTCACCAGAATCACCACCGACATGCTGAGAATGGTGATGAGCAGAATGGGCTTGAGCGCCGCAACGGGAATCACGGCTGCCGCGAACGAGCCCGCCACGCCGCCCAGGAGTGTCGGCACCAGGATCGGCAGAATTGCCGCCTCGTCGAGACGATCGTGATTGCGGAAGCCGCGGATGCCCACGACACATTGCAGGGCGACGGCCACACGATTGGTGCCGTTTGCCACATCGGCGGGCAGCCCCAGCAGCATGAGCAAGGGCAGGGTGAGATTGGAACCTCCGCCCGCGATGGTGTTGATGCCGCCGGCCAGCACCCCGACGAGGGCCAGCACTGCCAGCAGAGTGATGTCGTAGTCCATGAACGAGGCGGGTCCGCGTGAGCCTGTGTCAGCGTGAAAGGCGTCACAGTGTAGCAAAGCGCCTGCGGCCGATCTGCAAAACTTCCACTTGCGTCACATACTTGCTGCAGCACAGCTCGTAATGTGCCCGGGCGTACGGTGGCCGTGCGCTTGCCGGTACTGGGTTTATCTGCAATAGTGCGAGGCCTTCCCCCAGGCCGCAACGGCGTTCGCAAGTCATGATGAACATGAATGAAATCAAAGGTTTTACGGTGATAGAACTGATGATTGTCGTCGGTGTCATCGGCATTCTGCTGGCAGTGGGTCTGCCCGGTCTGCAGGACACCGTGTCGCGCATGAGCACCAACAGTCAGGCCAAGGCGCTGGTGGCCAGTCTCAACTTCGCGCGCAGCGAGGCGATCAAGCGCGGCGGCGTGGTCAGCGTGTGTGCCAGCAGCAGCGGCAGCGATTGCCTGGCCGACGCCTGGAGCGATGGCTGGATCGTGTTCGTCGATGCCAACGAGGATGCCACCGGCGGTGCCGGGTCGGTGGATGCCGGCGACGAAGTGCTGCGGGTCTATCAGGGCCTGCGCAGCGGCACACTCGAATTCAGCGAAGCCATGCAGCAGTACGATGCCCAGGGCTTCGCCACCAACGCCGCCGTGGCCACCTTCCTGCTGTGTCCCGAGGACGGCAACTCCGCGAATGCCCAGGCTGTCGAGATCGCGTTGACCGGGCGCGGCCGCCGGATTCATGAAGGACTGGATTGCTCATGATGCGTGCACGACAGGGGGGCATGACCTTGATCGAGATCCTGGTGTCCCTGCTGATTCTCGCGATCGGCATGCTGGGCATGGCAGGTCTGCAGACAGTCAGCCTGCGCAACACCCAGAGCGCCTATCAGCGCACGCAGGCCGCCATCCTGAGCAATGACATCGTCGAACGGGTGCGGGCGAATCTGCAGGGCGTGGAGGATGGCAGTTACAACAATGCGGCCGGTGCCATCACCGCCTCCTGCAACAGCATTTCCGGCTGCACGCCGGCGCAGATGGCCGCCAATGATGTGGCGGAATGGAAACAGGCGCTGGCCGCCACGCTGCCCGAAGGCGAGGGCACTGTGTGCAATGATTCCAGCCCCGACGATGGCACGCCGGCCGCGCCGGCCTGTGATGGTGTGGGCGACCTGTTCGCCATCAAGATCTGGTGGGATTCCGACCGCGACGGCACTGCCGAAAACCTTTTCACCATGAGTTTCCAGCCATGAACCCGACGCTTGTGCCTGCTTTTGCCGCTCGCTCCGGCCGCCACCCGGCGGGCCTGCGTGCGCGTGGCTTCAGCATGATCGAACTGCTCATCGCCATGGTCATGGGGCTGAGTCTCGCGGCCGGCGTCATGCAGGTGTACGTGGGCAATTCCCAGACGGAGCGGGATCAGGAGGCTCGTGCGCGGATGCAGGAGAACGGTCGCTACGCCATCAACTTCCTGGCGCGCGAGCTGCGCATGGCCGGGTATCTCGGCTGTCTTGCCAGCATCGAGGATAGCGACATCAACAACACGCTCGACGGGCCGCCGCCCTCGTTCCAGCCCAATGCGGGCCTGCAGGGCTGGGAGGCGGAAGACACCGGCCCCGGCGACATCGCGCCCAGCACGGACAATGTCGCGGTGGTGGTGACCACGGCCGGTGGCTGGGTCACCTCGGGCGGCAATGTCATGGACGCCACCAGCGCGGTGCCGGATTCGGACATCGTGCGCGTCTGGAATGCCTCGGGCACTGGCGCCACCATCAATTCCATCTCCCCTGGCGGCGCCATGACCGTGGTGAATTCGGGCATCGTCGACATCGAGGATGGCGACATCCTGCTGCTCAGTGACTGCGAGCGCGCCGACTGGGTGCAGGCCTGCAATGTGCAGGAGATCGGCGGCGGCGCCAGCATCAATTCCGTGCTCTCGTCCGGCTGTGTGCCCGGCAATGACACGTCGCTGCCACTGGGCACCCAGGCAGGGGGCGAACTGGTCAAGCTGCAGGGCACCATGTTCTATGTGGGCAAGCGCGGCAATGTCGCCACCAACCCGCCGGCACTGTTCCGGCGCGAGCTCAGTCAGACGGCAGCGGCCGGCACGCCGCAGGAACTGGTCGAGGGCATCGAGAGCCTGCAGATTCTCTACGGCATCAATGCCGACAACGACAACAAGAAGACAGTCGACGCCTATGTCACGGCCGATCAGGTCGGCGACTGGTCACGGGTCATCAGCGTGCGCATCAGTGTGCTGGTGCAGTCCATCGAGGATGGCCTGATGCCGGCGCCGCAGGCCTATGTCTTCAATGGCGTGACCTATGACGGCGAGGCGGGCAATGGGGCCAGGCCCGGGGACAATCGCCTGCGCCGTGTCTTCACCAGCACCATCACACTGCGCAATCGCGCGGTGGGGAGTTGAGCCGCATGTCACGCCTGCCGCCCTCTGCCCTTGTCAAACCTGTGCACCTGCCCGTTCGTCAGCGCGGTGCCATTCTCATTTTCTGCCTCGTGTTCCTGCTGGTGCTCACCATGATGGGCGTCTCGAGCATGGAGTCTGCGGTGCTCGAGGAGCGCATGGCCGGCAACCTGCAGGATCAGAACGCGGCCTTCCAGGCGGCGGAAACCTCCCTGCAGACGGCTGAGAACTGGCTTCTCGAACAGCAGTTCTGGCCGGAGACGAGCGCCGATGGCAGCACCACTGTCTGGGAGCGCGATGCCGCGGACCCGGACGCTGCCGACTCGCTGCACTGGTGGCAGGACGCGAATCGGGACGACAGCGAATGGTGGGAAGACAATGCCATCGCTGTTGCCGGAGTCGAGGGCGTGGCAGCGCAGCCGCGCTACATCATCGAGGAACTGTCCGAGATCAGCACCGGGCAGTCGATTGCCATCGGGACCGGGCAGGAGTCCCGGGTGCGGGTGTTCCACCGGGTCACGGCGCGCGGCACTGGCGTCGGCGATACCGCCGTGGTGCAACTGCAATCCACCTTCGTCAAATCCTACGACTAGCGTGCAGAGGTGAACATGGACATTCGTGAAATCTGCAGGGTGATGGGCTGGTGGCTGCTGTCGCTGCTCGGCATCGCCGTGACGCCCGGGCTGCACGGCGCGCCGCTGAGCCTCTCGAACGCGCCGCTGTTCCTCGGCGTGAGCGTGGACCCCAACGTGTTCTTCATGGTCGACGATTCCGGTTCCATGGACTGGGAGATGCTGACCCGGCCCCACGAGTACTACGTCAACTACTGGGAAAACGGCGGCGTGGCGCGCAACACCGACGGCCTCTGGGAGACCTTCTCCGGCACTGGCACGTGTACCGGACGCCGCTCCTACACCTACATCTTTGACACCTCCGACGACGCCTACAGCTCCTGCACCTACCCCAATGCCCAGCTGCAGCCCGAG
>JACCDI010377061.1_pt1 | contig 14235 bp, 8 predicted proteins | sample 7442791 | NCBI WGS metagenome assembly JACCDI01 (sample SAMN15323434, study PRJNA562643) | freshwater metagenome | isolation source: river surface water | place: USA:Blue River Watershed | collected 2017-08-15 | reverse complement strand
CCTGGCGGTGTTGAAACGCGTCATCGTGCAAAACGTGGCCCCCAACGGCATGGCCGTGCTCAATGCTGCCGACCCGATGGTGGTAGCCATGGCCCCCAACTGCCCGGGTCAGGTGACTTTCTTTGCCATCGATCCGCACAACCCCACCCTGGCCACGCACCGTGCGCAAGGCAAGCGGGTGCTGTTTGTGGAGGATGGCCACATCGTCGCCAAAGAAGGCGCTCAACAGGTGCGCATTTCTCTGGCTGAAGTGCCCCTCACCCAAAACGGCGCGATTGGCTTTCAAGTGGAAAACGCCATGGCGTCCATTGGCGCGGCCTGGGCCTTGAATTTGTCATGGGCGGCGATTTGCCAAGGCCTGTCCAACTTTGTCAGCGATACCCAAGGCGTGCCGGGTCGCTTCAACATGTTCCAGTACAAAGGCGCGACCATCATCGCCGACTACGGTCACAACCCCGACGCCATCAAAGCGCTGGTGCAAGCCGTCACCAACCTGCCCGCCAAAGAACGCAGCGTGGTCATCAGCGGTGCGGGTGACCGGCGCGATGAAGACATCCGCGAGCAAACCCGGTTGATCGGTAGCGCGTTCGAACGCGTGGTTTTGTTTGAAGATGCGTGCCAACGCGGCCGCGCCGACGGCGAGGTCTTGGCCTTGTTGCGCGAGGGTTTGCAAGGTGCTTCACGCACCAAAGACATCAGCGAAATCCATGGCGAGTTCATTGCCATCGACCATGCGCTGGGGCAGTTGAACTCTGGGGACCTGTGCTTGATCCTGATCGATCAAGTGGAAGAGGCTTTGGCGCACATTGGGATGCGGGTGGCGGAGCAGGCTCCATCTATCAAGCGCTGAACCAATACCGCCTCCTTTTCTCCCTCTCACACGCCACGCCATCAGGCGCATCGCTGCGCCAAGTCATGGCACCACAGGACGGTGAGAGCTTGAACGCAATGCCTCGCTCGATGTAGCGCTGCAGCACCTGTGGCGCAGGGTGGCCGTAGCGGTTTCTATAGGCCATTTGGAACAAAGCCCAGCGGGGTTGCACCGCGTCCAAAAATATTTCTGTGGAAGAAGTCTTGCTGCCATGGTGCGGCACCAAAAGCACATCGGCCCTCAGTTGCGCTTTCGAACGTTTCACCAAAGCCTGCTCTTGGAAGGCCTCAATATCGGCCGTGAGCAGCACCACCTGCCCATGGGCGCTGATGCGCAGCACACAACTGCGGGCATTGGGGCTGAGCACTTGGGCATAGTCTTCTGCCAAGGGATGCAACATGTCAAATTGCACACCGTCCCATGTCCACTGCTGCCCTGCTTGGCAACGCTGCGTGCTGATTGTTTGGGCCAACCAATGGTCATAGGGCATCGATGTCAGCACCTGGGCTTGCGATTGCACCTGCTGCACCGACAGCGCACCGCCGGTGTGGTCGCTGTCTTGGTGGCTCAGCACCAGCGTGTCCAAGCGCTCGTTCATGGTTTGCAACAAGGGTAAGAGCACCCGTTGCCCCGCATCGCTGTCGCTGCCAAAACGCGGCCCAGTGTCGAACAACAAACTGTGCCGGGCTGTGCGTACCAACACCGCATTGCCTTGCCCGATGTCTGCGGCGATCACCTCCACATGACCAGGCGGTGGACGAGACACAGGCCACAAGAAACAAGGCAACATCAGGCACAGACCTGTCATGCGCCATCGCCATCTGGACGCCGCGGCCAACACCCCAGCGCCCACCACACTGATGACCCCTGCCCACCAAGGCGGTGCGGCCACCTGCCACACCGCCCAAGATACTTGCGACAGTGGCTCCAGCACGGCGCACAGGGCTTGTAAGCAGAGTGCGCACAACTGCCAAATCGGCGACCAGACTGCGCCGATAAACGCCAAGGGGGTGACCACCAAGGTCACCCAGGGAATGGCGAACAAATTGACCAGCAAGCCCATGATGGACACCTGTTGGAACAGCACAGCCGTCAGTGGCGCGAGACAGATGCTGATCAGGAGCTGCTCGCGCAGCAAGTGACTGGATTGCTTTCCGACAGTTTGCTTCGCTGCGCTTGCAATGACGGGGCTCGCAATGATGGGGCTGGTAACAACAGGGGGCGTACTCAACAACAAAATCCCGACCGCCACAAAACTCAACCAAAAGCCCGCTTGCAGCAAGGCCCAAGGATCAACCAGCACCACACCTACAGCAGCGAACAGCCATTGGTCTCGCAAAGGCCAGCGCACAGCCCCCCACCGCAACAAGCCTGCCAAGGCGAGCATCACCACCGTGCGCTGTGCCGGCAAACCCCAGCCACTGATCAAGGCATAGGCCACCGCCCACAGCAGACCGCCCCACAGGGCTGCCCATGGCGCGGGATAACGCAAACACCATGACATGCCCCAGACATCGCTGTGGCGCCAAAGCCACCACACCAAACCACCGGCCACCCATGCCCACATGGTGATGTGCAAACCTGAAATGCTCATGAGGTGAGCGATGCCGGTGATGCGAAACACATCCCAATCGGCACGCTCGATCGCGGCCTGGTCGCCGATCAGCAAGCCTGCGATCAAACCCGCCCATCGTGCTTGTGGCACCTCTTGCGCAATGCGATCCCGCAGCGACTGCCGCAGTTGTTCAACAAGGTGGTGCTCGGTGACTTGCAAGCGTTGAGGCGCGGGATCCTGTGCACCATCTCGCACATGGCCCGTGGCTTGAACGCCCTGCTCCCACAACCACAACTCGGCATCCCAGCCACCTGGGTTCACCAGGCCGTGAGGCTGCTTCAAGCGGGTTGCCAACGTCCAGCGTTCACCGGCATGCACCTGCGGCAAGTTGATGCGCTCACCATCCCAACGTGTGGCATACCAAGCCAGTTGTATGCGCGGCGGTAACACCACCGCCTGCTGGTCTTGCAAACCATGGGCATGCTCCACCTGCAATTGAAACCGCATGCCGTCCGCATGCAACTGCGGCATGGTGGCCACCAGACCTGTGACCACGAGGTCGACACCTTCCAAGTTGGCGGGCAAACGCGCTTGTGCAAAGTGCGCGGCTCGCCAACCCACACTGGCGAACGACACACCAACCACTGTGCAACACAGCATGAACAACCGCAGGCCATGTTGCAAACCGTGGTGCCCCCGGAGGAGCACCAACACGGTCATGCCCACTGCAGATGCCAGCAGCAACAGTTGGTAGGTGTGGCTCGACCAGAGCACCGGTTGCCCCAGTTGCAAGGCAGCGCCCAGCAGCCAGGCCAGCAACACAGGGCTCAACCCATGAACGCGAGGGAATACATGCAGAAATCAGCTCCTTCCGGTCAACCCCTGGGCTCAGGCCAGGGTGGAAAGAAACTGTAGGCAGAACCCTCAGGGTTCAGGTGTAGCGCAAATCTGCTTTTTCAGGAGTGCCAGGTAAGAACCTGGGCGAATGGCGGCATCGCGTGGACGCCAATCTGCGGTTTCGTAAAACGCCACTTCACGCCCCTTGCCCTCGGGTCTGGCGAAATAGCTTTCCGACAGTTTCACAAACGAGTCGGTCTTGCACTGAATGCGCCAACGGGCCATGGACGATTGGTAGTCCTCGCCATTCGGGGCTTTGGCGGGTTTGCCCAAATTGGTCAGGGTCCAGGCCATGCGACTGACACTTTGCACCCGCACCGATTCTTTGTCCCAGGCATAACTGATGTCGTCGTCCTTCATCAATTCGGCCCACTCTGCGTGGGCAGAAACGATGCAAGCGCTCAACAAGATGGCGCAAAGCCTGGCAGGAGAGAATCGAGTTGTCATGAAAGGTGTATCGGCCCCAACCGCCCGAACTTGAGGACACGGTGTGAGGCCCGAGTCAGGTTGAAGACAGGACCTAAACTTGGGTTTTTCAGCAGATCAACAGGTCCTCACCATGTCCATTCACCAACGCCTCCAAGAACTGAACATCCACTTGCCACCCGTGGCCGCTCCTGCAGCGGCCTACCTCCCCTTTGTGCAGACTGGCAACCTGGTCTTCATCAGCGGTCACATCGCCAAGCAAGACGGCAAGCCCTGGGTGGGCCAGTTGGGCACGAACATGGACACAGACACCGGGAAATTGGCGGCCAAAAGCGTGGCCATTGATTTGCTGGGCACCTTGAGTGCGGCTTGCGGCGGCGATTTGCACCGCGTCAAGCGCATTGTCAAAGTGATGAGTCTGGTCAACTCCAGTCCCACGTTCACCGAACACCACCTGGTCACCAATGGTTGCAGCGAACTCTTGGGGCACATCATGGGCGAGGCCGGAACGCATGCGCGAAGTGCGTTTGGTGTGGCGCAGTTGCCCATGGGTGCATGTGTGGAGATCGAGCTCATTGCAGAATTGCACGACTAACGTCATTGCGAGGAGCTCAGCGACGAAGCAATCTGCAACACCCCTCCCCACCGCCCTCGTCCGCCGCTCACCGCAGCAAAGCTGCGACGTTCGCTACGCGTCCGAGCGCAGCGTGAAGGGGTTTGCTGACATTGGATTGCTTCGCTTCGCTCGCAATGACTGAGGATTTCAATGACTGAGGATTTCAATGACTGAGGATTTCAATGACTGAGGATTGCAACCTCTTTCGAACGACTGAACAATAACCAGTCACTTGGCAGTCACGTCAGGTTGAATGTGTAGCGAACGTCGCAGCTTTGCTGCGGTGAGCGGCATTCGACCTGGCGGGACTGGCGAGAAGGTATGGATTGCTTCGCTCGCAATGACCAAGCTCGCCATGCCGAGCGTTTCAGCGCTTGACCTTGCCCCAGATCCTCGCCACAAAGATACCGAGGTCATCGATATACAGATAGACGGCAGGAATCACCAACAGGCTGAGGAAGGTCGAGGTGATCAGTCCGCCAATCACCGACACCGCCATCGGCGAGCGGAAACTACCGTCTGACGAACCCCAACCTGCCGCAATCGGCAACATGCCCGCACCCATGGCAATCGTGGTCATGATGATCGGACGGGCTCGCTTTTGACAGGCATCCATCAGCGCATCAAAACGGGCCAATCCTTGGTCTCGACGCGCCACGATGGCGTACTCGACCAACAAGATCGAGTTCTTGGTGGCCACGCCCATGAGCATGATCAGACCAATCAGCGACGGCATGGAAAAACTCTTGTCCGCGATCAGCAGGGCCACGAAAGCACCGCCCAAAGACAAGGGCAGTGCCGCCAAGATGGTGATCGGGTGCAACACGCTCTTGAACAGCAGCACCAGCACCAGGTAAATGCACAAAATGCCGGTGAGCATGGCCAAAGCAAAACTGGCGAACAGCTCTTCCATGATTTCAGCATCCCCCACCTCGACCAGCTTGATGCCGGGGGGCAGTTGCTGCACCGAGGGCAGTTGTTGCACCAACTGTTTCACATCACCCAAACCTTTGCCCGAGAGTTCGATCTGGAACTGGATGTTGCGCTCGCGGTTGTAGCGGTCGATGATGGCGGGACCGCCGCTGGGTTCCAGCGTGGCCACTTCGGCCAACAACACAGGGCCTTTGCTGCCAGGCACGGTCAGACGCCCCAACAAATCCAGGTCTTGTCTGGCGCTGTCGGCGAGCTTGACCATGATAGGCACTTGGCGTTGTGCCAAATTCAGTTTGGGCAGCGCCGCGTCGTAATCACCCACGGTGGCGATGCGCAAGGTGTCGCCAATCGCGGCGCTGGTCACGCCCAGATCGGCTGCACGCGCAAAGTCGGGACGCACCGCGATTTCTTGGCGAACCAAACTGGCACTGGAGTTGACCGAACCCAAACCGGGGATGGTGCGCAAATCGCGCTCGAAGGCGGTGGCCGATTGCTGCAAGGCACTCGCATCATCACCGGTCAGCATGATCAGGTATTTCTCACCGGAAGCGCCCAAACCCACCTTGGTGCGCACACCCGGAATGTCAGTCAGCAAACCGCGAATTTGGTTTTCAATCACGCCCTTGCGCGGACGCTCACCCCGTTTGGTGAGCTGGATCGTGAGGGTCGCCACACGCGTTTCAGCAGCCCCTTGCGGCATGCCCGGATCCGACCCAGCAGCGCCACCGCCGATCGTGGTGTAGACGCTTTGAATTTCAGGAATGCTGGTGATGCGGTTGCGCACCTCTTCCGCTGTTTGCTGGGTTTGCGACAAGCGACTGCCAGGCGGCAACTCGATGAACACCTGAGTTTGCGAGTTGTCGTCGGGCGGGATGAAACCCGTGGGCAACAAGGGAATGAGCGCCAAGGAGCCGATGAAAAAAGCACCCGCGCCCAAGGCGGTCCAAAACCGATGGTTCAAGCACCAACGCACCATGCGCAAGTACACCGGCATCCAAAAAGGGACTGGTGCAGGTTTGTTGGATGGCTTCAACATGTAGGCCGCCATCATGGGTGTCAACATGCGCGCCACCACCAGCGAGGCAAACACCGCCAAGGCCGCAGTCCAGCCAAATTGCTTGAAAAACTTGCCCGGCACGCCACTCATGAACGCGGTGGGCAAAAACACCGCCACCAGGGTGAAGGTGGTGGCAATCACAGCCAGGCCAATTTCATCGGCCGCTTCCATGGCCGCTTTGAACGGTGTTTTGCCCATGTGCAAATGCCGCTCGATGTTCTCCACTTCGACGATCGCGTCGTCCACCAAGATACCGACCACCAGGGACAAGGCCAACAAACTGATGACGTTGATGGAGAAGCCCAAGTACCACATGCCGATGAACGCAGGGATGACAGACAAAGGCAGCGCCACCGCCGACACAAAAGTGGCACGCAGGTCCCGCAAGAACAACCACACCACCAACACCGCCAAGATGGCACCTTCATACAGCAGCACCAATGACGCTTGGTATTCCTCTTCCACGGGCGTCACAAAGTCAAACGCGGTGGTGATTTGCACACCGGGGTGGTTGGCACGCAGTTCGTCCAAGGCCTTGAACACGGCCGCACCAACTTCCACCTCGCTGGCACCGCGGCTGCGGGTGATTTCAAAACCCACCACCGGTTTGCCATTGAGGTAAGCCGCAGAGCGTTGCTCGGCAATCGTGTCGCTCACCTGCGCGATGTCACGCAAGCGAATGCGCCCACCCTGCCCCACCGAGAGTTCCAGATCGGCCAATTCAGCGGCAGAGCCGACCGTGGCCAGTGTGCGCATGGGTTGCTCACTGCCGCCCAAATCGGTGCGCCCACCGGCGCTCTCGCTTTGTACTTGTTTGAGCTGACGCGACACATCGGCCGCGGTGATGCGCAAGGCCTGCATGCGCACCGGGTCCAAGGCGATCGCGACTTCGCGCTGCACACCACCCACACGGCTGACCGCACCCACGCCTTTGACCGCCAGCAAGCGGCGGGTGATGGTTTGATCAACAAACCAACTCAAGCCCTCGGCGTCCATGTTGTCGGATGCGATCGTGAAAGCCAACACCGGCGTGCCGGCAAAGTCGAGCTTGCGGATGGAGGGTTCGAGCAAAGCGGCGGGCAAGTCGGTGCGCACGCCGTTGACCGCCGAGCGGATTTCATCGAGTGCCTCTTGCACTGGTTTTTCAATGCGGAATTCGCAGGAAATCAAGACCGAACCGTCTTGCACCTTGGTGTAAATGTTTTTCAGCCCTTGCACCGACACCACGGCGTTTTCAATTTTGCGGGCCACCTCGGTTTCCATCTGTCCAGGCGACGCACCGGGCAAGGTGGCGGTGACCATGATGGTGGGCAAATCCAGATCGGGGAAGTTTTGCACCTTCATGCTCTTGAAGGCCAGCATGCCTGCCAAACTCAGCAAGACAAACAGCACCACCGAAGGCACGGGGTTGCGGATGGACCAGGCTGAAACGTTCATGGCACAACTTTCACCAGGTCACCTGAGGTGAGAAAGCCTGCGCCCTTGACCACCACCTTGGCGTCATCCGGCAAGCCACTGGTGATTTCCAACAACTCGCCTTGCCGGCGACCCACGCTCACCTTGTGCAACTTCACGCGCTGGTCCGGGCCCACCACAAACACCTGCTGAAAGCCGTCACGCACCACCACCGATTGCTGGGGCACCAAACGGGCGGCGGTGCTGCCAAACTCGAACTCGCCACGCGCAAACATGCCGGGCTTCAAGACACCCATGGCACTGGCGGGCAAATCCACATACACCACACCGGTGCGGTTTTGCTGGTCCACCGTGGGCGCGACCATGCGCACCGTGCCATTCACCTCAGACTGCGGCGTGGCGCTGATGCGCACCTTCTGGCCGGGCTTGACGCGGAACAACTCGGACGACACCAAATCGGCGCGCCACTCCAAACGGTTGGCACGCACCAAACGGAACAACTCGGTGCCCAAGCCCAACACCGCACCCACACTGGCGCTGCGCGATGAAATGACACCGTTGTCAGGCGCTTTCACCTGGGTTTGTCGCAGCAGCAACTCTTGCGCGGCCAAGGCCGCATGGGCAGATTCCACACGCGCTTTGGCTGTGGCTTCGGCGGTGAGGTATTGGTTGAATTGTTGGGCGCTGATGACGCCACTGGGCTGCAAAGCACGGGCACGGTCGGCATTGGCCTGGGTTTCTGCGGCCACCGCTTTGGCCTCGTTCAAGGCAGCTTTGGCTTGGTTAATGCCGGCCATCACGTTGTCACTGGCAAACACCGCCAGCACCTGCCCGGCTTTGACCTGGTCGCCCACATTGACACGCACTTCAGTCAGGCGCAAACCGCCAATTTCGGCACCGATGCTGGCCTCTTGCCAGGCGGCGACGGTGCCATTGGCACTCAGGCGCTGCGACAGGTTTTGGGTTTGCGCCTGTGCCACGGTGACGGTGAGTGCGGGCTTGGGCCCGGCGGCTTCGGGCTTGGCTTGCGCCCAAACACAGGCTGTGAACAAGGACAGGCTGACAGTCATGAGCAACGCGCGGGCATTGCTGGGTTGAACATTCCGCATAGCGACGGCTTTCTCGAAAAATGAAATGGGTTTAGACGACTCTCAGCACATGGGTCGGTTTGAAGCCGAGGTCAGCGACTTTGCCTTTGCGACCTCTGGCGGCTTTGGCATTGTTCAAGCTTCTGATTTCCAGCGTTTCTTCGCGGTCTTTGCCCCCACGACCCAGGCCCACCAAGGAAATGCTGCGGGTGTAAGCCGCGGCGCCTGCCAGGGTGTCTTTGGCTTCGAGGTCCATCAGCATGAGACCACGCCCGCCTTTTTCCATCGCCTTGAGTTCGGTGATGTCAAAAGTGAGGATGCGCCCACCCACTGAGGCGCAAGCCACATGGGTGGCGATGGGCAAGGGCTCGGCACCATTGCCACCACCGACCAAGGACGGCACACACAAGGTCTCGCCTTCGGCTAAGTTGATGAACGCCTTGCCGCCTTTGTTGCGCGAAATCAAGTTGTCGATGCAACACACAAAACCGTAGCCGCCCGAATTGCTGAGCAACAAGGTGAGCGTGCCTGGACCGGCGAAATAATGCACCAACTGGGTCCCTGATTCGACATCGACCAAGGTGGTCACCGGTTGACCGTCGCCACGGGCACCGGGCAAAGAAGCCACGGGCACCGAATACACCCGGCCGTTCGAACCAAAAGCGATGAGTTGATCGACGGTTCGGCATTCGAAGGTGTCGTAGAGCTCGTCACCCGCTTTGAAGGCGAAGCTGCTGGGGTCATGGCCATGACCGGTGCGGGCCCGCACCCAGCCTTTGTCAGACACCACCACGGTGACGGGTTCGTCAATCACCTTGACTTCAGCGACTGCTTTTTTCTCTTCTTGGATCAGGGTGCGGCGCTCATCGGCAAACACCTTGGCGTCGGCCTCGATTTCTTTGACCATCAAGCGACGCAGCGAGGTGGCGCTGCCCAAGATGTCTTCCAAACGGCCCTGCTCTTCACGCAATTCTTTGAGTTCTTGCTCGATCTTGATGGCCTCCAACCGCGCCAACTGGCGCAAGCGGATGTCCAAAATATCGTCGGCTTGACGCTCGGTGAGTTTGAAGCGCTCGATCAGCGCAGGCTTGGGCTCGTCGCTGTGGCGGATGATGCGGATCACCTCGTCGATGTTGAGCAACACCAACTGACGGCCTTCCAAAATGTGGATGCGTGCCAGCACCTTGTCCAAGCGGTATTGCGAGCGCCGTTGCACCGTGGTTTGGCGGAAAGAAATCCACTCCTCGAACATCTGGCGCAAGGACTTGGGCACGGGTTTGCCATCCAAGCCCACCATGGTCAGGTTGATGGAGGCCGAGCTTTCCAAGCTGGTGTGCGCCAGCAAACTGGTGATGAGTTCTTGCTGCTCAATCGTGCGGGTTTTGGGCTCGAACACCAAGCGTACTGGCGCGTCTTTGCTGGACTCATCGCGCACGCCATCGAGCACCGCGAGGATGGTGGCCTTGAGCTGGGTTTGCTCAGGCGTCAGCGCTTTTTTGCCCGTCTTCACCTTGGGGTTGGTGAGTCCTTCAATTCCTACCAACACCTTTTAGCTGCTCACACCGGGGGGCAATTCGTTCACCACCAACTGCCATTGACCCCGCGCCAGGTCTTCAATCACCCAACGTGCTCGCACCTTGAGCGAGCCACGGCCGGTGCGGTAGGCATCGGCAATATCGGCGGCACTGCTGATGATTTGCCCGCCACCGGGGTAGTCTGGGCCGGGGATGAGCGCGAACAACTCTTCGTTGCTGAGCTTGGGGTTTTTGATCAGCGCGACACAGGCGTCGGCCACTTCGCGCAGATTGTGGCTGGGGATTTCCGTCGCCATGCCCACCGCGATGCCACTGGCACCATTGAGCAAAGCAAAAGGCAAACGCGCAGGCAACTGCTTGGGCTCTTCGGTCGAGCCGTCATAGTTGGGCTGGAAGTCCACCGTGCCTTCGTCGATTTCATCGAGCAGCAAACTGGTGATGCGGGCCAATCGGGCCTCGGTGTAGCGCATGGCCGCCGCGCCATCGCCATCGCGGGAGCCAAAGTTGCCTTGGCCATCGATCAGCGGGTAGCGCTGGGAAAAATCTTGCGCCATGCGCACCAGCGCGTCGTAAGCCGCGCTGTCGCCGTGCGGGTGGTAGCGGCCCAGCACATCGCCGACCACACGAGCGCTTTTCACAGGTCGTGCGCCCACCGCGCCATTGGGGCCACCAAAGCCCAAACCCATGCGCGACATGGCGTAGAGGATGCGTCGCTGAACGGGCTTTTGGCCGTCGCAGACATCGGGCAAGGCACGACCCTTGACCACGCTCAGGGCGTATTCGAGGTAAGCGCGTTGGGCGTAATGCCCCAAAGCGATGCCGTCGTCCGATTCAGACGAGGCGTTCAGGTCCACAACAGGTGTATCACTCATAAGCTTTAAACATCAATTTCAATGGCGTCACCGTGCAACTCCATCAGTTCGCGCCGCGCCGCCGCCTCGCCTTTGCCCATCAGCTGGGTGATCAGGCCTTCGGTTTGGGCAAAGTCCAACACGCCCAATTGCACCGGCAGCAAGCGCCGGGTGTCCGGGTTCAAGGTGGTGTCCCACAGCTGCTCGGCGTTCATCTCACCCAAGCCTTTGAAGCGGGAGATGCTGCACTTCTCGCGGGGCACGCCGTCTTTGGCGCATTTGTCAAGGATGGTGGTGAGTTCGCCCTCGTCCAGGGCATACATCTTGGCGGCCGGTTTTTTGCCACGCGCAGGCACATCCACCCTGAAGAGCGGTGGTCGCGCCACATACACATGGCCAGCTTCGATCAGCTTGGGGAAATGACGGAAAAAGAGCGTCAGCAACAGCACTTGGATGTGCGAACCGTCCACGTCCGCATCTGACAAGATGCAGACCTTGCCGTAACGCAGGCCGCTCATGTCAGGTGAGTCGTTCGGGCCATGTGGATCGACGCCAATGGCCACGGCCATGTCGTGCACCTCGTTGTTGGCAAACAAGCGGTCGCGCTCCACTTCCCAAGTGTTGAGCACCTTGCCGCGCAAGGGCAGCACGGCCTGGCTTTCTTTGTCGCGGCCCATCTTGGCGCTGCCGCCCGCACTGTCGCCTTCGACCAAGAACAACTCGTTGTGCGCCAGGTCCCGGCTTTCGCAATCGGTCAATTTGCCTGGCAACACCGCCACGCCAGAGCCTTTGCGCTTTTCCACTTTTTGACCGGCTTTTTGGCGCAACTGGGCGGCACGAATGACCAATTCGGCGAGCTTTTTGCCATAGTCGACATGGGCGTTGAGCCACAAATCGAGGGTCGGCTTGACGAAACTCGAGACCAGCCGCACCGCGTCCCGCGAATTGAGCCGTTCTTTGATTTGCCCTTGAAACTGCGGATCCAGCACCTTGGCACTGAGCACGAAACTGGCACGGGCGAACACGTCTTCCGGCAGCAACTTCACCCCCTTGGGCAACAAAGCATGCAGGTCGATGAAGCTTTTCACGGCGTTGAACAAACCATCGCGCAGGCCACTCTCATGGGTGCCGCCTGCACTGGTGGGAATCAGGTTGACGTAACTTTCGCGCACCGGCGCACCGTCTTCGGTGAAGGCCAAGCACCACTGCGCGCCCTCGCCTTCGGCAAAGCTCTCGTGGCCGCCATCGGCAAAGCCCTCGCCCTCGAACAAGGGAATGAACGGGTCGTGGCTCAGGGTTTGCATCAAATAGTCGCGCAGGCCGCCTTTGTAGAGCCAGGTTTGGCTGTCCTTGGCTTTTTCTTGCACCAAGGTCACGCTGACACCGGGCATCAGCACCGCCTTGCTGCGCAGCAAATGGGTGAGTTCGCCCAAAGGCAGGTTGGCGGATTCAAAGTACTTGGCGTCGGGCCAAACCCGCACCACGGTGCCCTGCTTGCGGTCGCCCGACTCCGCCTTGCGCACCTTGAGCTTCTCGGTGACATCGCCGCCTTGGAACACCAGATGCGCCACTTGGCCGTCGCGGTAGGACGTGACCTCCATGCGTTTGGCCAAGGCGTTGGTGACGCTCACGCCCACGCCGTGCAGGCCGCCCGAGAAGCTGTAAGCGCCGCCCTTGCCTTTGTCGAACTTGCCGCCGGCATGCAAGCGGGTGAAGACCAGTTCGATGACCGGCGCTTTTTCCTCGGGGTGCATGCCAAAAGGGATGCCGCGGCCATCGTCCTCGATGCCGATCGAGCCATCGGAGAACAAGGTGACACTGATTTTTTTGCCAAAACCAGCCAGGGCTTCGTCGGCGGCGTTGTCGATCACCTCTTGGATGATGTGCAGCGGGTTGTCGGTCCGGGTGTACATGCCCGGACGTTGCTTGACGGGCTCCAGTCCTTTGAGAACCCGGATGGAGCCTTCGGAATAGTCAGATTGTTTGGTGGCCATGGGGGCAGATTGTAGACAGACCGCGCACCCTCTACTGGATGAAACCACAGTCTTGCTCGACTTGGGCTGGCAAACCAAGCAACCTCGTTACAGTTGAGCCATGCAAAACGACAACAAAACCCTGCCTGTTTGGCAAGTCCTGGCCTGTGGCGCTTTGATCGTGTCCATGGCCATGGGCGTTCGCCACGGCTTTGGGCTGTGGATGCAACCCATGACCCAGGACATGGGCTGGGGGCGGGAAGATTTCGCGCTGGCTGTGGCCATCCAAAACATCAGCTGGGGCTTGGTGGGCATTTTTTCCGGCATGCTGGCCGACCGTTTTGGCGCTTTTCGGGTCATTTTGGCGGGCGGTTTGCTGTATGTCGCGGGGCTTTGGGGCATGGCGCATGCCACCACGCCGCTGGGTTTGATGCTCACCACTGGCGTGCTGATTGGGTCGGCCCAGGCAGGCACCACTTTTGCCGTGGTGTTTGGCGTCATCGGGCGCAACATCGCACCCGAAAAACGGTCTTGGGCCATGGGCGTGGTGTCCGCGGCGGGCTCGTTTGGCCAGTTTGCACTGGTGCCCACGTCTTCCTATTTGATCAGCCACATCGGCTGGCAACAATCGCTGGTCTTGCTGGCCGTGGTCTTGCTGACCATCTTGCCGCTGGCCTTGGGCTTGCGTGAACCGGGTTTTGCGGGCGGTCAAGCGCCGGTTCGGCAGCAAAGCATTTGGCATGCGCTGCGCGAGGCCTTTGGCTACCGCAGCTTTCAGTTGCTGATGGCCGGCTACTTTGTCTGCGGTTTCCAGGTGGTCTTCATCGGGGTCCACATGCCCAGCTATTTGAAGGACCAAGGTCTGGAGCCGCATGTGGCGGGCACGGCCTTGGCCCTGATCGGTTTATTCAATATATTGGGCACCTATGTGGCCGGTCTGCTGGGACAAACTTGGTCCAAGCCCAGACTCTTGTCGGGCATTTATTTGGCGCGGGGGATTTTCATCATCGGCTTCAT
>JACCDI012000168.1_pt1 | contig 14239 bp, 10 predicted proteins | sample 7442791 | NCBI WGS metagenome assembly JACCDI01 (sample SAMN15323434, study PRJNA562643) | freshwater metagenome | isolation source: river surface water | place: USA:Blue River Watershed | collected 2017-08-15 | reverse complement strand
TACAAGAACTATTCTTGAAATAAATAGCATTGGCGGAAGCGGTGAGATTCGAACTCACGGAGGACTTTCATCCTCGCCAGTTTTCAAGACTGGTGCATTCAACCACTCTGCCACGCTTCCATTAAAGATGAGATTATAAGGAAGTTACGGAATTAGGCTTTCTGCTTTGAAATTTTCAACTAAACCATTACCTTTCTTAAATGCTGCGCAATCGCGAGGCTTGAGGTTAATGCAGGTGATTCAAAGCCATAGAGGTTATAGAGGCCTTCGATTTCATGCTCCTCTGGGCCATCAATCCTAAAATCCCCAGCGGCTTGGTCCTTAGACACAATCTTAGCCCTAACCCCTGAGTAATCCGCTTGCAGTGCTCCGTCTTTAAGGTTCGGCCAGTATTGGCGGATTGCCTCATAAAAACGCTCGCCCCGCTTGGGATCTACGGCGTAATTAATTTGCTCTTCAGACTCAATGTCGAGCCACTCCACATCGGGGCCAAACTTTGCTTGCCCTGCCATATCCAATGTCAAATGAACTCCGAGTCCGCCTGGCTCTGGGACTGGATATATCAAATGTTTGAATGGTGACCTGCCAGAGAGGGAAAAGTAATTACCCTTTGCAAAATAGGCCTGAGGGATCGTTTCAGGAGATAGGCCCTCGATCTTTCTAGCGATGGCGGGTGCGCTCATGCCTGCACAATTAATCAGATATTTAGTTTGCAGGCGCATCGAGTCTATCCCACCAACCTCCAATTCAAAGCCACCGGATATGACTGTCGCCCGGATGAGAGGAGATAAATAGGCAACCATCCCGCCTGCATCCTCAAACCCACCCAAAAGGGAGAGCATGTAAGCATGGCTATCAACAATGCCAGAAGACTTAGAAAGAATTGCTGCTTCTACTCTAAGGTCTGGCTCCAAGTTCTTGGCCTCCTTAGCAGTAATCATGCTAATTTCTGGGGCCTGATTGAGTTGAGCCTTATAGAAAAGTCCCTCTAAGGCATCAATCTGATTTTTATCACTAGCAACAATTAATTTACCGTAACGCTGAGTGCCCACCTGGTGACCCCGGCAATACTCATATAAAAGACGATTGCCTTCAACGCAAAATTTAGCCTTTAAAGAATCTTTTGGGTAATAAATACCTGCGTGGATGACCTCACTATTTCTGGCACTGCTAATTGTTCCAAATGAGGACTCGCGCTCTAACAAAATGGTCTCATGACCCTGCAAAGCCATCTCGCGGGCGATGGCTAAGCCGACAACGCCAGCCCCAACTACGACACAATCTAATCGTTCCATATTGTTCTGCTTTGCATGAAGACAAAATCGTAACACTTCAGCCTTAAATAGGCTTTTGAGGGGCTTATTGATAAAATCTACCTATGTCTACCAAGTCTGCTCAAAGCGATAGCGCCAATCCCTCGAAAGCGGTCTTTGGTTCATTACAAGCTGCCGGCCTTACCCTTGATCTTGCTTATCAAGGAATTAGTCAACCAGAGTGGGCTAGCCTATTTACCAAGGCGGATCAAATAGGTCTCAAAGGGCAGATTACTGAGTTATTGACCGGTGGTCTGGTAAACACCTCAGAACACCGACCTGCCCTGCATACCACCCTGCGTGATCTAAATAAAAATCCAATGCTTTATAAGGGCAATGATGTAATGCCAGCAATTGCTGAAGTTTGGCAACGCATGGAGGGTTTATGTAATAAATGGGTAGGGGTGACTGATTTAATCCATATTGGGATTGGTGGTTCTGATTTTGGACCACGCCTAGCAGTACAGGCCTTAGCTCACTCGGCGAACAAACCAAATCGTGGCATGCGAGTTCATTTTGCTGCCAACGTCGATAGCGCTGAGTTAAGCCATATTCTGGAGCGCGCACAAGCTAATAGCACTAAGGTATTGATTGTTTCTAAATCCTTTAGTACTTCTGAAACCATGATGAACGCAAAGACCATCATCAATTGGTTTAAGGCTAAGAATCTCACAAGCTCGCAGATCCAAAACTCTTTATTTGCCGTTACCTGTAATGTCAAAGCAGCCGAATCCTTTGGTATTCAAGCAGACAATATTTTCCCGTTTTGGGATTGGGTGGGCGGACGCTTCTCGGTCTGGTCTGCGGTTGGTCTTCCAATTGCTTTGCAGTATGGTTTTGAGACCTTCAAACAATTTTTATCCGGTGCCAATGCGATGGATCAGCATTTTGCAAGCACGCCAATCTCTCACAATCTACCCGTTTTACTTGCTCTTGCGCTTTACCATCAACAAACTAAACATCACTCTAAGGCGTATGCGGTGTTGCCCTATGCTCATGCTTTAGAACTCCTTCCATTTTGGCTACAACAACTCGATATGGAAAGTAATGGCAAGAGTACCGATAGACAAGGCAAGCATGTAAAAGCAAGTTCTCCCATCGTTTTTGGAAGTGCCGGTACCAATGCACAACATTCCTACTTTCAACTCCTTCACCAAGGGCCCGAGATCATCCCGGTAGATTTCATTATGGTGAAGGAGGCGATGAGCTCATTACCAGAGGCCAAGGAGCATCACAATGCTCTCTTAGCCAATTGCTTAGCCCAGGCCCAAGCTCTTGCTCATGGTAAAGAGTCCTCCGATCCAAACTTGAGCTATGCCGGCAAGCGACCAAGTAATTTAATTGCGTTACCAAAGTTAGATGCATACCACCTCGGCGCTCTATTAGCCTTATACGAACACCGTGCATTTTGTTTAGGAGCTCTGTGGAATCTCAATCCATTCGACCAGCCAGGAGTTGAGCTAGGCAAAGTCTTAGCTCGGCCGATTGAAGAAGCGCTCAAGGGGTCTCAACCAAATGATGAAGGTTTTGACTCTATAACCTCTGCCCGCATTAACTATTTAAAACAATAATTATTATGCAAGTACCCGCATCCATCTTTAAGGCCTACGATATTCGGGGGATTATTAATGAGACCCTCAATCCACAAATCGCTCATGCGATTGGTCAGGCATTTGGCAGTCAAATGCGCGATCTTGGTGAGACAGATGTGGTCATTGGTCGCGATGGTCGTCTATCGGGCCCAGAACTGATTGAGGCGCTAACCAAGGGTTTACTGTCAACCGGCATCAATGTGATTGATCTGGGCATGGTGGCTACCCCCATGGTTTACTTTGCTGCTAATCAAACTTTGGGTAGCATCCAGCCCAAATCTGGAATCATGATTACGGGTAGTCATAATCCTCCAAATTACAACGGGTTCAAAATGGTTCTGGGTGGTGCGGCTATTTATGGCGAGCAGATTCAGAGTTTGCGCAAACAAATTGAGGGTGAGCATTTTCATCAGGGGACTGGTCAGCGCTCCACCTTCAATATTTTCCCCCAGTACCTCAAATACATTGTGGGTGATGTTCGCCTTGCCAGACCCATGAAGATTGCAGTTGATTGCGGCAATGGTGTGGGTGGTGCTTTTGCAGGAGAGCTGTTCAGAGCGCTAGGCTGTGATGTACAGGAACTCTTTTGTGAGGTCGATGGAAATTTTCCAAATCACCATCCCGACCCTGCCCATCTTGAGAACCTCCAAGACCTAATTCATAATCTTGCTAATACCGATAATGAGTTAGGTTTAGCTTTTGATGGAGATGCAGATCGTCTAGGGGTTGTGACCAAAGATGGTCAAGTCATCTTCCCCGATCGCCAAATGATGCTCTTTGCTAAAGATGTGCTTAGCCGCCACCCTAAGGGGCAGATTATCTATGACGTCAAGTGCACACGCAATCTTGCTCCTTGGATCGAACAGCACGGTGGCCAAGCTCTGATGTGGAAAACGGGTCACTCCTTGGTAAAGGCCAAACTGAAAGAGGCTGGCGCCCCTCTAGCAGGTGAAATGAGCGGGCATATATTCTTTAAGGATCGGTGGTTTGGCTTTGATGATGGGCTTTATACCGGCGCTCGTCTACTTGAGATCCTTAGTAAAGTAGCCAACCCCAGCGAAGTACTAAATGCCTTACCTAATGCAATTTGCACTCCAGAACTTCAATTACCCTGTGCAGAAGGAGAATCCTTTCTTCTGCTTGAGAAAATCAAGGCTAATCCGCAGTTCCCAAGCTCGCAATCGATCAACACCATTGATGGGGTCCGCGTAGAATATGCTGACGGATTTGGCTTGGCTCGCCCATCAAACACAACGCCAATAGTGGTTCTCCGTTTTGAGGCAGACTCTGATGAAGCAATCAAGCGTATTCAGGGAGAGTTTAAGAAGGCTTTACTGGCTGTAAAGCCTGATGCAAAGCTACCGTTTTAAACAGTAATCTTTTTTATCTCTTTAATACGATTCTTGTCGTCGACCAAAATGACCTTGGGTGAGTGTGACTTTGATTGGTCATCATCAATCGGTCCATAAGTGCAAATAATCAAATGATCGCCCACGTGAGCCTTACGCGCTGCGGCTCCGTTTAAAGAGATTGCTCCAGAGCCTCGCTTTGCTTTGATGATGTAGGTAGAAAAGCGCTCACCATTATTGATATTGTAGAGTTCAATCTTTTCATATTCACGCATATCAGCTGCATCAATAAGGTCCTCATCGATCCCACAAGATCCTTCGTAGTGCAAATCTGCCTCAGTAACTACAACCCGATGCAATTTAGCCAATAACATGATGCGTTTCATAGAAATCCTCTCTAAGCCCTGAATTCTATCCCGAAAGCAATTGCAGGTTAAGATTTCGGGATGACCGAAGCGATTGACCACCAAAACCCGGTAGTTTTCTACGACTACCCTCAACAAGATGCCTCTGGGGCAACCTGCATTGCGCAAGCTTGGGCAAAAACACCAACCCCTCTTTTGGCTAATGAAAAACAAGAGATCATTGAGCGTATCAAGCAATTACTAATAAGTAAGGATGCTGTAATCGTTGCGCATTACTATGTCGATGGCGATATTCAAGATCTTGCGCATGCCACCGGTGGCTTTGTTGCTGACTCATTGGAGATGGCACGTTTTGGCAAGAACCATCCCGCTAAAAATCTTATTGTTGCCGGTGTGCGCTTTATGGGAGAAACTGCAAAAATTCTTAGTCCGGAGAAGCGGGTATTTATGCCAGACTTAGAAGCGACCTGTTCTCTTGATCTAGGTTGCCCTGCTGAAGACTTTCGTCGATTTAGAGAAGCACACCCTGATCGCACAACGGTTGTCTACGCCAATACCAGCGCAGCCGTTAAAGCGCAAGCTGACTGGATGGTCACCAGCTCGTGCGCGCTTGCTATTGTTCATCATTTAGATCAGCAAGGCAAAAAGATTTTATGGGCCCCAGATCGTCACTTAGGTCGTTACATTCAGGAGCAAACTGGAGCAGATATGTTGCTCTGGAATGGGGCCTGTATCGTGCATGATGAGTTCAAAGCAATCGAGCTGGCTGCCATGCGCAAGAAGCATCCCAATGCCCTAATCCTTGTGCATCCGGAATCCCCGCAGCATGTAGTTGATCAGGCTGATATCGTTGGCTCCACCTCCGCCATGATCAAAGCAGTAGTTGAAGGCAAGGCAAGCGAATATATCGTTGCTACTGATCAAGGTATCTTGCACCGTATGCGCCAACTAGCTCCCGGTAAAAAATTAATTGCTGCACCGACTGCGGGTGAAAGCGCAACTTGCAAGAGCTGCGCCAACTGTCCTTGGATGGCCATGAATGGCTTACAAGGAATTTTGGATTGCTTAGAAACGCAAACCGGTGAAATCTTGGTCGATGAGTTCATTCGCTCCCAAGCTCTAGGATGTATTGAGAGAATGCTGACCTTTACCAGTACTCACCCCGAGCTTTTGGCAAAAGCACAGCACGGCTTTATTAAAAATATTGGCGCTGCCTAGTATTTTTTCATGTTTGAGCAAAACGAATCCCTTCCTCAAGCCATCGCTCGCAATGTGAGAGATGCCTTAGCAGAGGATCTTGGTACTGGCGATTGGACCGCTCAGTTGGTTCCAGAAAATCGGCAAGCCCATGCTAAATTAATTGTTCGACAAAAAGCTGTCTTATGCGGTATTGCTTGGTTTGAGGCGATAGTTCATCAACTAGATCCACAAGCTCGGATTCAATGGAAGTTCCAGGAAGGCGAGTGGATGCAAGCAAACTCTACCGTGTGCGAGATCGATGCAAATGCCCGCGCATTGCTCAGTGCTGAGCGCCCCGCGATGAACTTCCTGCAAACCTTATCCTATACAGCCACCATTACGCGACAACATGTTGATGCGATCGCTGGAGTAAGCCCGAATCCAAATGGCTGTGCACTATTGGATACCCGAAAAACGCTCCCCGGTCTTCGCCAAGCGCAAAAGTATGCGGTCCGAGTTGGGAATGGTAAAAATCAACGAATGGCACTCTGGGATGGAATTCTGATTAAAGAGAATCACATTGCTGCTGCAGGCAGTATCACGGCTGCTTTAAAAGCTGCCGATGCTCTCCAGTCCGGGGTTGATGTTCAGATCGAAGTAGAAAATATTGCAGAGTTACAGGAAGCCCTCTCTGCTGGAGCAAAAAGTATTTTGATTGATAACTTTACCTTGGATCAAATGCGCGAGGCGGTCAAAATCAACGCCAGTCGGGCTTTCATTGAGGCTTCTGGAGGGATCACACTGGACCAATTACAAGCAATTGCGGCTACTGGAGTTGACCGCATTTCTATTGGTAAGCTAACAAAAGATATTGAAGCGATCGATTACTCTATGCGCATCGACCCACTAACTTAAGTTTTTTGGGCTTGAATCGGAGTCAGAATTGTGGGGTACGAAACTGGCCAGGTTTTTGGGTAATCACGGCTGTAATGCAGACCACGGCTCTCTTTGCGCATTAGTGCAGAACGCACAATCAATTCTGCACATTCCAGAAGATTGCGTAACTCGATCAGATCTCGTGTCACCCTAAAGTTTGCATAGTACTCCTGGACCTCTGTGCGAAGGAGCTCAATGCGATGAAGCGCCCTCTCGAGGCGACGGGTAGTACGCACAATGCCAACATAGTTCCACATCAGTGAGCGTAACTCATCCCAGTTATGTGCAATGACCACCTGCTCATCGGCATCCTCAACCTTGCTTTCGTCCCAGAGTCTAATCGTGGGCATCTCAATATCAACTTGATCTGCAATATCATGCGCAGCTGCCTTACCAATTACAACGCACTCCAAGAGAGAGTTTGAGGCTAGACGATTTGCTCCATGAAGGCCCGTATAGGTTGCCTCACCCACTGCATACAGTCCCGTTAGGTCTGTTCTGCCCTTAAGATCTGTAACAACACCGCCACAGGTGTAATGTGCTGCCGGGACAACCGGAATTGGCTCTTGCGTAATATCAATCCCTAAAGAGAGACATCGAGAATAAATCATGGGGAAGTGTTCTTTAATGAAGGCTTCGCCCAGATGCCTTGCATCTAAATGCACATAATCCAAGCCATGTTTTTTCATTTCAAAGTCTATGGCGCGGGCCACAATATCGCGCGGGGCGAGCTCATTACGCTCGTCATGCTCTGGCATAAAGCGTTTTCCATTAGGGAGCTTTAATAAACCACCCTCTCCACGGATTGCCTCGGTAATTAAGAAAGTTCGGTCACTGGGGTGATACAGGCAAGTGGGATGAAACTGAATGAACTCCATATTACCAATCCGACAACCAGCGCGCCAGGCCATGGCGATGCCGTCCCCAGTTGCAGTATCAGGATTACTGGTGTAGCGATAAACTTTGCCTAAACCACCAGTAGCTAAAACCACTGCTTTGGCCAAGATGGTCTCGACCTGATTATTTGCGATGTCCAAAGCATATGCACCATAGCAGCGATTAGATTTGTATTGACCAGTGGTTTGTAAATGTTTATTGGTAATTAGATCAAGGGCAATCCAGTTCTCTAAGATCTTGATATTAGGATGCGCTTTTGCTTTCTCTAATAAGACATCATGAATGGCTTTACCTGTCGCATCAGCAGCATGTGCAATTCGTCGATGGGTATGGCCCCCTTCGCGCGTTAAGTGCAATCCTTTGGGACCAGAAACATCGGGTGTAAACGGCACACCCTGATCCACCAGCCAATGGATTGCGTCCGCACTGTTCTCAGCAACATAGCGAGAAACAGACTCCACCACCAATCCCGCACCTGCTGTAACCGTATCAGAGACGTGAGAATCAATGCTATCGTCTTGGTCAAGCACGCCGACAATGCCACCCTGTGCCCAAGCAGTAGCTGCCTCATTTAATCGGCGCTTAGCCATCAAAATCACCGGCTGATGGTCCGCTAGATGTAAGGCAACTGTAAGCCCAGCTAAGCCGGCTCCGATGATTAAAACAGGATGATTTTGCTCATGCTCTACGCTCATTGAATGAGCATAGCATCGTTTACCATGAGCTCGTAACCAATGTATTGAGCTGGTTTACCGCCTTTGCTTACTGCAACAGCGCAATACTTAAACTCTGGAATCTTGCCAAATGGATCTAGTGCAGGATTAGTCATTAAGTTAGCTGCTGCCTCGTAGTAGGCAAACGGCATAAAGATGGCTCCGGAGGGAGTACCATCATCGCGTCGGACATGGATTCCTACCTCGCCACGCCGTGATCGAATAGTAATGACATCGCCACCATCAATCCCCAGTTTGGCCATGTCCTCGCCACACATCGAAGCAGTTGCCATTGGTTCAATTGCATCAAGGACGCCAGCACGACGAGTCATGCTGCCGGTGTGCCAATGCTCTAGCTGTCGACCTGTAATTAATACGAAAGGGAAATTAGTGTCAGGCCGCTCATTCGCAGGAATAATGTCAGCAGGAACCAGTTTTACCCGACCATCTTTGGTAGGGAATGAGTGATCAAACACAATTGGCTGACCCGGGTCATCCTCACTCAAGCATGGATAGGTCACGCTAGACTCTCGCTGCAAACGCTCCCAAGTAATCCCCTGAATTGCGGCATGCATTGCAAGGCGCATCTCATCATAGATCTCAGCAACCCCGCACTCCTCACCTTGATAAGCCCACTGCAAACCAATCCGCCTAGCTAACTCTTGAAGAATCCATAAATCTGGTTTGGCATCACCAGGGGGATTGAGAGCGCGCTTACCCAACTGCACCATTCGATCGGTATTGGTAACTGTTCCGGTCTTCTCAGGCCAGGCGCTCGCAGGCAATATGACATCAGCCAACCAAGCGGTCTCGGTCATAAAAATATCTTGCACGACCAAATGATCTAAGGACGCAAGCGCATGGCGTGCATGATTTAAGTCTGGGTCACTCATCGCTGGGTTCTCACCCATGATGTACATGCCTCGCACCTTATCTGGATCAGAATCTGGTGCTGTGATCTTATGCATGATCTCCACAACCGTATAGCCAGGCTTTTTATCTAATGGCGTATTCCAGAACTTCTCAAACCAATCATGCGCATCAGGATTATCAACTCGCTGATAGTTTGGGAACATCATGGGGATCAAACCAGCATCGCTGGCACCCTGTACATTATTTTGGCCCCGCAGTGGGTGCAGTCCAGAGCCTGGCTTACCAATTTGACCTGTAATACTAACTAAGGCAATTAAGCAGCGCGCATTATCCGTTCCATGCACGTGTTGACTCACGCCCATACCCCACAGGATCATCGAGGCTTTAGATTTAGCAAACTCTCTGGCTACTTCACGCAAGCGTTCTGCAGGAATCCCACAAATAGGAGCCATTGCTTCAGGGCTATAACCTTTAATATTTTCTTTGAGAGCCTCAAAATTAGAAGCGCGGTTCTTGACGAACTCTTGATCACACAAACCTTCTTCGATCACGGTATAAATCATGGCGTTGAGCATGGCCACATCCGTATCGGGCTTGAACTGCAGGGTCCGCCAGGCGTGCTTCCCAATATCCGTAATGCGTGGATCTGCCAAAACAATTTTGGTACCGTTCTTCGCAGCGTTTTTCATCCAAGTGGCTGCGACTGGGTGATTAGCAGTCGGATTAGATCCAATCACCATAATCAGACCAGAGTGCTCAATATCATTCACTTGATTACTAACGGCGCCAGAGCCAACACCCTCGAGCAATGCAGCCACGCTCGATGCATGGCATAAACGTGTGCAATGATCAACGTTGTTACTTCCAAATCCAGTGCGTACTAATTTTTGGAATAGATAAGCTTCTTCATTGCTTCCTTTGGCAGAGCCAAAACCGGCAAGAGACTTCTTGCCGTATTGATCACGCAAACCTTTTAACTTGCCAGCTGCTAAATCTAGTGCCTCGTCCCAGCTAGCCTCTCGGAAGACTTCTTTCCAATCACCGGGATTTTTACCAGCTGACTCAATAGAGCTTTCATCTTTCTTGATCCCAGGCTTTCGGATCAATGGTTTCGTTAGGCGCTGGGGATTATGGACGTAGTCAAAACCAAAGCGGCCCTTCACGCACAAACGACTGTGATTAGCTGGGCCATCACGACCATCCACGCTCACAATCTGTTCATCCTTAACGTTATAGGTGATTTGGCAACCAACGCCGCAGAATGGACAAACGGAATCTACTTTTCGATCAACAGCTTGGGAACCAATATGGGTTTTTGGCATCAGCGCACCGGTCGGGCAAGCCTGTACACACTCACCACAGGCAACACAAGTACTCAAACCCATAGGGTCACTGAGATCAAATACGATCTCGCTATGAGCACCGCGCATTGCATAGCCGATGACATCATTCACCTGCTCTTCTCGGCAAGCTCTAACGCAACGATTACACTGAATACAGGCGTCCAAGTTCACTGCCATTGCTGGATGCGATAAATCTGCTTGAGGTTGATGGCGGCGCAAGGCCTTTAACTCAGGGCGAACCTGAACGTCTAAGCGATTAGCCCACTCACTTAACTCACCGTGCTGCTGTTGCAGACGCTCTGCATCGCTATCACCCACCCACTTATATCCTTCATCAGGCATATCCGATAGCAACATCTCGAGAACTAATTTTTGGCTCTTTAGGGCACGCTCGCTATTGGCCTTGACTTCCATACCGGCAGTAGCTGAACGGCAGCAACTGGGGGCTAAGGTGCGCTCTCCATTAATCTCCACCACACAGGCGCGACAATTACCATCCGGACGATAGCCATCTTTGAAACAAAGGTGAGGGATATCGACCCCGTGACGTTTAGCAGCTTTTAGAATAGTCTCCCCGTCATAGGCAACGATTGTTTTGCCATCAAGCTTGAACTCTACGGTTTGCAGTTCTAGTTCATTTGGATTGACTGGGGCGTTCATTTAAGCGATCTCTTCTGGGAAGTATTTAGCAATACAACGAATTGGGTTTGGTGCTGCTTGACCCAAGCCACAAATAGACGCATCGATCATTACCGTAGATAAATCTTCTAAGGTTGCTTGATCCCATTTAGGGGCAAGCATCAACTGCGCTGCTTTGCTGGTACCGACACGACACGGGGTGCACTGCCCACAACTCTCGTGCTCGAAGAAGCGCATCACATTAAGCGCTGCGTCACGAGCCTTATCGTGATGGCTAAATACCATCACAGCGGCTGATCCAATAAAACAACCATAGGGTTGTAAGGTATCAAAATCCAAAGGAATGGTGTTCATAGTGGCAGGCAAAATACCGCCCGATGCACCGCCTGGCAAATACCCATAGAAAGTATGGCCGTCCTGCATACCGCCGCAATATTCGTCAATCAACTCCTGAATCGTGATCCCAGCAGGAGCCAACTTCACACCAGGCAACTTAACGCGACCGCTCACACTAAAACTGCGCAGGCCTTTGCGATCGTGGCGACCAAAGGAACTAAACCATTGAGGCCCACGCTGCACAATATCGCGCACCCAATAGAGGGTCTCAAAATTATGTTCTAGGGTTGGACGACCAAAGAGACCGACTTGAGCAATATAAGGAGGGCGCATTCTGGGCTCGCCCCGCTTACCCTCAATACTCTCAATCATGGCCGACTCCTCGCCACAAATATAAGCCCCTGCTCCGCGACGAAGTTCAATCAGGGGCAATCTATACGGTGGGTTAGCCTGTAGTTTTTGAATCTCATTGGCCAGTAGTTCACGGCAGCCATGGTACTCATCCCGCAAATAGATATAGCAAGCATCAATACCAACCACTTGGGCTGCTATTAACATGCCTTCCAAGAAGCGATGGGGATCTCGCTCTAAATACGTACGATCTTTAAATGTGCCGGGCTCGCCCTCATCGATATTGACTGCCATTAACTTGGGCGCAGTTTGATCTCTGACAATCCGCCATTTACGACCCGCCGGAAATCCTGCGCCACCAAGACCCCGCAAACCAGAATCTTCCATTGCCTTGATGACAGTCTCTGGGTCTTGCTGTTGGTTTGCCAAATTGCTTGCTAATGCATAACCACCCTTGGCACGATAAGCCTCATATCCGACATAGGCAGGCGAGACCACATTTGCCTTTTGCTCTGGACTAACACCTTTTTGTACAAAATCAGCCGGTTCAAACTGAGCATCGTCCTTCGCTTTTGGATGCGTAGTTTGTTGACTCTTAATAGCATTTGATATTTTCTCGACATCTGCAAATAAAACCGGATATTGATGGACTACGGCAACGGGTGCTTGTTCACAACGGCCCACACAAGGTGCCGCAATCACTTTCGCCTTCGAGTTACCTAAAATGGTTGGTAAGCGCTCAAGTAAACTTTTAGCTCCTGCGAGCTCGCACGAGAGCCCATCGCAAACGCGTACCGTAATATCGGCCACAGGGTCATTGCCGCGGACCACCTCAAAGTGATGATAAAAAGTTGCGACCTCATAAACCTCTGCCATTGGTAAATTCATTAGCTTGGCTAGCGCCACCAAATGATGATCGTGTAAAGCACGGTACTCATCATTTAATAAATGAAGATTTTCAATTAATAGATCGCGTCGATAAGGACCATCGCCAATTAAGGCTTGAATTTCTGCCAGCGCAACATCATCCGCTTGCCGCCCCTTTAGCTTACTTTTTTGTTTAATACGCGCACGAAGATCATCTGCAGTTGCGATGGCAACTGCCTTGATTTCACCGGAAGGCTTAGGATGATTCATGCGATATCTGTCTCTCAATCGAAATACGATTTCATAGGTGCAAGGTGCTTTTATCTTGGCCCTCGCAAACAGTTACTAATTTAATTTATACAGGTGTTTATGTAATTGATATGGCTCAAGTTCAAGGTAATAAGGGTTAACCCTAATCCTATAAGACCGATGTAATTAAAGAAGCCTAAAACGCTAATTTGAGCTCGGCAAGAATGTACTGCTGTTATCCATCTCCCTCTGTCGAACACGGGCTTTAAAGCATGACTCATGGTCGGGCGTACCAATCCGCAATCCCACAGAGGTGCAATCTTGTTGGGCTGCAGACTGAACTGTTCCGCATCCACTAATAAACATGGTAATAAAAAGAGTAGGCTACAGGAATCAAACGAATTGGTCTCATGATGGTAATGAGTCTAGCACCTAAAGGGCTTGTTTTAACAAAAGAACAGAGCCAGCAAACAGTAAAATAAGTCCGTAGGTCTGCTGCATACGATACTTACTTAGATTGCGATGCGCCTTGGACCCCAACCATAAGCCAGCAATCATGCATGGAATTAAGGTGAGGCCCAACATTAGTATGGGCATATGAAAGATCAGGCCCGTAAAAAGCATAAATAACAGACGCATTAAGACCAGCACCAAAATTGCCAGAGCCATCGTGGCCCTCAGGCGCGTGGGTTGATCAAGACGCATCGATAAATAGGATGCATAAATTACCCCACCTGTGGCATAAAGAGCTGTAAAGACCCCGCCAATTGCACCAAAGGGAATCGCCCAATAACGACTAATAATACGAATCGGCTTGGATTGGGAACGGGTCAGAAAGCGTATTCCGTTTGCTGCGGCAAATACTCCCAAAACAATTAATAAAGGCTTCTGTGGTGCATTTAAGAGTAAGGTAATCCCGATCACCATGCCTACAAAGGTAAATGGAAACAACCATGTCAATTCTTTTTTATCTGCCTCTCGATAGGATTTACCTCCCAAGTAAAAAGCTGCGCAGAGATCCAGGATCACCATCAAGGGCACAACAATTTGCAATGGGAAAAATAAAACCAGAATGGGCACCGCAATGATGGAGGAGCCAAATCCAGATATCCCAAAAATAAAATAAGCCACAAACACAATTGCGCATGCAGCAATTAAGGAGAGGGGTGCAATTAGCTCAAAAATGGGAATGCTTTATAAGGTCAATTTATTTACTGCCTAGATTAACACCAAGCGG
>JACCDI010257874.1_pt1 | contig 14242 bp, 16 predicted proteins | sample 7442791 | NCBI WGS metagenome assembly JACCDI01 (sample SAMN15323434, study PRJNA562643) | freshwater metagenome | isolation source: river surface water | place: USA:Blue River Watershed | collected 2017-08-15 | reverse complement strand
TCAACAGTGCACTTGTAGATGACTTCGTTGAGAGGAACCCCAGCGGCGCAATCTGTGGATGTGGAGCATTTTGTGCCAATAAAGCGGCTGGAGACGATACCGGCTTTGAGATTTACGGTGCCACATGCTGCGTTATTTCCCGCATAGGCATCGATGTAAACAGAATCGAAGGGTTTTATGCTATTGCAATATTTGTATATTTTGTGGGTGAGTTCGTACTTGTTGTTACCAATGGATGATGCCCACAATTCACCACCAACTGTGTAATGAGATGCGATGGCGGGGGTGAAAAATAAAGTAAATGCCGCAATGAGGGCAAATATTTGAGCTTTGAATTTTGAGTGTTTTTTTGGCATGATATTGAAAATCAGTTTACTGACAATTTTTTTAGTTGTTTTGTTGTCTTCGAATTTAAACAAATGGCAATGCAATTTTGGATGATTTGCATCGCAAAGTTAAAAGTAAGACGCTGCAAACGAGAATGGTTGCACACAGTGAATTTTGTATCTTTGTAAAAATATTAAAACATACAATTATGCCATACCCAGAAATGCTTGTAGCACCCATGCGTGCTGAATTAACAAACGGAGGTTTTACTGAATTGAAATCGGCTGACGATGTGGTTGCTTTCATGGAGGGCAACAACGATACTACCTTGGTGATGGTGAATTCTGTATGCGGTTGCGCAGCGGGTTCTGCTAGACCTGGGGTATTGAAATCATTAACGGGCGATAAAAAACCGGCCAAGATGGTTACGGTATTCGCCGGTCAGGACGTGGATGCTGTGGCGAAAATTCGTGAGTACATGTTGCCTTATCCTCCATCATCGCCTGCTGTGGCTTTGTTCAAAGGTGGCGAAGTGGTTCATATGGTTGAGCGTCACATGATTGAGGGTAGAACGGCCGATATGGTTGCCGATAACCTCAAGGGTGCGTTTGCCGAACATTGTTAATGGATGACCAGCGCTTTGGGTTTGTTACAGCTCACTGAATGGTTGGGTGAGGTAGAATCGCTCTGTAAAGAGGTGGGTGCATTTCAGATGCAGCATTGGCAAACGGTGAAGTCGCAGGACATTGCCGATAAGGGTCTCAATCAGTTGGTGAGTTTTGTTGATAAGGAATCGGAGCAGCGGTTGATGGATGGATTAACAGCCATTTTACCGGGGTCTTGTTTCATTGGCGAGGAGTTCAATCCAGATTCCGTATTGACCGATGAGCCCACTTGGATCATTGATCCTTTGGATGGTACCACCAATTTTTTGCATGGGTTGCCTGTTTTTGCGGTGAGTGTTGCCCTGTGGGATTCGGGCGATACGCAGTTGGGGGTGGTTCATGCGCCGGCCATGGGTGAAACCTTTACCGCGGTGCGGGGTGGCGGTGCGCATTTGAATGGAAGAACTTTGAAGTTGGAGGGCGAGGTGGCATTGTCGCAATCGCTCATCGCCACGGGTTTCCCTTATTATGATTTCGAAAAGATGTCGCCCTATCTGGAGTTGCTGTCCGATTTGATGCGCGGAACGCATGGTTTGCGCAGGATGGGATCGGCGGCGATTGATTTGGCTTATACGGCAGCGGGTAGGTTTGATGCGTTTTACGAAATGGGTTTGGCGCCATGGGATGTGGCAGCGGGCGCATTGATTGTGGAGGAGGCAGGTGGGTTTGTATCGAATTTTTCGGGTGGACAGCAAGTATTGTTTCAACGAGAAATCGTGGCATCGCATCCGTCTTTGTCGCGCGAGTTTTTGCGGCGGGTGTCTGATAAATTGGCCTAGGGTAAACTTGGTTTGGTATCGCCCGAAATCGGGGCTAATTTGCGGGCAGCGAATTGGAATTGTTGTTATCTATAGGGAAGGGCGTTTGGTATGGCTTTTTGATAGGCTTGTTGAGTTTTGGTCCATCTTTTTTTACATTGATTCATACGGGCATTCAAGGTGGCAAGAAGCAGGGGATGCAGGTAGCCTTAGGCATTTTCTTGAGTGAGATGTTTGTGGCGTTGCTTTGTTTTTACGGGTTGAGTGGCTTTTTTACTGCGCCCAATTTCCAGGTTGTTTTTACGGGTGCGGCGGCGGTGGCCATCTTGTTTTTGGGTGTGAAATCGGCATTTGGTAAGAATCATGCCTTGCCCGAAATTAAGGTGAGCGCGTCGGCATCGGTTTACAGGGGTTTCTTTTTGAATATCATCAATCCGTTTGTGATGCTGCTTTGGGTGAGTGTGATTGCGACTTTGAGTGTAGGACATTCAACGCACACTGAGCCAGGTAAAACGATGATTTTGATTGAATTGATCTCGATTTTGGTGACGTTGCTGGCATTGGATTTGGGGAAGGTGTATTTGAGTGATTACATCGGAAAGAAATTGAGTAACGGTGTGTATTCGCTCGTAAATCGATATTTTGGATTCATTTTGATGGCCATCGGTTTGTATTTTGCCTATCATTTTGTAGTCTTGTTGAGCGCTTGGTATGCAACTACTTCTGGTCTCCATTAATATCAATGAACTGCTCAATGTTGTATTGGCATTGATCATGTTTGGCTTGGGGCTGTCTTTGAAGCGAGAAGATTTTCAGGCATTGTTTGATCAGCCCAAATCGCTGGCCATTGGATTGTTGGCGCAAATGGTGATTTTGCCTCTGATTGCGGGCGCATTGGTGATGCAATCCAATTTAATGCCGGAGTGGAAAGTGGGTATCATGATTTTGAGTGTTTGTCCGGGCGGTATCACATCCAATTTGGTGAGTTATTTTGTGAGAGGGAATGTGGCGTTGGCTGTTTCATTAACGGTAACCAATGCTTTGCTGTCGTTGATTTCAATCCCCTTGGTGGTGAATTTGTTTCTCACATATTTTTTGGCGGGCGACGGAGAGACTGCGGTTTATTTGCCTTTTTGGACTACGTTGTTTGAAATTTTCGTGGTTACGATCATCCCTGCGATTTTGGGGATGTGGGTTCGATTGCGATTGGGTTTGAGGGTGGTGAATGTGAGCAAGTGGGTAAACATTGTGTTGCCGTTGCTTTTGTTGACCGTGTTTGGCTTTAAATTTTTGGCTGGTCAAGATCACGGGGGCACGGACATGCAACCCGCGGATGTATTGGCGCTCACGCCTTATGTAATAGGGTTGAATGTAATGTCGATGTTGTTGGGCTTCGCCGTGGGAATTCCGTTCCGTTTGAGTTATAGAAATCGGATTACGATTGCCATTGAGGTGGGTTTGCACAATACCGCATTGGCGTTGTTGATAGCTGGGGAGAAGTTGCAGATGCCCGCGATGGAAAAGCCCGCATTGGTGTATGCGTTGTATTCGTTCTTCGTGACGTTTGCTGTGGGGTATTTATTGGTGTTGGTCCGCGAGAAAGTGCTGAAAAAAAGTCTCGACTTCGATCAGGATGGCGGCGGGGACCAAAGAATCGATGGGTAGGTTTTGTGCCAATCGGTCTCGGATTTCCGTGGCTGAAATGTGAAGCAAGGGGGCATCGTGCCAAATGGCATTGAAGGGGATATCCCCGATGGGTTTCTCGTAGCCGGGTCTGGCGTAAACGTGGAGTTGACAGCGTTGAGCGAGTGCTTCGGCTTGGTTCCATTTATGGAAGTGCAGTAGGTTATCGGCACCCATAATGATAGAAAATGTAAAGGTTGGGTAGATGTTTTGTAGGTGTTCTACCGTGCGATAGGTATAACTGGGCATGCCCAATCCAAATTCCACATCTGAGCACTCAAAATCGGGTTCGGAAATTAAGGCCGTTTTCACCCATTGAAGTCGTTGCGGTGCTGGCACCAATGTTTCTTCTGATTTGTGGGGGTTGAGTGGTGAAGGGACGAACCAGATGACATCGAACGCGTTGATGTTTTTAAAGTAACGAGCTACTTGGATGTGTCCCACGTGAATGGGGTTAAAAGATCCAAAATAGAGTCCGATGCGCATGGGGTTTTGGTAACTAACGAATGAAAATCGGTTTGGATTTAATCTTTGGCAATAAAATCGCTCACGAGTTTTTCGCAGGTGGCAAAGGTAACGTCTAGTTTGTCGTTCACAACCACGGTATCGTATTGGGATTCGAAGCTCAGTTCGTAGTTGGCTTTGGCGATGCGTTCTTGGAGTTGATGTTCAACTTCTGTGCTGCGTTTGGTGAGACGTTCCATGAGCACATCCACACTGGGTGGTCTTAGAAATACGGCGAGGGCTTGATCTCCAAACTGTCTTTTGAGGTTGAGGCCCCCTTTGACATCTACATCAAAAACAACGGCTTTGCCATCGGCCCAAATCTTTTTCACTTCGCTCCAGAGGGTGCCGTAAAGGATGCCGGCGTACACTTCTTCGTGTTCGAGGAATGCACCGTCTTTGATTTTTTCTCTGAAATCATCGAGTTGTAGGAAGTGGTATTCTCTTCCGTTCAGTTCACCTGGCCTTGGGCTGCGTGTGGTTGCGCTCACTGAGAAGGCGAGTTGTTGATCCATCACCTCTAGCAGGTGTTTCACCACGGTTGTTTTGCCCGATCCGGAGGGCGCTGAAAAGATGATGAGTTTTTCCAATATCTTACGGCACTGTTTTGAAGTGGTAAAGGTCGGTATTTTGCTGCAGATTCACCAAATTCCGCCATTCTTTGCGATTTTTTCAAATTCTTTTGGGGGTGGGCGTAAATTTTTGTGTTTTCCCCAAATGTGACAAATCTTTTTTGGGTATTGTAAACCAAATGTAGATTTTTGTCGTCTATTGATACAAAACATTGATTACACAGTGAAAAAACTCATAAAATTAAAAAATTATTTAGTAATAATTATAGTATTTTTTAGTACATCGTTTTTGGGTGCTCAAATTTGTTATCCTTACATCAAAAGACAATATTTTACCAATACAGAAAAAGTGGTTGGTACCCGACAGTTTAGTTCATGGAATACGATGGCGGTAACCAACCGGAGTAAAGGTTTTTGGGTTGCGGGATATGGAACTGTGAATGGTGCGAATCATGGGGATGGCTGGTTGATGAAATACGATGATACTGGGAAGATTGTTGCGGCGATTCGTTATGGTGTGAAGGGGACGGGTTCCAATGAAATCATGAATGATGTGGCTACAACGCCATCGGGTGGGGCAGTGGTTGTGGGTTCTAGCGTAGTGGGTTCTGTGAATGCGGCTTTGGGTACGGTGAGTTATTTTACTCCGGGTGGTCAGTTGAAATGGACCAGGGAGACGCCTAGTTCGAGCAGAAATGGTCAAGGTGATGTGTTAAATCATGTATTGGTTTACGATGCCAATACAATCATCGTGGTTGGTTCGGGTAGTCAATTGACGGGCAAACGCAATTTGATTGCTGCGCAATTAGATAGTAACGGTGTCACCAAATGGACGTTGAACGTGGATATGGGAAATAACGAACATCACGGATGGGGTGTTGCGAGAGTGGGCGGTGAATGGGTCATCACGGGTTGGGCGAGGTCGCTTCAAACATATCCATTTGCGCTGTATGTTAAAACGGACGGAACAGTGCGCAGTTTGTGGAAGGGGAACAGCAATGGGATCAATCAATTTGGCCATGTTTTGGTAGCCCCTGGGGGGACTATTTATACGGTTGGTACAACGGGCGCAGTGCTTACTGCCCAAATTATGGTGTGTGCTTTTACCGCCAACGGAACCCGTAAATGGACGCGCAGCATTGGCGCCAACAATGTGAATGAAACGGGACATCATTTGGTTTTGGAGGGCGGTTCGTTGTGGTTGAGTTCAACCTATCAAACGTTTGCAAATAATCGACAATTGTTGGTGCAAATTGATACCGCAACGGGTGCAACAACCCAAACCCAGAAGATATTATCGAATGGGAATACAAACTATGCCTTAACTGGATTTATGAGGTCTTTTGCAGCCATGCCCAAAGGCGGGATGGTGGCAATTGGGGTTGATAATTCAGCGGGGGTGCATAACAACTTTATGATCAACAGTCCTTGTAATACCAACTGTGGTACAACTACATCGACAGTAAATAACAACGCACTTACTTGGTCTTGGGCATCTTCTACTGCTTACACGGCGAGCAGTTATGGTGATTTGGCCATGATCAATTTTGATACGGCCTCGTTTTATATCAATCAGGCTGTGAACTGTACACAGGCCTGTCCGATGCCGGTTAAAACGGTGACTTCGCCCTTGGTTATGTGCCCGTCTACACCGAGTGTATCAACGGATGCAACTCAGGCGTTGGCTGAGAGTTATGCATGGACAGACGGGGGTACTTCGCCCAAAAGAACGTTTACCGTAGAAGGGACTTATTACATCAATTCAATCAATGCTTGCGGTACACGTCAGGATACAGTGATCGTGGGTAAAGCATCTGCACCTGTGAAGCCAAATTTAAAGGACACTTTGTTTTGCAAGAGTCCGTTCAACTATACCATTGATGTGGCGCAGCCATTTTGTAAGTATGTGTGGGACAATGGCAGTACTTTGTCGACTCGTACTTTTACCAAGCCAGGTGTTTTTTGGTTGGATACAAGAAACGCTTGTGGAAGTAGGGTGGATTCGGTGCGGTTTAAATTGTTGTTACCGCCTGTATCCCCAAAAGTGATGGATACTGGGGTTTGTGTTGGGAAGTCGATAGTGGTGGATTTTCCGAAGGTCCCTGCGAGTTTGTATACTTGGGCCGATGGTGACACGATGGTACCCAAGACATTTTACACATCTACAAAGGCCACTTTGGTTGTGAGTAATTTATGCGGTGCTGCTTATGATACTTTTGATATAAAAATCAAGTTGCCACCCACCAAATCGCGGGTGAAGGATACCACCTTTTGTAGTAGCAACTTTGCATGGAGCTTGGATATGACGCATCCTGATGTGAAGGGGTATCAGTGGGATGATTTAACGGGATCGCCACAGCGGGTGATTATGGGGACGGGTAAATTTTGGCTCACGATGACCAATGATTGTGGGGTGAGGACTGATACATTTTTTATCTATAAGGATACGGTGCCGGAAAAACGTTTGGTGGCTGAGGAGTGGTTTTGCGGGGGCGTATCATACACTTTGAAAGGAGCACAATTCTCTGGGTATAGCAAATATTTGTGGAATACGGGTGCGAAAACCGGGAATTTGAATGTGGCTCAATCGGGTTTGTATAGCTTGCATACGTTCAATGCCTGTGGGGAGAGAAGGGATACTGTGAAGGTAAATGCCATTCGTTGTGATTGCAAGATGTGGATGCCCGATGCGTTTACACCTTTTGGATCTCAGGGGGTGAACGATGAAGTGAGGCCGATGTTTGTGGATGACTGGGGTAAGACTTGTGCAGTGAAGAATGGATATTGGAGTGTATACAATCGTTGGGGAGAGTGTGTGTTTGATAAACGACCTGTATCTGAATCTTGGAATGGCTTATACATGGATGAGCCGGTGATTTCTGGTATGTATGTATACATCGTGAATGTGACTTTTGATGAGACGGTTTCGGGGTATAGGAATTTTGTAAAGCAAGGCACCATATTGGTGTTGGAATCGAATAAAAATTGATCTAGAACAAACTAAGAACATGAAAAAAATATTTACTTATGCAATGACGTTGGGGATGGCCTTGTTGGGTTCAGACTTAACGGCACAAACGGTAACTGGCCAGGGTTTTGAAGGAACGGCGTTTCCCCCAGCTGGTTGGCAAACTGTAGGTGGAGGAGGATTTGGAGCCCCTACTTGGTCGAGAAGAACTGTTGCAAATGCGGGTACAACGCCAGCTTGTACGCCTTTTGGCGGTGCGGGGATGGCGCGTTTTTCATCGCGTGGAGCTACAGCGGGTGGAACACAAACTTTGGGATCGCCGGTGATTGATTTGAGTAAGCGTGGTACTGCCAATTCATACATCTCTTTGTATGTTTTCAGAGATACGGTTTACAATACCGATGATTCAGTTTCAGTTTGGTTCAATACATCGCGCAGTTTAACAGGTGCGAAACGTTTGGGAGGTATCACTCGCTATGCGAAAAAGACCTATCCAGATTCTGTGGCGCATGGATGGTACAAGTATTCTTTTGCTATTCCAGCTTCGTTCACCGGAACCACCAACTATTTTTTGATTCAAGCTACTGCGCGTGGCGGTGCGAACGGAGGGAATATCTTTATTGATAGCGTAACATGGGATGCGTATCCAACCTTCTGTGAAGGAAAACCAGACGCAGGTACTTTGAGTGCGTCTACTTATTATGTGTGTGGCGCTGTGGGTCCATCAACCATTACTTTGGCAGGAAATACCGCTTCAACAGGGATTTCGATTAAATATGAGACTTCAACTGACTCTACCACCTTTACGACCAATGCATGGACAACCAACGTGAATACTGCCAATTTCAGTGCAGCGATTGGTAAATACAGATACATTCGTGCGATTGTGACTTGTTCAAATAGTGGACAAGTGGATACCTCAAACTGTATTCGCATCTGGATTGACAATACTGCAACGCCCCCAACGATCACGGTAACCCCTGCCAATGCTATATTGTGTGCTGGTGCGACTACCGGTGTGAAGTTGGTTGCAAGTGGTGCTGTAACATATAGTTGGACACCCACCACGGGATTGAGTTCTAATACGGGCGATACAATTTATGCTTTGCCATCGACTTCTACATTTTATACTGTAGCGGGTGTGGACGATAATGGATGTACAGGCCAGAGAAACGTGGCGGTGCAGATTCAAAACGGTCCCAATGTAACATTGACGGCCACAGACACCATGGTGTGTGAGGGTGACTCAGTTCAATTAACGGCCACTGTGGCACCTGTTGGAGGTCCTCCACAGACTTACACATACTCTTGGAGTACTGGTTCAACCACAAGCACTACTTTTGCCAAAGCCAACGGAGCAAGTTCAAGTTATCAGGTATCTGTAAAAAATACTGCTGGGTGTGAAACCATCAAATCGAAAACCATTTATGGTGTGTTGAAGCCTGCTGCAGCTTACAAGTATACCAGTTTGGGCGGTAGAAAATTTGCATTTGAGTTTACCGGTAGCAATGCTGCCGATGTGTATTGGAACTACAGTGATGGCAACGAGAGCTTTCAACCCAAGCCTACGTATACCTTTAGTGCTGATGGCACATATAAGGTGATGTTGGTGGCGAACAACCCTCCATGTAAATCTGATACAATGTATTTTGATGTAAAAGTGACCAATGTGGGAACTCGCGCTCAATCGTTGATGAATTTGAGCATGATGCCGAACCCTGCAAGTGATCAAGTGCTTGTGAAGTTCAACGGTGTTGAAGCCAATTTGGAAGTGATGTTGGTGGATGCTTTGGGTAGAGAGGTTTATCGTTCATCATATGGTTCGGTAAATGGAAACCAAGGCGTGATGATTCCAACGGCTAATTTGGCTGAGGGATTGTATCAGGTTCGCATCAAATCTAAGGATGGTATTTCGTCTTTGGGATTGCAGGTGTCGCACTAATCACCTGGTAAATATCTTTTTGAGAGGGGCTTGCGCATAGCGCAGGCCCCTCTTTTTTTATCCCAACAAAAACGGCGAATGGTTTGTGTTTACCTCGCGGGAATAATCAATCGCTGGCCTATGCGCAAGGCGCGTGGGTTGGAGAGATTGTTTCTCTTGGCGATGGATTCGTGGGTAACGTGGTAGCGTTGTGCAATGCGATATAGGTTCTCGCCCGATTTCACTGTGTGGGTGACTTCGCCCTGTGACATTCTTGGGCTGCGGTTGTTGGCGGGAGTGGATCGCTGAGGTGTATTGTTTCGCTGTGGTGAAATAGTATTTGTGCGCGGATTTTGTTGCACTGAATCCTGAGTGGTGGCGGGCACAATGCCATTTGTATTGTTTGTGACTGGGTTGGCGCGGGTTTGACCGGTGACGCTCTTGGCGGTATCGTTGGCTAGGGAATCGCCCAGAGAAACGGCCGAAAAGTCTCTTACCAAGGTGCTCATGGCAACATGGACTGTGTTTTTGAGCGCGGAGATATTGAGCGTGTCTTTGGGGTTGGCTTTGTTATAGGCTTGCAGGAGCGAGAGTGTGAAAAGCTGACCTTGCAGGGCATATCCGGCGGCGTTAAAATGCAATTTGTCGGTGAGGGTGAGTTTGTGGTTATACCAGATGTGCAGGGATCCCCAGCCACCCATGGCTTTGTTCAGATCGTATAGTGTAAGTTTTTGCGTGGCTGCAATTTTTTGGAGTTGTTGGTTAACGGATTTTTGAGCGGGTGGGATGCGGTTTCGGCTTCGGGTATCGGGGGCCGTTGTGAGGATGATGGCTGTATTGGGGCTGGCTGCGGCGATATCGGCGAGGAATTTCATCACGGCCGGGGTGTAGATTTGGGTGTCGAGCTTGCCGTTATAGGCTTCGTTGGTTCCGAAGGAGAATATGAGGATATCGGGTTTGAGGTGGGCGATTTGCTCTACGGTTTGTGGGGCTTTGTTGATGAGGTGGGTGAATTGCGCTCCTACAACACCACAATGATGATAAACTACGCCTCTTTGTTTTTGGGGAATGATTTCGAAACCGTAGAACGCATAGTGGTTTTGGTTGGGCGAATTCGAAATCAAACCCAGGGTGAAATTGTTGGTGGGTTGTTGGGCTTGGTAACTACTCACACCCCAGCCGGATGGGTAAAATTGGCTGCCTGTCCACATGAATTCTGGGTTGAGTTGTGTGGTGAAGGAGTTGTCATCGGCGGAGTGCCAGATGTTGATGCGTTGCATTTGTGGCACACTGAAGTTGCCAAGGGCATTGTTTTCGGCAAATTTTTCGGTGAGTGATACATTCAGGCTTGCGGCAGGGGAATTGGTGGTTGCGCCGTAGCCTGAAACGCCAAGGGGTAAGGTGAGGCTTTGGGTAAGGGTTTTCACACCGGTCCATAGGCCTTGTGGTTTCACTGATACGCCGCGCGGGCCAAAGCTTTTTGCGAGGGCATATGGAAAGAGGATGCCTCGGCCGGCGTTGCCAAACTGGGATTGCAGTTGCATGCGTATTTCACCGGAAAAGTAATCGCCTTGAATGTGGCTATCGCCAATGTGTATGATGGTAAATAGGGTATCGGCGGGGTTGACGGCATTTTTGCCAGAATTGGGTGCATTGCGCACGGGGGGCATGCCGGGGAGGCTCTTTTTGAGTTGGCCGTTGGCGGGGTGTGATGGGTAATCTTGAAGTATGTATTCGGCGTTGTTGACGCGTACATTGTGCAATTTTTGCAAAGCTTTTTTTAGCTTTGGCGATTCTTGCAACTCATTGCAGGTAAGACATATCACCGAGCTATCTTCGTGTGAATTATTGGCAGGAGTTTGTGGGTTTGTGGTCTGTTGTGCGCCAAGCAATTGTGCGTATAGGCATAGCAACAAGCCTGCTGCCCATTTTAAGGGGAGGGGAATACGGCGTAATGGTGATGGAGTTGCGTTGATTGGGACTTGCTGCATCAGAACTGGAAGTAGATGAAGGGTTGAACCACATCGTCTTTGAACTGGATGATGATTTGCAGAGCAATCAGGGTCCATATAATCCAGGTGAAAGTGGGCAGGATTTGGAGTTTTTGAAAGAATCGTTCTTTGAGGTTTGGCGGAAAAAATGCTATCACAGCGGCTATGCTGAGAAGGATTCCCATTTCTTGTCGGGATAGCCAAAATCCGGTGAAGTCTTTCCATTGGGTGTGAAATGCAATTTGTTCTATGCTAGCAAATGCTGAGCCAAAGGAGGTTGCTCTGAAGAATATCCAGCAGAAAGCCACGAAATTGAAAGTGAGCAGTGTGCTTAAAAATTGGGAGTACCATTGATTTTTGGGATTTGGAAATAGTTGTTTCCAGGCTTTGTGGAAGGCCAATGCAAGTCCGTGTGCGAGTCCCCAGAACATGAAACGCCAATCGGCGCCGTGCCAAAATCCACCCACGAGCATGGTGATGAGGAGAAAGAGGTAGGTGTTGAATTCGCCTTTTCGGTTTCCGCCGAGTGGGATATAGATATAATCGCGCAGCCAGCTGCTGAGGGAAATATGCCATTTGCGCCAGAATACGGTGATGTTGGTTGCGGCGTAAGGGTTGTCGAAGTTCTCTTTGAGGCGATAACCCAACATGAGGGCAATACCTATGGCAATGTCTGAGTAGCCTGAAAAGTCGAAATAAATTTGAAAGCTGTAGGCATACATGGCCAGCAAGTTTTCGCCACCGGAGAAATTGCTGGGGAGTTCGTGAACGATATCCACGTATTTGCCCAAGTAATCAGCGATGAACAGCTTTTTGAGAAGGCCGGTGATGATTCTAAGGAGGCTTTCTTTGTATAAGCTGGCATTGATGATTTGCGGGGTGAAAATTTGGGGTAAGAAGTCTTTGGCACGAACGATGGGACCGGCAACCAAGTGGGGGAAAAAGGTCATGTAAAACGCATAGTCACTGACGTTTTTGGTGGCGGGGATTTCATTGCGATACACATCCATGAGGTAACTGATGGACTGGAAAGTGTAGAACGATATGCCGATGGGAAGAAAAAGGTCTTGCTGGGTGAACTGGGTATTGAGCAGTTCGTTGCAGTTTTGAATGAAGAAATTGGCGTATTTGAAGTAAAGCAAAAAGCTAAGGCTGTATGATAGGGATAGCCAAAGAAGGAGTTTTTTTCGGGTACCCTGACTTTTTTGGATGGCCAATGCGAAGAGGTAATCCGAGACGATCATGAGGGCGAATAGTCCTAGGAACGGTCCGCTCGATTTGTAATAAAAGAACAAGGAGAAGGCGATGATGTATAGTTTTCTCCAGGTATTTTTTTGGACGAGGGCGGCATAGAAGATGAGGAATACGCCGAAGACTGCCAGAAATGAGAATTCGGTAAAGAACCAAGGTTCTTTGGTGGAGTATCCAAAAATGTTCTGCAGTAATTGTGGGTTATGCAGTGGGGCAAAAATCTGATTGATCCAATTAGTATCCACGGTATTTGGCTGCATTGATGGTGATGATGGGTGCACGGAAAGGCCTGCCGCGCTTGCGCGGCGGCTTCATGGCCATTTTGTAACGGGCGGATGTTTGCAACCAACCGGCTATACTGTCCATCCAAACACGGTAACCTTGAACATCTGGGTGACGACCATCGCCGGCACGGGTGAGTGTGAGTTTTTTGGTGAGGAAGTAGGTGGCAGAATCTGCGGAGGATTGAAATACTTTGTTGATGCCATGGTCTTCATCCCAATTGGCGGGTCCGATCCATGCATAGGGGATTCCACGGAGTTTTTTTGCCAGTTGGTTGGCGGCAATTTTGCGCGCTTTGAGGTCGCGGGCATAAAGTTCGTTGAGGCCAAAGACCAAAAAGATGTAAGTGGGCTTGTATTTGGCGATGATTTTTTGAATGGTATCGGACCGGCCAAAGTTGAATGTGGTGGCGGAATACCATTCGAGGGAAAGAACGAGTTTGTGGCCGTTGGATAAACAGTAGTCGTTCAAGGGATATCTCAATCCACCGCTTTCAGAATCGCCAATGAGCAATATTCTGTGTTTGGTGGTATCGGCAAATACGGGCAATTCATAGGCTGGCAAACTGAATGGTTTTTTGTTTGCCTGGTTGATGAAGGATAGGGTAGAATCATCGCCCATTGCCATAACATTTGAGTCTGTGTTGGTTTTGGAATTCGTGGTTGATGTGTTGTTGATTGTGCTGGGCAATTCGGGTTCGTCGAGCTCAGCCAACATGGCGTCGATGTCTTGGTTGCCCAAGATTTGTTTGAGTTCAAAACCTGCAATTTGTATGGTTTGACTGCTACAGCTGTAAATATAGAGTAGCAGAACAGGTAAACAAATGCTTAAACCTGCCCAAACGATGAGCCAAGGGGAAGGGTTTTTTGGGGTGCTGGGATCAGAATTGCCTTCGCCAGTCAACGGCGTTGATGGAAGGGATTGATTTGGGTTGGGTTGAATGGAATTTTGATCCGACAAAGTGACGCAAAAATAGTTGAAAGCCTTTGATTTTTTAGGGCATCAAAAGGTAAGTTTTTTCACCGCTGGCGAAACGTTATTTTTAGCTGTGAAATTGACTTTCTTGTGGATTGAGGCGGATGATTTTGTGCTCGGTATCATTCACATCGCCCCAATGAATTGCGACTTCGTTTTGGCCGAGGTTGGTGATGGTTGCGCCCGATTTTGATACTTCAATTTTGATGGGTTCGTTTTGGAGTAAGATCTGGAAGCCATAACCGTTCCATTGGCTGGGACAGTGGGGTTTGATGTAAAGGGTTTGGTTTTTGATGCGCAAACCGCCAAATCCTTGTACAATGCTGAGGTAGGAACCTGCCATCG
>JACCDI010547267.1_pt1 | contig 14256 bp, 19 predicted proteins | sample 7442791 | NCBI WGS metagenome assembly JACCDI01 (sample SAMN15323434, study PRJNA562643) | freshwater metagenome | isolation source: river surface water | place: USA:Blue River Watershed | collected 2017-08-15 | reverse complement strand
TATATCCACGACCACAGAATTTTGCACCTTCACCTGAAGACTCCGGACCATTACCCATTCTATTACCATAAACCTTATTTGCAATTTTCGCGGGTTGTCTGGCATATGCATTTGCCAAAGATTCGGTTGGGAAATATTTTTTGAATATACCCATTAATCCTTTTGCTGAATAGTTTAAGTTTTCTTTTGTTAATCTAAATCCACCCGATTCGTGACCACATTGAGCTAAGAAATGTGCTAATCTCAATGGTGTGTTTATTTGGAATTTAGCTGCGGTATCAGGGATTTGGCGAATAACTGCATCGGGAATGTGACCCTTTAATTTCTCCAATTTTAATCCACCAACCGAAGCCACCGGTGCGGGTTCGGTTATTAATGATGGTGATGATGATTCACTTACAACGGGAAACATTTTTCCCCAAGTACCATCTCCAACAATACCGTCAGCCGTTAAACCATTGGCCGATTGCCAAGCTTTAACTGCTGCATCCGTTTTAGGTCCAAATTTACCGATTGGGTCTACACCTAATTTAACTTGGAGTTTTTTTACATCTTCTCCTTCAGATCCTAATTTTAGTAACATATGAATAATTGTTTAGTGTTTATTATATAAATACTCTTTACAACTTTTAAGTTTTAAATATATTTATAAGAGACCTTGTGGTTGAATCGGAAGTGTCCTTGTGGCATTTGAGTTGGAATTGATACCAACGAATTCGGGTTCAAATACAAAAAAATATAAGGAAATGAACAGAAGAATTTCAGTTAACACGACTGGTTTCGCTGTACCACAATCTTTCATTACAAAGAGTAAACAAAGATTAAAACAGCACATTGATACCGTTTATCTTAATAACGGTGATGAGTTCGAAATCGAACTTTTTAATCCAACAAACAATAAAATTTTAGCGAAGATTGAGATGAATGGTAATTCCATCGGTAATGGTATTATACTTCGTCCTGGTGAACGTGTTTTCCTCGAAAGGTATCTTGATGAGGCGAAGAAGTTTTTGTTTGAAACATACGTCGTAAATGGGAACAATCAAGAAGTACAACAAGCAATTGCTAATAACGGTGATGTGGTTGTTAAATTCTATAATGAAACTGTTACATCAATCTATAATGGTGGCGGAACTAATACTTTAACAATTAATAATCCGTCTTGGAATGTTAATCACACTACACCATTTACATACACAACACATAACACATTAGGCAATACTTCTTTTACAACATCAAGTACAAACACGTATTATAATGCGTCATTGACAAGTGGAATATCTAACGCAATCTCGAGAAATCTTGAGACAGGTAGAGTGGAAAAGGGTTCCGACTCTAACCAATCGTTTACATATGATAACTCATCATTTAGTAGTTATCCATCAACAACAAATTGGTGGAAGATTAAACCTAAATCAACTCAAGTAATTACTAAGGAGGATTTAGTCACTTACTGTACTGAGTGTGGTAGTAAGAGAAAAAAAGACACTCATAAGTTCTGTCCACAATGCGGAACTAAATTCTAAATAAACTAATCACAAGGTCAAATAAAAAAGGAGAGTATTAACTCTCCTTTTTTTATAATCTCACATCACCTAAGTAATCGTTTAAAACTTCATTGAAATAATTTTCATTAATATCGGGATACCATCTATCATCAATTCTGAAATCCGGTTTATCGTAATAGTCACCTAATAATTCTCTAAACACACAATCATTATCATCATCACATTTCTCAAAAAAATCATCAACCTCATCTTCATTTAAACCCGCAGCATCAATAATATTTTGTAAGTTTATTTTCAAAACGACACCTTCGTCATTCATTTTAGTGACTTCACCATATTCCTCAAGAGCGGTTTTTAATGCTCCCTTATAATATACATAATACGCATCACTTTGAACTGAGGACATTGCGTTACCTAAAGCATTTCTAATTTCATAATCGTTATCGTATTGATTGATAACTTCTTTTAACGACAATCCCTCAATATCATCTTCATTGGTAATTCCTTTTAACATGTCCCAAATTATTTGTGTATTTTCTTCGTCGATATAATATTCTAAACCGCTTTCCCATTCACCTCCATGGTCAAATAAATCCCAATAGTCACCACTCAATAGTGTTTCAAACATACCAACACTTCTTTGTCTACCACTTTGGTCTTTATATTTTCTAACATCCCAATCACCATCAACATAATAACGAACATCGGAAGTTGACATTTCTAACTCAAACCACATTTCATTTTTATCCTTCTCCTTAATTAATCCAATTTTTCGTAATGCTCTTTTTCCTTTTCTTCCTTCAAACAATCCAGGTTTTTGTTCGTATATTTTTTTGATTTGTTCCTCATTTAAATCAACTAAATTAAAATCACTAGCCGAATCATACTCAGATCCAAATGATTGTATAGTATCGTCATTTAATAATAAATCAATTATGTACGGGTAAAATTTTTCCTGAGGTTTAGAATTTTTGGGTCCTTTCATCTGATACAACACATTATCATTACCTACTGCTGCTGTCAAATGACTTTTATTTAATGTGTATTTTGGATTTAATCTCTTCGTTTCTCTTAATGAATAAATTGTGTTATTACTATTGGTTCTTCCACAATGCCCCATTCTTTCACATTCCTCGGGTGAATTATTTGTTTCCAAATTGACCCAATAAAGACCAATACCATCTTCACGATAATCTCTTATTACTTCATTCTCTTCGTTGTAATTAATATCACCTTCACCAACCCCTAATGAATCGTGCCATTCTTTTGATAGTCGATATAGTGAAGAAAAAGGTTCATTTTCATATTGTCTTATATTCCCGTTCAACCCAACTCTAAACCAATCCATTATTGAATTAATTTCATTTCTAAAAATACTAATAGCATTACCTGCGGAAATAAATCTTTTAGCACTCTGAATTGCGTCACCTCGTTCAACACGGTCCGTGGACATGTGTCTATTTACAATATGGTCAAATATTTTTTTACCAATCCAAACTGATATTCCACCGCAAGATTGTTCTAAAATTTCCGCATCCCCTTTTGTGAAACCAATTTTATTGACTAATACATCAACTTTATTAGCCTCAGTTAAAAATCTATGCTGTTCTTCTGAAATTAATATTTTCACAATTATATATTTCTTTTAAATTTAATTAAGTTTTCAAATAGTTTGTAGTTTGTAACTAACGAAGCTAAATTATCAACTTTTACAGTGTCATTATTACTTCTCCATCCACCATATGTTTCACCAGTATCTTTATTTGTGTATTCAACTTTCACGGTTCCGTTTACACAATTAATCTCTGTTGATTTCAATCTCACTCTAATGTGTTCGTTCTCAAATGTCGTAGAATTTTTAAAGAACTTGTCCATTACATCATTTAATGTCTGTCTTAATTTTGCGCAATGATGAGTAGCCTCACTATTATCCATGTACTCCTCAAATAATTCATTTGTTCTTTTTGTTAACGAATTATTTTCACCATACTTTGGGTAGTTAATTGAGAAATCATAAATTCTTTCGTATTCGGTTGGTAAATTATTAGCATCAATATAACCATCCATAAAACTCCATAACGAAGTTCCATTTTCGTCATTAATTTGAGTTATATTTTTTCTAATTAAAAATTTAACGACACTAACAATACTAATCGATATTTCATAACCATATTCAAATTCGATTAAATTTTTAAATGTATTTAATTCCGATTCGTTGGCAGTCTCGTAATTTTCATAAGACGCATCGGCAATATCAGTCCAAAAATCCTCTTGTATGTTATCGTTTGATTTGTAGTTATCGAAAAACATTTTATGGAACTGTTCAAAATTTTTAATCCCTAAACTACTACCAAGTTCCGAACTGTTCGCCTCATAGTAGTCAGTAAAAAATTTTAAAAGATGTTCTTCTTCATATTCATCAATACCCCTATCTCTCATGTCATCATACACGAACTGCCAACCATTATTGGCTTCATATTCATAATAACTAATCACATCGTATAATGACTGAGTGTCTTCTTTTAGATCACTAACGGGTATGACTAATCTACCCCCACTAATTTCAACCGACCCATTTAAATCATCACTTACAATTAATTGTTCTAACGCAACTTCATCCTCATTTAATATTGCGTTGATTAAAGGATTATCAATTTGACCTACAGATTTTTTAATTAATTCGGTACCATCTTCTTCAGGTAAAACATCGATTCTTTTTAATTCAAGTTGTAATTCGTCATTTGAAACTTCACCTAAGAAAGATGGGAAGAAGAAATTACGTAACTCAATTTTATTCCTAAGAAATTCTGAAGTATCAATACGTCTATCATCTTTATCCATATATTGTTTTGATTCAAAATGGAATTGATATTTGTCATTTTGGTCCGACTTATTAATCATAATGAATAATGGACCATCTTTTGCATATCGTTGGTAAAGATTACCTCTATCTTTATTTTTCTTATTTAAAGAATATGGTCCCCATGTTGTACACCACTCGGTGTTAACACCTAAATAACAAGCTGCCTTCTCGGTTAATGGTTGGAATACATACCAACCCTCTCCATTATGTAAAACTTTAAATTCGTCTTGAGATAATACTTTTATGATTTCACTTAATGATTTTGTGTCCTTCGCAATATAATCTTTAACTACATTGTATAAATCACCTAATTCATTAATTTTATTTATCTCAACCGGTATTTTGTGTGAATAAACATATCCCAAATACTCCTTAGCCTTTTCTAAGTCTTCAAGTCTTAAACCACCTTTTTGGTACATGTTCAATAATAACTTAGCGTATTTACCTAAACGAGCAATTACTCCGTCACCACCTACAGTTGTTTGTGGGTCGGAATCAACAATTGATTTGAATTCATCATATGGTATTTTAGAGTAATACTTGTTGTAAATCTCAGTTCCCGATAACTCATTTAGTAAATCCTCAATTATTAATTCAAATTTCATATCATATAAATACTTGAGATATTTATAATACAAACCACACTTTTATGACAATTGGTGATTTATGTACTTTTAAAGTTAATTTCCCTGAAGCCGATTTTTGGTTAATCAGGAAGGGTGGGGAAAATGTTGTGGGGAAACCGACCAATGAATTTTCTGAAGAACACATAGGTGTAAAAGTGAACAACACGGATGTTATTGTTCCTCAGTACCTTTTTTACGTTTTTTTACATCTACAAACTGCGGGTCATTTTACCAACTTAGCAAAAGGGTCCCTGAGATTAAAACATATCTCAGTCGCAGACATTAAAAATATCCCAATTGGTAATTAACCGAATACGGTAAAAATAAATCTAAATCCCCAATAAAGCATCCAAAATCCAAACGCTAAACCAGCGTAAAGGATTACCTTCTCAACAATGGGTCCGATTTTTTCACCTAATGATTTTTTCTCACTCATAATTCAAATATACAATATATATTTTGTTTTTTAAATTCTTTTGTGTATATTTTTATCATGGAAAAACCTAATGTAATAAACGTTTTAGAGTGCCCAGGTTGTAAAATACCCAAGGGTTGGGGGGAAGAAGTAATTATCACAAACAACGAACTTTATTGTGGTAAGTTACTAAGATTTAAAGAGGGTGCTAAATTTTCTATGCACTATCACATGATTAAAGATGAAACATGGTATGTCAATAAAGGTTTATTTATCTATCGATGGATTGATACTGAGACCGCTGAAACTATTGAACAAAAATTAATTCCTGGTGATGTTGTTCGACAACTACCAGGTCAACCACATCAATTAGAAGCACTTATGGAAGGTGAAGTATTTGAAGTATCTACTGAACATTTTGATTCAGATTCATATAGAGTTTGGAGGGGGGATTCACAAAAATAAAGAATGAAAAAAGTTTGGGTAAATGGGACATTTGACGTTGTTCATATTGGTCATATTAAACTTCTTGAGTTTGCGAACTCATTTGGCTCCGTTACTGTTGGATTGGACACAGATGAAAGAGTTCGTTCTAAAAAGGGAGAATCGAGACCATTCAATACGTTGGCAGATAGGATGGATTTTATTTCGTCTATACGTTTTGTTGATAATGTGGTATCTTTTGACACAGATGATGAATTGGTAAATCAAATTAAAAAATTTGAACCCGATATAATGGTCATCGGTGGTGAGTATAGATATAAACAAATAATAGGATTAGAACATGTTCCACATATTGAATTTTTTGAAAAGATTGATGGGTACTCTTCTAGTAAAATTTTAAATTATGGTGATAACAGTAATAGGTGAGTTGTGTGAAGATGTTTTCATTTATGGTGAAACTAAAAGATTAAGTCCTGAGGCGCCCGTTCCAGTATTCAATCCAACACATACGGAAAGAAATCAAGGAATGGCCGGTAACGTGGTCGAGAACTTAAAAGCGTTAGATGAGAATATTACCATCAATTTTATACATCAAAAAACACCAATAACAAAAACTCGATATGTGGATGATAAATCAAATCACATGTTTATTCGAGTTGATGTTGAAAATAATATTGATGAACTAGAATTGACAGAAGAAGTTATTAGAACGATTACAGATTCAGACGCGGTAATTGTGAGTGACTACCATAAAGGTTTCTTAAGTGAAAAAGTGGTAAATGAAATTTGTTATTATTCAAAGTTTTCAGTTACTGACACTAAGAAATTAATCGGTATGTTATCGTTATCATGTTTTGATTTTGTTAAATTAAATGAAAGTGAATTCAACAATCATACTATAAATGACCATTGGTTGGATAAGATTATTATAACATTAGGTTCTAAGGGTGCTAAACACAAGGGTGTGGTATATCCATCACCTGACCCTAAAGAAACTATTGATGTAAGTGGTGCGGGTGATACTTTCACAGCATCATTCACATTAAAATATTTGGAGACCCACGACGTATCCGAATCAATTATATTCGCAAATAAAATGGCGTCAATCGTCGTTTCAAAAAGAGGAGTAACAACACCATGAAAATAGTAATAACAGGAACAAATGGATTTATTGGGGCAAATCTCCTCAATGAACTTAAAGACGGAAATGAAATATTAGAAATTAATGAAGACATTTTTGATTTAGAAAATTGGTATGATGAAATCTATTTCAAATTAAACATATTCGAACCTGATGTTGTTTTTCATGTTGGTGCCTGTTCTGATACTTTAGAAACTAACGTGAACTATATGATGACACGTAACTTCGAATTCACTCGAAGAGTTGCTGAATGGTGTCAATTATTGGAAAAGAAATTTATCTATTCATCATCCGCAGCAAATTACGGGACAAATAATGAATACCCGTCAAATCTTTATGGATGGAGCAAATACTCAGCTGAACAATATGTAACTAAATGTGGTGGAGTGGCTTTACGTTATTTTAACGTTTATGGTCCATTAGAAGACCATAAAGGAAGGATGGCGTCCGTTGCGTATCAAATGTTAGAAAAACAAAAAGAAGGTCAGGAAATCAAGTTATTCCCCAATAAACCAAAGAGAGATTTTGTTTATGTTAAAGATGTGGTAAGTGCGAATTTATTTGCTATGAATAATTATGAAGAAAACAGGGGACAGTGGTATGATGTGGGTAGTGGTGATGCGAGAACATTTGAAGATGTTTTAGATATTTTAGGAATTGAATACACATATCACAATGAAGAGGACATTCCTAAAGGGTATCAATTTTACACTAAAAGTAGTCCCACTAACTGGATGTTTGGTTGGGGCCCACAATATAATTTAGAAAAAGGTTTATTAGACTATAAAAAATACTTAGATGCATAAATGGAATTACATACACGGAGACCTTAAAATTAATAAGGATTCGAAATTAATAATTGGGATTGGTGATAGTTTCACTTATGGAACGGGTACCGAAAGTTTTGAAACATGGTCGGAAAATGATTGGGATGTTGAAAAAATGAGAGTTAGTGCTAAAGCACAACTTGAAGCAAGTGAAGGATCTTGGGTAAATCAGCTTTGTAAGTACCACATGACAGATTATATACCTTTAAATTTGGGTATGGCAGGTAAGGGCAATCGTTTTGCTGTTAGGGAACTTTATCTAAATCCACTTATGGAATTGGAAGAATTCGAAGAGAAATATGTAATTTTTATGCCATCAGCAATGGAAAGGTTTGATACTCCTAGTGATTTTTCTGACCCATATTATCATTTCGACACTCATTGGCCGGTATCAGGAGACCCTAAAAGACCTGGTTATTCATCATTAAAAAACAAAGATGATGAGAGTATTGCCACCGAAAGATTATTTGTTTCAGAAACTCTTTTGAATTTTTTTGATTTAATTAATTGGTGTGAATTGTACGGAGCAAAATTACTATTCATCAATGCCTTTACACCCGAAATCAATCGAGATTATTTCATTAAAACATTACACGGTGAAAAACCATATGATAATAATATTAAGATTGCCACAAAACTTGTAGATAGGATACCATGGCATAAACAAATAAAACCAATGGGTTATGATACAGTTATCGGAATGTTACTTCATTTGGAAAATCGAGATGACTTAATTAAGAATTACGGATTTAGAAATTTTAATATTGAGACTGTTAGTGAACATGGGTGGATTTCAAAATGTCAACACCCAACATTAAAGGGTCATAAATTAATTGCTGACATCATTTATGAGAATATTTTAAATTACGATAACCTGAAACCTATAGAAATAAAAAAACCCCTTATTTAAGGGGTTTTTTGTTTATTTAATTAATCTTTTAAATGTGTCTTTTAGTACATTCTCAGCTAAACTTTGGTGAGATGTTTCTTGAAAATCTGCGTTTTGTTGGTCCATTTCTTGGAAATCTGCCGTTGGGGTAGGTTCGTTTCCGTCATTCGCACAATACGTATCTCTAATTACTTTTTGGAAAGATTCACAGAATACTGTTTGATCCTTTTTCCACCATGGACTATTGTTTAAATTAAAACCATCTTTACCACAATCATGTTCTAAAACCATGTTAGGTTCGTTGATTTTAGTATAAACTGATATTTTGATTAAACCCTTTTCTTGATAAACGTTTCTTATTTTAAGAATCATGGCCATGTTCTCTTGAACTTGGTTATTCATGTCCTTATATAATTTAACAGTTTTACCTCTTAAAGGGCTTACGTTTGGATTTTGAGTTCCGCCAGCAGCGTTAATTGTTGATGTAGTAGTTTGTTCAGATATTAAATCGCCAACTATCTTTTTTAATTGAGATTCACTTATTTTTATCTTTTTTCCCATTGTTTTATATTTTTATATAAATATTCGATTATTCGGAAATAATTAATATGATTTTAAATTTTCCAAATAATAAACCTAATTGATGATAAAAATTGATGTTTAATGATGTATCATCGATGTCTTCGGGTTTATTTATGATGTTCACTTTATCCTTATCAACGTAAACGTAGAGATTTAATTTTGGAGAAATTATGGTCGATTCTTTTCTAACGTCATCCATCGATAATTTAACCTCAATTTTAGGGTTATCAGGTAATTCGTATGTAAAATCACCCACTTTACCTTTTTTAATTGTTCTATAAAAATTCTTAGCCTTGTCTCTTAAGTGTTCGATTTTACCCTCTAAGTCTTCACTAAAACGAGGAAAGTTTCTTAAAATTTCAGTACCATAAACATCCTCAGTTTCAGTATTCATTAGACTATCCAACTTCAATCGTTTATTGTAATGAATTTTTTCGGTTTGTAATAATAAATCACTCATCCTAACTTCAAGACCCATGTATCTTACAAATAACGACCCCATTCTAATCTCTAAATCGCTAATGTCGGAAAATTCTAACCCAAGAGTTTTAATAAAATCGAAAGCACCCAAAATGACTTGACTATATATGTCACTTGGTATAATCCCGTCAGTCAATTCAACCACCGATTTAAGAATTATTAAATCATCACTTGTATGTTTACTCGGCCATTGAAATTCTCCACGACAATTTAACCCTCTTCTTGTTGAAAAAATAAAATTTTGTGTTTTACTTTGAATTCGTAGATTTTCATTATCATCCAACGATTCAAAAAGATTTGTAAGTTTCATATTACCAATCTCCTCTGAGGAATGCTAAAAGTTGACCAAATAATGTTATTTCGATGTCGTCATAAACACCGTCTCTTAATTTTGATGATGTGGCATTACCTTCCACTTTTGTAGATATTGCTCTTAGTACATTTTGTTGTACTGGTCTTGGCATCTTTCTTCTACTGAAACTACCAACTCTTATAGTATCACCTTCATGTTTACCCATGAACGATGATTCGATTATCATTTTACTTTGAGCTTCTGTTATGATTATTTTCATAATAATAAATATTAAGATTAAAGATAAACAAAAAATCCACGATTAACGTGGATCTTCTGAAGTTTCTTTACTTACTTTATTATTCCAGAAAAATTGAGCAACTTCCCATCTTGCCTCCGTGTCGGACCAATCATCCCAACCTGGTGCCATCCCGTCAATACATACAATTTCTTCTTCAGTACCATTACATCTGTAAATTTCATGAAATAATGCGTCTACTGAACTATCATTAACCGTTACTAAATCTGTATCGGCGTCATATTTTAAAGTGATGATATGACCTAAACTATCTGTGATTTGTTGTTCCATTTTCTATTTTTTTAATTTTTTATTTATTTTATTACACTATTACACCACCACCACAAGTGTTATCTACATTACATTGATTCATTGTTGAATCGGCCACACCATTTAACCCTATTTGGAACATATATCCTGAAGAGTGGTAATACCATCCAGCACTTGCCTCAAATGTAGGTTGTGCAACATTTTGTGTATACATTGTACCCTGTAATGATGTTAAATTATTTAAATTAGCTTCTGTTATATAGAATGTGGTATATGATTGTAAGTTATTGTAAGCTGAACACGCGTTATTACAGTCTTGGTATGGACCTTGTGCCTGCATTGATCTTAGTACCTGACCAGTTTCTGTTGCTGTTGGGTTAGGTGTTGGTTCAGGGGTGTCAACGTACCAAGGATAACTGTTGGTACATGTTCCTGTACTGTTAATTGTACCACCTGTTGTGGCATCACTAATACCTGAAATGGTATGTCCTGTTGCTAATTGTGCCTTTGTAATTCCCGTACCTACTTGAGTTGAAGCTCCAGTATTGGTAACAGCGTAAATGTCAAAAGGTCCCGCAACGTATGTTGCTCCTGTGTATAACGAACTTAATGTGAATGTTACTGTCATGTTTCTTAGATTATTTCTTTATATAAATACTCAACTTTTATTAATTAGTAAAGTATTTGGTAATGTTAATTTATATATAAATATCTCTTTAATTAAAAAAGGATGTGAGTAGCGAATTCACATCCTTACGGGATTAGTAACTAGTCCCGGTCCTAAGCAGGGTCTTCAAACCCTGGGTATCTTTAGTCTCTCCCGAAACCTAAACCAAAACCTGTTGATTTTCTACCAGTACACCAATAAGTTACTGTCTTAATAAGATGAATATTAAATAAACTAAGTAGTATGTTTAATACCATAATCAACATAATACCCCCGATTACGAGTGCGAATCCATGGGGCATTGTAACACCTAATAATGTAACCATAGATGCTTGTTCATTCTGTTGTTGTTTCGATTGTCTCTTTAATTCCTTTAATTGTCTCTTAACTTGTTTTAATTCCACAATTGATGATGTTTTTACTTTAGATTTGAACTCCTCTAATTTTTGTTTTTGTTCATTACTAGCTTCTTGAGGTGCCTCAATTGTGTCAACATCAACACACGCAACTTCTTGAAGTTCTTCGGGTGTTAAATCTTCTTCAGCCTTCTCATTAAATTCTTGGGTCACTTGTTGTAATATGGCCATTTTTTGTGATTCATCTTCATTAAGATTCATCATTGACTTAATTCTACTGATTTCTTCGTTAAGAGTTTGTTTCATTACTTCTTTAATTCTTTAATTAAACGATTAATTATTTCTTGATTCTTTTGGAATATTTCCATTTCTTTTCTACCAGAACGTCCACTCCTTTTGGCACGTGGTTTTTTTGCTGCTGTTCCCATAATTTAAATTGTTAATCCTTTTCTTTTAATGTCACCCATTATTTGTTTTATTTTTTTAGAATAACCACAACCAGGACAATAATCGCTATCCAATTTCTTCATATAATCATTAACTGATAAGTTACTATACCCATTTTGGTCTTGGAACATTTTATAATCCCTAACCGAATCTATCCAATTGTTAAATGTGGCATGGCCTCTATTTTCACCTGTTGCCAATGTTTTTCTAACGCTTGGTTTTTTCATACCAAATAAGTTATGATTATCTAAAAATACATGACTATTAAACTGTGCCCCACTTTCCAATATTGCTTGTGCCAATACGATATTGGGGTATTTTATATTTTGTTTAACAATTTCAGATCTTAAATTTGACATATTAAATGGTTTATAACTATTCGTTACATCGCCAGCATCAAATAAAGATTTAACTTTATTAACGATTTTACCAATAATTTGTTCTTTAATATTCTCAGTGATTTTTCCACCTACTATTTTTGGATTAACCGATTGGATTGGATTACTATTAAACATTTTTCCAATCTCTCGTGTTGAACTCAACATAGACCCACCATCTGATTTGATTGTTGTTTTACCAACCATTTGTCCTACACTAGCAATTGCTCCCCAATGTGATTTTGATTTAGATGATGCTGCACCGTTAATTCCACCGCCTCTACTGGAATTACCACCAACGAATATATGATTAGATGGTATTTTTGATGAAACATTATTGAAAAAGTTCATACTGTTAGAGGAACCACACCATGGTTCAATAACGTATATTTTAGTTCTATCAACATTACATTTCAATACCTCATTAACTCTCTCACAACCTTTACTAAACAAGAATACTGGAATATTAGGATTTTCGTTAAAGAATCCTTTTAATGTTGTACCATCGACGGTGAAACGGAATCCTTTAATGTTATCGTAACCTGTGGCATTTCTAAGTTGTTCAACTTGCCATGATAGTGGTTTGTCACCAGGTCTAGTGTCAAGACCACCAATGAGTACACATGAATAAGTTCCTTTTGAAGAAGGGCTCATTTCATTAACGGACTCGATTAAAGTGTCATATAATTTCATACCTATATAAATATATTGTAATTAATAGTTCCTGTTTAGATTATATTAGTGCGATTAGGTAATAAGTTCGTTTATCATTCTCAAACTTACCCTTACTGATAACTTTAGCACCTGGATTTTTATTTAAAACATTATCAGCTGCGGTATTACCATCAGCTTGGGTAGAAAGGGTAAGAACCAATTTTTTAACCTTAACACCCGTATTAGATGATTTAATGGTTAATGATAGATTATCTACATTAATTTTAACAGAATCCAAATCAAGAGTCTTATTAAGGGTCTCCGTCTTAATATCAGTTAGGAATGTAGATAAATCTACAGACTTAATAGAAATGGTATTAGAATTACTTACAGGGGTATTAATAGGTTTATCAACAGTAGTTGTTTTAACATCATCAGATTTTTTTGGTTTACTTATAACTGCTGAGTTAAATTCTTTTTTAACCAAATCCCATTTTTCCCCGTTCATTAGGCGTTCAATAGCTCTCGGTCTATTCTTCCAAACGTTTTCGTAGTTATCAGGATGGGCACTACCAGTACCACTCATTTGATTGTCGACAACAGTTAACCATTGTTTATAATATGAATTAATGGTTCCATTTTTACAAGCGTCCTTAATTATTTTAATAGCATTAACCACATTAGGGTCGGTTAAAGGTTTTTTACCAATTAAAGGTCTTTTAATGCTAGGATCAATTGCTTGAGCAAGTCCGGCAATCCACCACATCCTCATTCCACCATCACCCGAATCGTGCTGATACATGTAAGAATATAATTGTACTTTAAACAAATCGTTTAATTTATTCCAATTATCTAAACCGATGGTAGATTTAATGTAATTTTTAATACTACTTTCTTTTTCGGTTCCGTTATAATCCCCACCAGTTATCTTACCATCGGAAGTGGTATATGAATAGGTATGTTCAATATCTTTAATAATCTTATAACCCAATGATGGTATTAAACTACCTGATGATTGTTCACTTATTATACGTCTTAATTGTTGTTCTGATATTACTATTTTCATGTTTTATAAATACCCCAAAATTTTAACTCCGGTTCCCGAAAAGGTTCCGGCGTC
>JACCDI010979790.1_pt1 | contig 14257 bp, 10 predicted proteins | sample 7442791 | NCBI WGS metagenome assembly JACCDI01 (sample SAMN15323434, study PRJNA562643) | freshwater metagenome | isolation source: river surface water | place: USA:Blue River Watershed | collected 2017-08-15 | reverse complement strand
CTTCGCGTCAGCCCTGAAGAGTTCGTGGCATTCGTGCAGCAAGAAGCGTCGAGGTTCTGATCATGCACGAGTCCATGCTCGACTATGCCCAGCGCCGCTACCTGAAAATCGCTCTCGTCCTGTGCGTGTTGTCGATCATCGCTTATGCGTGGCACGACCCGCTCTCGCCACCGAATGGTGGGACGTGGCTCGGCTATACCCTTGGGGGAATCGGTGCTGCGCTCATTCTTTGGTTGACTGCCCTCGGTGTGCGTAAGCGCAGTTACTCATCGTCCGTCGGTACGTTGCGCGGTTGGACGAGTGCCCATGTCTATCTCGGTCTGGCACTCATCGTGGTGGCCACGCTGCACACCGGTTTTCAGTTCGGCTGGAATCTGCACACGCTCTGCTATGCGCTGATGTTGATCGTGATCGGAAGCGGAATTTTCGGGATGGTCGTCTATCTACGCTATCCGCAGTTGATGTCGTCCAACCGAGCGGGCGCCAAGCCCGACGTGTTGCTTGAGGAGATCAACGATCTCGACCAGCGCGCTTTGCGTGTTGCCAACGAGATGCCCCGTCGTTTCGCCGATGTCTTACGCTCGAATCGAGAAGGGACTCGTATCGGCGGTAGCACTCGAGCGATTCTAGGCGGACTCGATCTATCGACCATCAACCTGCCAGCCGTCGGCGGCGCGTCTCAGCAAGTATCGAATTCTGAACAGGCAGCCTTGCTTGATTGGTTGGGCGATGAGCTTGCTCGCAGTACCGATGGTGATCTGACAAAACGAATCGGCGATCTTCTCAGCGTGGTCGCGACGCGCCGCAATCAGCTCCGTCGCTTGCGACGCGATGCCCAGATCCGCGGCTGGCTCGAGATTTGGCTTTATATCCACGTGCCCGTGACTTTGGCTTTGATCGGCACGCTGATCGCTCACGTCGTCAGCGTCTTCCTCTATTGGTGAACCGATGCGTATTCTGATCCGTACACTCGAGATTGGGACGACGGGGGTTGCAGTCGCCCGCGACCGAGTCGTCGATGCAGATGTGATCGGCTTTGGGCGCGCCACCGATCAACATATTCACTGCAATGACCAGCGAATCGGTCTGCAGCACGCCAAGTTCACGCGCTCAGATGCCGGCTTGCTGTTGTCTTGTATTCCGCCCGGTCAAGCTGAGGTCAATGGTCGGCTTTGTCGCGATGCGACTTTGCGAGTCGGTGATGAAGTCAACCTCGGGCCGATGCTTATCAAGGTTCTCGAGGCGCCGGCGGAATTCGATGCAGCGATATCGGTTGAGCACGACTCTCGTGAAACCAAGGCTGCCGATGACGCGCCGTTACCCGTTTTCGCGACGTCACTCGAGCAGGTGGGTTGGCGCAAGCGTCCGTGGGCGTGGGCGGGTATCACCGTCACGCTCATGTTTGGTTTGATTTTGCCGTGGTTCTTCGCTGGTCGTGGCGATGCATCAGCCGCGTGGCTGCGAGCGAGCGTGCTGCCGAGCGATATGCAGTGGACTTCAGGTCCATTGCATTCGGCGCACGGCAACCTAGAGGTTGAATGTGAGGCGTGTCATGCGCAGCCATTCCGTCGGGTACGCAATGAACAGTGCCTCGATTGTCACGCAAGCACGCTGCATCAGCATGTCCCCGCTGATCATCCGGCTGCAGCGGGCATGACGGCCGATCGCTGCACGACTTGCCACGTCGAACACGATGAGCCGTCGAATCTTGTTCAGCTCGATACGCGTATTTGTACAGATTGTCATACGCAGCCGCAGGATCATGGTGCCGGTCCGAAAGCGCTGCCGGTAACGGATTTTGTTTCGCAGCATCCAGACTTTCAGGTCAGTTTGTTGACAGCACCCGACTGGAAGGTGACGCGAAGCCGTCTTGGCGAATCGGCGCTCGTCGAAAAGTCGAATCTCGAATTCACGCACGCAGCGCACCTCGACCCGAAAGGTATCAAAGCCCCACAGGGTGAAGTGGTCATGGGCTGCGCGGATTGCCACACCCCGAGCGAGAGTGGCACGAGTTTCAAGCCGATCAACATGGAGCAGCATTGCGGCTCCTGCCATACATTGGGGTTCGATCCGGCCGAGCCGCAGCGCAAAGTGCCGCACGGCGAGCCGGAACTCGTCATGCAGACGCTCGTTGATCACTACAGCCGTCGCTTTCTGGGTGGATACAGCGATGCGTTCGCACCTGCCGATGGCGTGACGCCGCCCGGGGCTTCTTTAAGCGCAGCCGCACGCGCTCGCGTTTTGGGCACGGCGAAGCAGCGCGCAAATCAGGTCGCGGCCGATATCTTCGAGCGGCGAGTGTGTGCGGATTGTCATACCGTGACTCGCGAAGGCACGAGCAACGAGCCGGTGTGGAAAGTCGCGCCGGTGAAATTGACGCAAACGTTCATGCCGAAGGCGCACTTCGATCATGCCGCACATGCGACGGGTGAAGCCACGTGCGAAACCTGTCATGCCGCTGCGGATTCGAAGGTGGCGACTGATGTTCTGATGCCGCAGATCAAAGTGTGTCGTGACTGTCACGGCGGCGAAACCGGAACCGAGGGCGGGCAGGTCAGAATCGCGAGTCCTTGCGCGTCGTGCCATGTCTATCACGACGAGCAAGAGCCGCTGTGGGTTCCCGTCATGAAGAAAGTGATTCGGCAGGCGGCGGTACGCGAATGAGACGGCTTTGGTTGACGGCGCTGTGCGCCGCTCTGGTCACATCGTGCGGCGGTGGTGGCTCAGGTTCGTCGAATTCCAGCGTCAACGGCGCGGTAACGTCATCTGGCGCGCTCGCCTGTGATGGGGGCTGCGCCAATGCCGACACCTTTCTCTCGAGCAGTGATGTCGAGGCCGTTATTGCACGTGGTGTTGCCGAAGCTCAGGCGAGGGGCGTCAAGGCAACGATCGCGGTGGTCGATCGAGTCGGTAACGTACTCGCGGTGTTCCGCATGTCGGGCGCACTCGAGAATGTCACCATGCGAACCAGTGACGTGTCCGCGTCGGCGCTGAGCGGCGGACTCGAGAATGTCGAGGTGATTCCCGCGACGATGGCCGCCATTGCCAAGGCGGTGACGGGCGCCTATCTCTCCAGCGAAGGCAACGCCTTCAGCACGCGAACTGCAAGTCAAATCATCCAGTCGCATTTCAACCCTGGCGAATTGTTGACGCCAGGAGGACCGCTATTTGGTGTGCAGTTCAGCCAGCTTCCTTGCTCTGACGTGTCGGCGCGTTTCACTCCAGCCGAAGCGGACGTAGGTCCGAAACGATCTCCGCTCGGCCTCGCCGGTGATCCCGGTGGTTTTCCGCTATATCGATCCGGCACGCCTGTCGGCGGCGTCGGTGTTGTCGTCGATTCCGTTTACGGCATCGATCGCAATGTGCTCGATGTCGATAGTGATACTGATGAAGCGGTCGCATTAGCTGCCGCCGGCTCGTTGTCGGCGCCAGAAGATCGTCGAGCGGATCGCATCACGGCCGATGGTAAAACCTTGCGGTTCAGCGATGTTCGATCCGAGGACCTGAGATCCCGAATCGATTCGCCACCGGCATTTGCATCATTGCTCGGTAGCGCCGGGCAGTTAGTGGCGGTGCCGGGGTATAACGATGCGCCGGTTCGTGCGGGCACCGCTTTCGGACAAGCGCGCTCCGGTATTCGTGCCGACAGTCAGGATTACTCGGGTCTCGATGCATTCGTGTTGGTCGATGCAGCCGGTAACGAGCGTTATCGTCCGCGGCCGGGCACCGACGGTGCTGCAGCCCTGACGGCTGCTGAGGTTCGATCCATCCTCTCGAGCGCCTTGCGTGTTGCCAACCGAAGTCGCGCTCAGATTCGTCGCCCTCTCGATACGCCGGCGCGGGTATCGATCACCGTGGTCGATTCGCAAGGGGAGATCTTGGGTCTCGTTCGCACGCGCGATGCCCCGGTATTCGGCATCGATGTCGCCGTGCAGAAGGCGCGCGGCGCTGCATTTTTGTCGTCGCGTACGGCCGCCGAACGTTTGTCGGCGTTGCCGCCCGCTGTTTACTTGGATCGAGTTTTGGTTCGACTGCGAGAGGAGTCGCCTGCGCAGTACGTCTCGACTATGAGGGTTTTCCTTGGATTGCCGAACGCCTTGGCGGATGGAGCGACTGCATTCTCCGCGCGCGCCATAGGCAATCTCGCGCGCCCGAACTATCCCGATGGCGTCGATGGAAATCCATTCGGCCCACTGTCGCGCGCGCCGGGCCAGTGGAGTCCGCTCAACACCGGCTTACAGATGGATCTCGTACATAACGCCGTCATCCAGCATGTTGCGTTCGTTCGTGGTCTGACGCCTGATACGCCGCGTAACTGTAGTGGTGTGAGCGGATTCGATCGCGGCTTCACCGTAAACGGTGCTGTGCGCGGTCTGGCGAATGGCATCCAGATTTTCCCCGGTGCCGTGCCGATTTATCGTGGCGACCAACTGGTCGGTGCGATCGGTGTCTCCGGTGACGGCGTCGATCAGGACGACATGGTCGCGTTCCTCGGTGTTGCGCGCTCCGGCTTGACGGGTGCGGCGCCGCAGAATGCACCAACCAATCGCCGATCCGATCAATTGGTGCCAAGTGGCGCGCGCTTGCGCTACGTCAGTTGTCCGCAAGCGCCATTCCTGGACTCCAACGAACAGGAGCCTTGCAGTGGTCTTTGATCGCACGTGGTTGCCTGTGCTGGTTGGTTGTGCGCTCATAGGGTCGGCGCTAGCAGACGAGCCTTGTCCGCCCTCGCAGCCGACCGAGTCCGGTCGTCGTAGCTCCACGGTTCCGGTCATTCCGTATGAGCCTGAGCCGTGCGATCCGACAAAAATTTCGCCGGCGCCAACGGAGGATATGGGCTCGCTACAAGGCTTTCCCGATCGCTGGCGCATCGTCGAAGCGATCGGCATCAAAGAAAATTTACTCGATCCCTACCATGGTCATAACCGACTGAAAGGTGATCGTCCGATGTTTGGCGAAGATTGGTATCTCGCCTTCATCGGTATCTCCGATACGCTCTTCGAGCCGCGCTCGTTCCCTTTGCCGGTTGGTGGGCCTGTCACTGAAAGGCCCAATTCGCTCAACACTTTCGGTAGCCCGAAGACGGAAATCTGGGCGCAGACCTTTGCGCTCGAAACCGTCCTGTACAAGGGCAACACCACTTTCAAGCCGCCCGATTGGGAGTTTCGCTTCACGCCTGCCTTCAACGTGACTCGAGTCTCGGCGGATGAGCGCGGGTTGTTGCGCGCGCCCGCGGATGCGTCGAAGGTGCGCTATGACTCCGCCGTCGGTTTGCAGGCCGCTTTCGTCGATCGCCACCTGCGCAACGTATCGCCGAACTTCGACTTCGACAGCATCCGTGTCGGTATACAACCGTTCACGTCCGACTTTCGCGGCTTTTTGCTTAACGATGCGATGTTTGGCGCGCGCCTCTTCGGTATTCGTTCCAACAATCGCTATCAATACAACCTCGCGTGGTTTCGGCGACTCGACAAGGACACCAATAGCGGCCTGAACGACGTGTTCTCGCGTGGTCTGGCCTCATTTCGCGACGATGACGTTTTCGCCGCAAACCTCTATGTGCAGGACTGGCCGACGTTGGGGTTCTTCACGCAAGGAACAGTCATCCACAATCGCAACCGCGAAGGTGGGCAGATCCAGTATGACGATAACGGGATCATCCAGCGGCCCGTGTCGCTCGGTGTCGAGCGCTCTGGTGACTACGATGTCACGTATCTGGGTCTATCCGGCGATGGTCACATCGGCGGCTTAAATCTTAGTACGTCGGCCTACTACGCCATCGGCGATGCTGAGCGAGGCACGTTCGTCGATCGCCCACAGGAGATTCGCGCGGGCTTTTTCGCAGCGGAGTTGTCTAAGGATTTCTCTTGGATCCGCACACGAGCCTCACTCGCTTGGGGCTCTGCCGACTCTGATCCTTTCGACGGTCGCGCAGAGGGTTTCGATGCGATCTTCGAAAACCCGCTCTTCGCGGGTGCGGATACCAGCTTCTGGATACGCGAACCGGTTCCCTTGATCGGTGGTGGCCGCGTTACGCTATCCGGTCGTAACGGATTGCTGAATTCGCTACGATCCTCAAAAGAATTCGGTCAATCGAACTTTGCCAACCCCGGCTTGAAACTGATTGGTGTCGGTGCCGATTTCGATCTGACACCGACCCTTCGTGTGAGTACCAACGTCAACTGGTTGCAGTTCGTCGACACGGCGACCTTGCGTGTCGCGCGTGCTCAGGGCGATATCGACAAAGACATCGGATTGGATGCCTCGATCGCTGTGATCTGGCGCCCGCTCGCCATCCAGAACGTCGTGGGACGGTTATCCGTCGCCACTCTAGTGCCCGGCGACGGCTATCGTGATCTCTTTGAAGACGACATGGCGTACGCCGTGCTCGGCAACCTCGTACTTACTTACTGATTAACGAATTCATGAAAAAGCTCGTTGCCGCCATCTTCACGCTATCCGGGCTCATGCTGCTGCCGGGGTCGGTTGATATCGCCACCTCGGCCGAGGGGCTCAAGCCGGTCGAGCGGGTTTATGTTGCCGCGCCACCGGCACCCGCCAAGCAGACGCAAGATGAGGCTGCGGCCAAAAGCGTAGGGTGCAACGACTGTCATATCAAAACCGATCAGCCGACGATGCATGCCAATCCTGGTGTCGTCCTGGGGTGCACGGATTGCCATGGCGGCTCTGCCAACGTTCGTTGGATCGGCGCCAATGACCGTGATACGCAGCGTTCGGATCAAAAGTACGCCGAAGCACGCGATGCAGCCCATGTGCTACCGAAGTACCCGGCCGCATGGCATCACCCGTCGAGCGCCAATCCGGAACGCACGTATGCGCTTTTGAACAAGGAAGCCAACGAGTTCATTCGTTTCGTGAACCCGGGTGACTATCGAGCCGCTGATGCGGCTTGCGGAGCATGCCACTCGCGCACCATTCATGACGCTAAGCGCAGCTTGATGGCGACGGCCACGATGTTCTGGGGTGGTGCCGCGTACAACAACGGTTTGCTCCCTTTCAAAAATTACATTTTAGGCGAGAGCTATACCAAGGAAGGCGTAGCCGCAATTCTGGAAGGAGCCAAGACGACCGCCGAGCAGCGCGAACGGCATGAACTCGTCGAGCGCGTCTATCCGTTGCCGCGTTGGGAAAATCTCCCGCCTGCAGATATCTTTCGTGCTTTCGAGCGCGGTGGTCGTAACATCACCAACCTGTTTCCGGAGACTGGCATTCCGAATTCTTTGGGCCAGATTCAGCGCCTCGAAGAGCCGGGTCGACCCGACTTCAAGCAATCGAATCGTGGCCCTGGTACCGGTGGTCGTATCGCCGTGCCGGTGCTCAATATCCATAAGACTCGCCTGAACGATCCTCTGATGTGGTTCATGGGAACCAACGACAATCCGGGTGACTTTCGTTCCTCGGGTTGCACGAGCTGCCATGTGGTGTACGCGAACGATCGTGATCCGCGACACTCTGGTCCGTACGCCAAGTTCGGGCACGATGGCAAAACGCAGACGGTAGACCCGACCATCCCGAAAGATCGTAGCGGGCATCCGCTGACGCATTCGTTCACACGTTCGATTCCGACGAGCCAGTGCATGATTTGTCACATGCACCAGCCGAACATGTTCATCAACTCGTTCCTTGGCTACACCATGTGGGACTACGAGTCGGATGCCCCGCACATGTGGCCCGAGGAGCAGCAGTTCCCGACGCCTGAACGAATTCGTCAGGTGCTCGATCGCAACCCCGAGGGTGCCGCGCCGCGTGGCAAGTGGGGAGACCTCGAGTTCCTCAAGGGCGTCAGCGAGCTAAACCCGAAGTTGAAGGATACGCAGTTCGCCGACTATCACGGTCACGGTTGGAACTTCCGCGCTATTCACAAGCGCGATCGCGAGGGCAATCTGCTCGACGCCGAAGGTAACGTCATCGCCAACGACGATCCGCAGAAGTGGAAGAAGACGGTGCAGATTTCGTCGATCCACGTGGATGTCGGTATGCATTGCGTCGATTGCCATTTCGCTCAGGATTCACACGGCAACGGTTACCTGCACGGGTCCGTCGCGGCTGCGGTCGAAATCGACTGTAAGGATTGCCACGGCACGACTGCTGCAGTCGCCAACTTGCGCACGTCCGGTCCTGCGGCGCCGAAGTCTGGAACAAAGCTCGGTCTCATCCGAAACCCTGATGGCAAACTACGCTTCGAGTGGCGCGGGGATACACTCATCCAACGTTCGGCCGTGACGCCCGGACTCGAGTGGGAAGTGTCGCAGGTGAAGGATACGGTGACGCCGGGTAATCCTCACTACAACGCGAAGGCTGCTCGCGCCAAGACGATGGCGAAAGATGCCAAGAATCAAAACTTCGGTCCGGATATCCCGTGGGAGATGCTCGCCCACAACGACGACAAGATGGAGTGCTACACCTGCCACACGCCGTGGACCACGAGCTGCGGCGGCTGCCATCTACCGATCGAGGCGAATGCCAAGACGGATCGCCATCGCTACGAGGGTGGTGAGACCCGCAACTTTGCAACGTATAACCCGCAGGTGTTGCGCGAAGACATCTTCATGCTCGGTTGGCGCGGCCCGAGTGAGGGCGGCAAGATGGCGCCGGTGCGCTCGTCGTCAGCGCTCGTCTTGTCTTCGACCAACTCCAACCGCGAGCGCATCTATATTCAGCAGCCGCCGATCGCGGCCTCGGGTTATAGCTCGCAGGCGATGAACCCGCACTATCCGCACACCGAACGCAAGACCGAGACTAAGACTTGCAGTGATTGCCATCTCGCCAAAGAAGGCGACAACAACGCGATCATCGCCCAGACGCTCGGCTATGGGACGCAGTTCATCAACTTCGCGGGCCTCAATGCCTGGATCGGTACCGAGAAGGGCGTCACGGCCGTTGAAGTAACGGAGTGGGATGAACCGCAGGCTGTCATCGGCAGCTATCTGCATCGCTATGCTTATCCAAAGTGGTATGCCGAGCACTTGGGCCGCGATCGTGAATTGCAGCGCATCAGTGCATTGAGTGGTGATGTCGCTGGCTGCGTACAGATGCGCGGCGAGTATGTGTTCTCCGCCGAGGGCAAGCGCGGTATGCGCGTGTTGGATGCGGCGAGCATCGCTAACAAGGGCATCAGCCAGAAGTTGATCAGTGCGCCGTTCTCGCCGCTAGGTCACAACACGCAGGTCAAGACGATGAATGCCACCTGTGTGGCGCTCGCGACAACACAGCCAGTACACCCGCCGCGCAATGAGGGTGACCTCATGCGCAAGGCGAACCAAGAGCAGCCGTTCCTGCCGATCTACAACTTCGCTGTGATCACCGATTCGGTCGAAGGGCTCGTACTCGTCGACATCAACACACTCGCCGACGGTGAATTCAGGAATAACTTCTTGAAGCGCTTCGTCACTTGGAACCCTAATGGCAAGCTGACGGGCGCGCGCTATCTGACCATTGCAGGCAATTTGGCCTATGTCGTCACCGATAGCCAAGTTGTCGTTGCGGATCTATCGACCCCGAGTGTGCCGAAAATCGTTGCTGAGATTCCGTTCGACTCGCCGCGTGCCGTGTCGCTGCAGTTCCGTTATCTTTTCGTCACAACGGCGCGTGGCTTCGAAGTGGTCGATATCACGACACCGTCCCGTCCGCGCAAGTTGCCGGAGGCGACGGTGCCGCTGGCAAATGCTGGCGGTTTCACTGTCGCAAGAACGTACGCTTACGTCGCCAACGGACGCGAGGGCATGGCCATCATCGATGTGAAGCGTCCGCATGCTGCGCGTTTGTTCCAGAAGTGGAATGCCGATGGCGGCTTGATCGATTCGCGAGACGTGATGATTGCATCGACGAACGCCTCGCTCTTTGCTTATGTCGCCGATGGCAAGGGCGGATTGAAGGTTGTTCAGTTGACGAGCCCATCCTCGCAGCCGAATTTCTACGGATTTAGTCCGGAACCACGCCCGGAGCTGATCGCTCACAAGGCAACTCGTTCGGCAGCGCTTAGCCTTTCTCGACCGCTCGAGCGTGATCGAGCCGTGGATGAAAGCGGTGGCCAAGTCGCTGTATTCGGTCGGCGAGGGTCACGTCCGTTCAACCTTCAGGAAATGCAGCGACTGTATCTCGATAAGGATGGCGAGCCTTGGTACGTCGAGGACAATCCCGCCGTGAAGCAGGCGCAGAGGAACTCACGATGAGTTGGAAGAACATCCCTTCGAAGTGCGCAGCGCTCGGACTGGCTGCCTTGTGTGCCGTCGGCGCAGTAGCGGACGACGCCAAGCTTCGCCATGAAGGCGTCGCCACCTGTGCATCGTCGTTGTGTCATGGTTCAAGCCAGCCGCTGAAGGCCTACGACAGTGCCCTGCAGAACGAATACACCACGTGGTCGCAATTCGACCCGCATTCCAACGCCTATAAGGTGCTACGCAACAAGCAATCGCAGGAGATCGCTCGTCGCATGGGGATCGGCCCCGCGCACGAGGCTCCCGCGTGCCTTGCTTGCCATTCAGATGCCGTACCTGCTGCGCAGCGTGGGGTGAAGTTCCAACTCGATGACGGTGTCGGCTGTGAGAGCTGCCACGGCGGCTCAGAAAAGTGGTTAGCGACGCACTACCAAAGCCCGCGAATTCCGCGCAGCGAGCACTTGGCGAATGGTCTTGTGCCGCTCGAAAAACCCGAGGTGTTGGCGAGCACCTGTCTTGGTTGTCACGTCGGTGATCAAAATCGCTACGCCAACCATCGCATGATGGCGGCGGGGCATCCGCGACTCGTGTTCGAGCTCGATACCTATCTCGAGCTGTGGCGAACGAGCGGCGGTCGTGAGCACTATCGGAAGAAAGCGCCGACCAATCATTCGGCGTTGTGGGTCAAGGGCTTGGTCGACTCCTCGCGCCGTCAGCTCAATTTGATCGAGCAGCATGGCGCCGGACGCATGGGGCCGATACCTGATTTTGGCGTCTTCGCCTGTCACTCGTGCCATCGCGACTTACGTCTGACCGCCTTTGGGGGTTCGAGCGCGCTAGGGATCGCACCGGGTGATTTACGATGGCAGGACGCGCACTTGCTGGTATTACGCCGTGTCGCTGTCGCGCTGCAATTGGGATCGCGTACGGAGTTGGATCGTGCCGTCGTTGCGTTGCAGAAAGCTGCACACGGAGACTCTTCTTCGCTGCGAGTCGCGTTGACTCAGACTCGTACTGCTTTATCTTCCGTCGAGCAGCAGATGGGATCGGTCGCCTGGTCTGCGGCCCAGATGAATACCGTGGCTCAGGCTTTGACGGATGCTTCGCGACGAGGCGAGTTCCCGGATCCGGCTGCCGCTGAGCAAGCCGCCATGGGAATGGTGGTGATGCTCGCGGGTCTGAAACTTGATCAGGGCAAGAAAGCGGAGATCAATCGCTTGTTCGATGATCTGCGTGACGATAACGCGTTTGATCAGCGCCGCTTCGTCAAATGGATGTCGGTGCTAGGCACCCGCAATTAGCCAAGCCCTTCGAGGATCGTCACGAAAAAGGTGCCTTTGCCCTCGCGAAACTTTTTCGCGGCGACATACTCGTTCGATTTCCAAAATCCCCAGGCGGCTTCCTTGGATGGAAACTGCGCAATCAAGATACTCTCGTTGCGCGGTTCACCTTCGGCGATCTCAACTTTAGCTGCCGGTGTCACGGTCAAATAGTGGCCGCCGAATTTTTGGTAGATCGGGGGTAAGGCGGCGTTATAGAGGCGAAATCCCTCAATATCCGTGACTTTGCCCTGAACGAGCAGGTAAGCGGGCTTACTCATTTTATGAGCCCCTCCGCCTTGAGTGCGGTCTGTACCGAGGGTCGCGAAGCGATTCGGTCGATATACGGTTTCAAGCCGGGCCAAATGCTGGCTGCATCGAGCTTGATATAGGGGCACCAGCTCAGCACCGTGAAGAGATAGCAATCAGCAACCGAGAGATGCTCGCCCAGTAAAAACGGTTTGTCGGCCAAGTGTCCTTCGATAAATTTCACGCGTCTCTCGAGTTGCGCGCGAGCAGCCGCTTTCTGTTCTTCTGTTGCGCCCGGCGTAAAGAACGGACTGAAATTCTTATGGACCTCCGAGTTGATGTAGCCGAGCCACTCGTGCAGCCGATATCGCGCCAGCGTGCCGCTCGCCGGTGCCAGATGCTTGGTCGGCGCGAGGTCCGCGATGTAAGGCAGGATTGCCGTGCCTTCGGTCAGCACTTCACCGCCGTCGAGTTTCAGGGCGGGCACGTAGCCTTTGGCCGTGATGCTCGCGTAGTCCTCACCGCCGGCCGTCTTCTGACCGCGACCCTCGACCTTGACGAGCTCGAAAGGCACGCCCGCCTCGAGCAGCGCAATATGTGAAGCGAGGGAGCAAGCGCCGGGTGAGAAATACAGTTTCATTTGGCAATTCCCGAAGGTTTGGAGAGTCTGCCGCCTATCCTAACGCGACGTCTCGTAGCGTCAACGACATTGGTAAACTAGGCCATCCGGCGGGCCCGTAGCACAGCGGTTAGTGCAGGGGACTCATAATCCCTTGGTCCTTGGTTCGAATCCAAGCGGGCCCAGCTTACTTTGCCGAGTACCGTCCGGTACGCTCGGGTAAGAGCGTTGTGAGGCGAGTAATGACGCTGCGAGTCTTCCACACAGATTTGCATGTCACGCGACTGATTAAAGACTGAGAGTTCTTAATTGAAAAAAATGCCAGCTTTGCGGACTACTTAGATTGCTCACCGCGTGCGATCTGTATCGACTCAGCTGCGAGAGTTGCCATCTTTACCGCCTCGGAGGCCGCTTGAGTGGCTCGTCGCGTCGCTTGCGCAGCCTCTGCGGCCGCTTGTAATGCCACTTCTTCAGCCTGTCTCGCGGCAGCCTCTGCTGCGGCTGCACATGCTGCAGAGGCAGCAGCAGCAGCTTCAACGGCGGCCTGTGCGGCAGCCGCCGCAGCTTCGGCTGCACGTTCCGCAGCGATAACAACGTGAGACGCAAGCGACAGCCGCGCCACTTCCGCCGATCTCGTGGCCGAGTCAGCGGCCATCTCAGCTGCACGACACGCTCGTTTTGCCGCATCCGCTGAATGCTGAGTCAGTAGCTTGAGTGACTCAAGCGTCTCCGAATATTTCTTGTCGACCATCAGATGTCGATCTCGGAGCTGAGAAAACTCTTCCCGAAGAAGACGAACTTCTTCCTTGATGGCTGCGATCTCAGAAGACATGACTAATGGCCCATACTGTTAACTTGGAGCTACAAGTATCCCAGAATCCTACAGATCGCGTTGTAGCATTCGCACGCCTCGCTCTCGAGTTTTATTGTATCTAGAACAGTAATCCGACTCCTGCTTTGCTGAACAAGCTTTCGATGTGAAAGATGCCCGATCGCTGTAGAAGCGGCTTCTCTACGAATCCCAAGAATCAGTCCGATCCTTTCATGAGTCATATCGATTTCATCGGTGCCGGTACGGCGAAGCGTGAGAAGGATCATCTTTATCACTTGCTGTTCAACAGAGTGGTAGCGATAGCAAAAACAAGTTTGCGAAGCGTATCGAACTATCGCACTCGAATAATCCAGAACACATCGCCTAAAGCTCGATGATATTTCTATCTCTCTCTGGAGAAAGTCCGCTGAAACTACGATCCCGAAGCCCGCTGTTTGTAACGTGTACTTCATCGCTAACTCCGGTGTCTTATTCAGACTATTCAAGCCGACCAAACCTTCGTTTCCCGTCAAGGTCGACTCGGCGAGTCCGCCCGATCGTGATTCGCTCGAGAGCGAGAATACTGATGTTGTTGGGAAGATGACCCGATTCAGACAAAGATGATGATCAGCCTCTAAACGTTTAGCTTCGAAGCAGACGAGAGAGGAATGCGGTTCCCATTTTGGCCAATCGTCAACGGAAATCTGCCGTGTAATCGCGTTGATAGATCTATGGCGATGCAGTGCTTCTTCGGATTGAGTCACCCATTCTTGTAGCACTCCCCACGGTTGATAAGTGTGGAGTTTCTTACAGAACTTGAAAACATTCCGGTTTTCTTATGCTTAGCTATACAGTCTCAGCTGCCATCGCAGCGAGTTGTTGGCTGCGTGTGCGCTCCTGGGGGGGGCTCGGCTGTTGCAGGGTGAGTTGCGCGTTTCTAACGAATTGACACGCGTCAGAGCGAGCCGGGCTTGCTGTCCAGCGAATACATTCAGTCGTTATCAATTTCGGTTATGACAACTGCGTTTTATTCCAAAGTAGAAATCCACTGCTGACATAAGGTGTCAAATATAGACACGCT
>JACCDI010492162.1_pt1 | contig 14258 bp, 12 predicted proteins | sample 7442791 | NCBI WGS metagenome assembly JACCDI01 (sample SAMN15323434, study PRJNA562643) | freshwater metagenome | isolation source: river surface water | place: USA:Blue River Watershed | collected 2017-08-15 | reverse complement strand
CATCAAAAACTTGATGCAATCATTCACAGTGGAGCTATCAACTAAATCTTAGATATGTTGTTAAATACCATATTGACAAGATTACACTGTATAGGACTTTATAGTATATATTGTATGGAGATGATATATAGTTGCTTGATTGAATAGCAAAACTGATGTATCCCCTGTCTGAGGGTCATCATGAGCAATTAGAAGGAACACACATTATTCTTAATGACCTCATTGATGAGCATACTTTGGGGGGGGGGCTTATCAGCATGATGGACTGGTAAATCAGTTGGGACTTGCAGAAAATGGGATGAAACTTGACCAGAAGGTCTATTTCAATGTCCCCTGTCTGTCTAAGGTTAATATTTTCTTGAGAATGACATGCTCATACATTAGGTGCAATGAAGGCACCAATCAATGCAGCAGATTTCACACACATGCTCCTCAATTTGGTCAGCACTGGCGGTGCTGCTATTAGCATCCCACTTTGACCATTTTGCTATTTAATTGTATTATCATATACCTCCTATATTTCCTTCTGGAATTGGATATCCTTGACCACATCACCAGGTAGTATTGTCAGCTACTACAGTGCTGGTGCTTGAGTAAAAAGCATGCACCTGTGATGAGCTCATGGAAAGGTAGATTATTATAGAAACTAGATTGTTAACCCCTTCCTATTAAGGTGGTGAAGTGAATGTGAGTAATTGTACCCCTACTCATAAGTAATGGTATCTGTGATCAAGTCAGACAGGCCAAGGTAGAGAGAAATCCTTCTCAATACAATCTTGTTTTGTATATCCTTAGCTTCCAAAAGTTAGATCACAGATTGGGGATATATAACCCCTCATTCATGCCATGTCAGTTGCCACATGAAGAGGAAATGTCCTCTTACAGGCTGGTTGGCTCTACTTATCTGATGTGTTCCCTGACATGGATACCTTAGTCAGGATTTGTAAGGTCTCATTGCTAGCAAAGATGGGATGAATCAGAGTTGTTGTCCTCATAACTATGGGCAGCTTTATCAATAAGATGAACATACATCTAACTTGGCCTGAGGAAAAGCTAGGACAAAATCAATTGCCTGGGTCTCCAGTCCCAAGATTTCAGATTCAATTAATAAAAAGCTGACACTGATCCAATTCAACACCAGAGCATAGGTCTCCCAGTAATTAACACCCCATTGCTGTATTCCTCCATGTCAACAAAGACAAGCTTTGTGCATATTGAGAGGTTCATCAGGGTATCACTTCCATTTAAATGACCAGATGGTCTGAAATGGTTTGGTGTTTTTGGGCATCAACAAGTACAAAACAACAGACCAATGGTTTTGAGACTTGTGCTCTGTTGTCTCTTTCAATATGGCTTCAAAAAGTTGCATCAATCTGGATGTGCAAACATTTCTTTGAATGTGTAGCACTGATTATTCTCTTTGCTGCCTGAAATAATCACATGAGGGATTGCATTAAGCATCCCATCGAAATTGGGGTCACCAATGAATGAAACTTTTCATCCCAGCTTGTCCAGTTGAAAGAGCATAAGTTGGCTGGAGGCAACTTGCTGTGACAATTCCAAATGCACAAAATCTTGTCAAGATGATGTGAAACTCAATTTCTTTTTCTCTCTTTGCTCCTGCAGACAAGGGGATCACTGTATTCCAGCTGTATCAAGGTCAATAATTGGTGGCATGCCTGATTCTCCCTTGTGAACTTGTCATATTGGTGACTCCAGATCTCCCTTGGAAATACTACTCTGCGCTCCCTTGTTTGAAATAGGGACAGTGACCTCAGTATGATCATTTGAGTCTCAGGAGATGATGATGTTGGAGGGGGGGCAAGAGTTTCATTGACAGTTTCATCTGTAAAATTTGGAGGTACTTTTCTCAGAGGAGTATCACACTAATTCTGCCCAATAAGAGGGGGTGGTGCCTTTTCTGAGATGTGGTACTGTGGAGTAATTGTTGTCAAAGATGACATGAAAAAACAGGCTTACTAATCTGGTCTTGGGATTCAAAACCAAAGCAACATTGCTGGAATGACTAGCTGATAGACCAATGTAGATGCCAAGCCACGTCTGAGGCTCCTGTTTGGGAATGCCTTTAGGGTTGGTCTGAAGGTGATTGTCAAGGACATGGCAAGTGCAAAGTCACAGTGTTGCTGAAGATACATCTGAAAATCCATTTCAGGGGAGTGCCTGTCCCAAACCGACAGTTAATTGATTCATTCAGTCTTGGACAGCCATAAGTGCCAATGACCGCAACATTATTGTGATGTATTTGGGCCAATGGCATTGGGCATGGAAGATTAATGTGCAAATGGTGAGGGTAAGCAATTTGATTGCTCTCTCTATGATTCCATTTTGGTGATGAGAAAAAACTCCACACAGAGCGAGTCATTGCATACTTTTTGCCACATCTTCTCAAAAGAGCTTATCCATAAAAATGCCATTATCCACATGATAGTGCTGGATCTCAATGTTTCTTATTCATGCTTAATGCTCAAAAGAGGGCTTGGCTTCCAATGCTGTCTCTGCCATTTGATCAGTCATGAAAGTGACACAAATGAACTGAGTATAAAAATCAACAAATGCTGCCCAAACACATGCACAAGTGAGATGCCCTTTTGGGCTGAACCAAAATGAACTGGTCAGCTCCTACTGTTTGACCTGCTTTAGATAATGCAGGGCCCCATAATGCAGAGACTTTGCCATCATTGGAAGATTTGAAGTGCCATGGTGTCCTATGCGCTTGTCAAAAAGACAAGAAATGCAAGGGGACCAATTATTCTGCAACTTAATAATCTTTTTGTTAGGAATTCAGCCTTACAGAGACAGAACATGACTGCAAAAGGTAGGTGTCAGAGGTGTTCATGAAGTGATAGTCATTCCTCCTGCAGAGACAAGGGCTTGACTGGATTCTTGATTGACTGCAATTCCTCCTCTGAGAGATGACTTGCTGCAACATTAATTTCAAGAGTTGTTGATGGAATGAATGCAATGTCTGGGTGATCTGGATTACAAAGGGATTCCTTTGACATGACAATTTCTTCACTGCTAGATATGACAATCCAAACATGCAATTTGTTATTATTGTCAAGAATGATATTGCTGACTTTGGCAAAAACATTGTGACATTCTTTGGAGTAGAGCAGTGGCTCACCAATGTGGAACAGGGACTGAGTAAGATCCTGCATCTGTGGAGATTATCTGATTGAGTCAGAGTTGAGACAGCAAGAGAGAGAGGAGCAATGACAATGATGCTTAGTAGTGTCAACTTGCAGACTGACAAGTTTCATCCAGAGCAAATGACGGGAGAAACCATCATTGATCAACATCTCTTGCAAATTGAATGCTGTGTGTACAATCATGCAAGAGTATTGTTGATGATTATAAAAGAAAACTGATTCTTGGTCATTGGTGGTGATCCCAGTGCCCTTCTCATCATTCAATTGATTGACAAACTTGGTGACACTAAGGATATTTATGGGAGATTTGGGAAAATACAAGACGCTCTGAATCCAGAGAGTATGTTCCTGCCCAGGATCATCCTTCCAGTGCCATTGAACATCAGCAATTCCTGCTGATTGAATCTCCAAACCCCCAATGGTGGCAACCACATGAGATTGCAATTGTCAAATTCTACTAATGAACATATTTTATTCATTGCATACATGAATGTTTGCGCTATTATCACAGATCACTGACAATGAATTGCTGTCAAAAATGATAGTATAGCATTGTGCTGTCATATCATCAATGTTAAGAATGGTATTGAAAACTGCATGGCAAGTAGCAAGCAAGGAGATATGTTGATGTTTCCTTTGCTGGTGATGCAATTTTGCCAAAAGTTTGAAGAGTCTTCATGAAGAAACATGCCTTGGCATCCAAGAGGAGTGCATTGTTGTCTTCCAAAGAATTCAAAATTTTTAGCAACAATCTGACTGGTATACCACAATACAGTCAGAATGGATTCAATGATATTAGCTTTGCAACATATTATGAAGGAACCATGATATGCCAGTGCAATATTAATGGGTGCAACAAATTGACATCAAAGCTTCCAAAATTCTCTTTCCTGTTGGACATGGATGTCTTGCAAACAATAATTGAGCCATCAATAATATTCCCAATCAATTGGCTGATGCAAATGAGGCAGTAAGATGTAATACCATCCTGGATCAACAAAAATCTGTCAAAACAGTTGGGCATCTGATGCATTCCATGTACCAGATATGAACACAACCCACCAATGCCATGATTATTGAGTGTACCAAAATAATGTCCAAATCCAGGCAAAGAATGCTAACCAGAGACATAAAACAATCACCAAGCTGTTTGGGAATATCCAATGCAATATAGAGCTGGTGGTCAGAATGGAGTAGGAGATAATCCAATCCAAGAAGGCATCCAATTTAAAGGTGAGTCCGACCATGCTGGCAATGATATTTGGAACTGATTGTGTTATATTCTGATAAACGTTTGATATCATTTTGAGTTGTTGAGGTGGGGTATAGAGAAATTGGGCCATCTACTTTATGCATTCCCAATTCCAGGCCTGTTAGTTTTCCTTGGCTTCCTTGAACAAACAAACAACATGATCAGCAGAGAGGCAAGCATTTGTCATTAGGACTTGTTTGAGCCTGTCATTCAAGCCCAAAGTAAACTTCTTGGTGGAGTCTGATGGTTTTGAGGCAGAATCAGATGGCTTGGAAGAGTACTTTGGTTTTGTGAGGAAGTTGCCATGCTTTTCTTCCTTCTTTGCTTGAGCCCATGCATCATGTTGATCAGGCAAATGGGAAGACAAGTAGAGTCATTGTATTCCTTAGTCTTGTTATGTTTGCACCACCAGAAAGTCATTCCAACCACTTCTTTTGTCTTGCTGTTAACTTCTTTTCTCCACTCTTCAAGTTTGGGATTTCCAGGAAGAGCCTTTCCATCTCAACCATTGAGATTAGTTTCATGAGCTGCTGTGTTGGAATTGACAGATGCTCCTTGGGTTTTCTCTATTTGCTCAAATTTTGTGGTAAGTGCCATAATTTTTGCATCATGAGGATCAACTTTACCCCAGCTTTTATCCTCAACCATGTTGTTGTACTTGGTTTGAGCAGCAATAATTAATTGATTGCAGGAAATGTCCTTGCCAGACTGGATGTCATCAATGATGCAATCCATGAAGCCATTGAACTTGACATTGGGACCAGTTTTTAATGTGGTATAGAGATAGTGGCAGTAAAAATCAGGTGTGTGACCATTTTGCTTCAGAGTGTTGCAAATTGATTGCATTTTGGTCAACATTTTGGACACATCATTTCCAAACTCATGCATTTTCATTGTTTCAAACTGTGCCTTAAGAGAATCCATTCCCATGATGATGTCTGGTTTGATCTGCAAGAGGATGAGATTAACCATTGTTGGGTCATCAATATGAATCTCACCTGTGGTGGAATCCTTGAATGAGAACTTCTCCTTGTGTAAGAGAAGGTCTTCATATCCAATCAGAGTAAGAAGATTCTTGATTGCTTTGACAAGGACAGATGCATTGACTTGATCATCAATGGTTGTCTTATTGTCATTGTTATTGGATGGATCAAGATCACAAGAGGTGATTGGCAGGGCGGGCTTGTTTGCAGTGCATCCAATTGTGGTGGCGAAGCATTTGTGAGCTTTCCTCTGAACAAGTTTGAGTGAGACTTCTGAATTTTGGGAGATGCGGTTGGCAAATTCCATAGGTTGATTATGGCCATTGAATGCAACAGGAATGTTGCAACAATTTCCAATCTCTCTTGCTTTAGAAACAAACTGATGGATTTTGGCTGAAAATTCTTTTGATAGATCAAACCACTTCCTTTCCACATGACCCTTTGACCTCTTGATGAACATCTTCTGAGCGTTGGTAGTTCCAGGATTAAAATTTCCATGAAATGGATTCATCTTCTATTTGATTGGACCTGCTGCAGCCATGCATAATCCAGCTCCTCCAGTGTTTAAGTCTGAAGCCATGGTGAAATCAAGCATTTCACAACGTGGTTAAATCGAAGGTATTCATAAACTGAGACAAACTTGATTGTCTTGATTGCTTGTCCTAGACTAAGACTTCCTTTTTTGTGTCAAGACTAGCTAAAAGAACCTAAGAAAGATTCTTTTCCAATGAGCTGATTAATTTTATTCTGCTCAGTAGCAAAATGTTAAAAACAAATATTTAAAAATCCAATATTTTGAATATTGTCACACTCCCTCGTAAACTGAAGTTATTGTGGTTATCAACCACATAATTTCTTCCAAAGGTATACAAATTGCCTTCGACAACCAGAATGGTGTCCCCCAGCAGCTCTGACACTAGTGATTCCCTTCCCCAGATCAACCTGTTACATGATTGGGGTCTAACCCATTTGCAATGCCAGACTTTGTGGATATGATGGTCCAATGTGTTTGGGATCATACAATGGAGGTAACACTCATGAGTCCTTGAGGTAAGGACCCAGACCAATGCTACCTAATGAGGTCAACAGCCAGTTGCTCATCAGTATATTGTTTTGTCCTTCTCAATCCACTTGCCATGGTGGCCTGCTGTTGGGACAAATTTCTGGCAAGGACAGCTGTCAGGGGTAACATGTTCTCAGATCTAGTACATCCTCTTGTTGCAGGAAAGTGAGATCTCTTTTTTTAGCATATGTCTTTGTTTAGCAGGGTTTGATGTTTCTGTAGTTAGTACAGGGATTGTTTCATGACTGGTAGCAATGTGATGAAGTCAAAGCAGAGAATGGATCTAATAAAAAGTTGTATTAGTTAGAACAAATGTCTCATGGCAATAATGACTATGGCCCCAGTAATCACTGTCAGAGTAATCTAAGAATGTTATCTAGGTATTGACTATGAGCTATGGTGAGTCTAATTTGTCACAGTGATTATCTCTCATGTCTTGATGGGTACATGTTGATGTCATTCTCAGTGTTCTGGTTCTGATGTTGACATGTTCCTTTCATACTAATACTTAATCCCTTAGTATGTACACCATCGCTTCATTGAATCATTTTACCTCCTATGGTAAACTGTATTTGTTCTTTTCCTTCGGGATTATTAGTAAAAATAGTGGCAGCTTATTTTTGGATTAGTGTGAATTACATAAGTTGCCAGTGATGATGTGTAAATTGAACGATACCTCACATCTTATGTGCTAAAAGTTAATTTCATGAGGAATATTGATGGATCAAAGTTATTTGAATGATATTAACAGCTACACGCTAATTTCCAACTCAGTAAAATGTAATCATATTTTAGATCAAAAAAATAGTCATTTTTTCTGCAGTCGAATTCATCATTGGTGGACACAAAAACCGATAGGAACTTAGTCATCCAAGGATCTGAGGATGAAATAAATTTTGTTGTCTTTTCCCAAAGTACTTCGTATGGTTCCCTTTACACTAGATTCAGAAGTTATGATTGACTTTAGTGCTGTGAGTGCTTCCTCACATTTCCTTGAACTAGTTGCAACATCTTCCTCAGAAATACGCAGAATTTTTCTTGCAATGGCACCGAAGCAAAGTACATCTATCTCTGCAGACGAGTCTTTGACGTGGAAGGCAAATCGGAAAGAAAGGGAACCATCTTTGCTTTTGAAGCACAATGCTCTTAAATCCTCTGCTGATACAAAGATGCGATTAGGGATTGTATGGAGTATTTTGAACTGAATGTCAAAAGACGCGGGAGCCGGCATCATAAGGCATTCCTCCAGGTTCGAGTACTGTCTTTTCTTACTTGAATCACTATTCGTCCCGATTGAGTCTTCTCTAACTCCATCAACGTTTAGCACTTGATTCGATCTTTCGTTATGCTTCGGTAAAATTCCACTGCTGGGGTTAGTAGGGACTCCTTGTTCCATTCTAGTGTGGTGGTCTCGTAGCATGCATTTTGCTTCGTATGCATCAAAAGGAAGAGGTGTTATTGATGACTTGCTATCGGCTGATAAACCTGTTGATTAGTCAAATGAACGAAAGGTATTAGTCAGCTTGATTGGCATATTTGCACTTAAGGGGAGGTTCCAAATCGATACTTGCAAATGCCAAAATCTTCTTTTTTGCATTTGATGTTTCGAAGCCGTACAAATGACCCAACACGAATGAAGCTTTCTCCTTGTATGAGATTCCAAAGAGGCTCTTCCCAGATCTTTACATTCATCACTCTGCCGCAAAGCGCAAGTGGCGCTTCAATGCCGTCGCAAATGTTGAGAAAATCATGTGGCGACTTCTCTTTCAGAATCTTCTCGATCTCGATCAGCACTTTTTCCGGAGGGTCGCCTCTTGGTTTTGGCGTATTAGCCATCGCACCTTGAACGACGCTGGAGTTTTTGTCAGCAACATCATGGTGAAGTATTTAGCAAAACTACAAGACAAAATCAACAATAAGATACGTATCCTTACGGGTCGACAGGGTCAGCGTATGACGGGCCAGTTCCATCCCATATTCGAATGTATCCCCGATTTAAATCGCTTCTTCTTAAATGAAGCGGCACCGAAATGATATCAGTCACAATCGCAGTGAGATCACGATCAGATATGGTTTGTTCAAATTCGCCCACCGAACCTATGCTGATGCGACAAGTTCGAGATATTGTTGGATGTTGTGAAAGACGCCGTTGACCCCACCTCCAGAGGCTATTCGCAAGTGGCCAATCAATTGCAGCAGGTGTACCGAGGTAAGATACCTGGGAAGTGCATGAAACAAACCAGTCATTTGGATTTGTTGAATTTTGCAACTCTTCCCCTGGGCATCGTATTTTCTCGGGACCTAAAACAATGATGTTACTTGGATTTCGAGATCGTAGCTGAGGAATCGTATTGTATTGCTGAAGTGTAACATTTCGACAGCAAACAACATCACCGGCAGATCGAATAATGGGAAATTTCGATCTGTCCTTTGCGAAAATGATTATTGTGGTGCAAGGCACATGTCGATCGAGTGACTTATCATTTGACAGGGTGTTTCCAGTTGTCGGAGAGGCCTGAGCCTGATCGGGTAAGCGCGTTGTTTCATCAATAATTGTAATTGTCATTTTCCAATCATTCCGTGTAAGTTCAGGATGTGTGAACCCAAGTACTACACCATACACGTTGATAGATTGTTTGAGCGTTTTCATATTGTTTTGACACAGAAGTGGCAGTAGAGTTGCAAGTGGAACAATCGATTTCGGTCGACGTACTGCGTCAGGTGAGAGATCGTCGTTATTAGGACTATCTTGTGGGTTTGCGGTGATGACAACAGTTCCCGAAACTTCCTTTTTTTCACATTCTAGGCGATCCCTTTCGTCGTTACATTCACCATTGAAATCGCTGCCTTCCTCCAAGCTCGGGGTCTCCCGCCCCACCGCATTTGATCGCTTCAATAAGTTAACGTATTGCCTCGCAAGCACACTCGCTTCGTCAACCACGACATGGACGCGCCCCAGATTCGTAACTGTGCTTGAATTGACAACCACTTCAGATGATTTGGATTCTTCCATACAAACACCGGACGGAAAGATATTCTCTGGGGATCGAGCTAATCGGATTTCCAACCCTGTGCAATCAAAGCGCATTTTCTCGTCTCCCAACTTCATGGAACTCATGCCTCCCAAACAGATACAATAAGGCGACAGGATACCATATTCGTCATCCCCGAACGGGTTCATGATGTACTGCTGCAGGTGCGGATTGAATCTATCAGGTGATATTGAAAATGGCAGTATACACTTCGCATCAACTCTTGCAAATGAAATTAAAAATGGTACAAACTTCTTCTTGTCTGATTTCGTTCTCTGCTTTCGGACCACCGAATGTATTGCATCCGCGTAGTCGTCATAAAAGAAAACTCGGATCTTTCGGATGGCATGTCGCCGTTTTCGTGATCGCTCTTTGTACAGATGATATCTTCCATCGCAGAATGCGGCTGCGGTGATGTTTGAAACGGATACGTCACTGGCTGTCGACCATTCTTGTGCAATACCATTATCTAATTGAACGATTTCCATGCTAAACACTTTCTTGTATGCAATATTGAGTGGCCCATCCTCCTCAAATGGCTCGAGTGAAGAACTTATTTGCGTATTAAGGTGGGAATCCTCGTGGATATGGGAACATTTGTCGTCAAATTCTTGCGATCTATGCCCAGGCATGTTGTCCATCCGTTTGGTGTTTCGAATTTCCCAAATACGTAGCACACGACAGAGTCCGAGATTTATCACTTTCGTAGATAGATCCAACTCGTCGAGTTTGGAACAAGTTGTATTTGTATCTTCGGCAAGAGGAACCGTATCAAACTTTCCGTTCCACATGAGACCATGTTTCTTTTGCGGACTGCGCTGAATTGACCTGTCGCCTGTGTCATTGAATCCATCAATAGTAGATACTGCCTCCTTTCTGTCCCCAACAATAGATTCAGAAAGAAAAAGATTGGGATTCGACTGTGACATGGACTTTCTCTCGTCTTCCACTGATATCATCTCTGCTTTCCGCTTCTTTCCTCCCAGCATTTCATACTCAGACTGCGATGCTTGTTTCAAAAAGGGTGATGCTTGTGTGTTCAGATATGTCAAGTGGGATTCTTCCTCGTCCAGGACGCCTCCGATATCTTTGGAGTCGTGGGATTTGGAAGAATTCAATAAATCGATTGTTGCATTCAGTGGACGTTGACTAGAAAATTCGGGTTGTGTGTGCAACTTGTCATCGTCTTGGTCGTCCTCGCCATCGGAATCGGCTTTGCTTTCGGGTGCATGGACAGTTCGAGAATGACAATAGCTAGTGCATAACGGCATTTGATCATATCCGGATTGAAATGCCTTGTCGAAGACTTCACTGGAGAAAGAAAATGCGTCACAATCATTTGGCCCTTGCGAGGAAACATCACGCTCACTTCCCGAGTCACTACAGTCATCATCGTCGTCAACTTCATCTCCAATGAAACGACGAGTAAAGTACCGCAAAAGGAAAGTTTTTCGAGAATTTTTCCAATCTCTAACAGAACTCACGCTGTTGAGTATTTTGTCGGGATTTAGGCTGAAGTTTTGCTCGTCTGCCACATTTGCAAAGAACTGAGTCAATCGAGATGGGCGGGCTGGTTCCGTTTGTTGCATTGATTCCCGCCGCCCATTATCAATGTTGACTTTTTCCGGGGACATCGGCGCATACTTCTGTATATTTTGCACCTCTAAAGGATTATGATCTGAAGTTCCACCGATTCCCATTGGATTGTCATATTCAGTTGATATGATGCTGTGCAACTGGACATTTTCTTTATTGCATTCAGCTGGTTTCTCTTTGTGTCCACTTTCATAATTGTAGCCCCCCGTAATTCCCATTGGCTGAGTCTCCAATCCTCTTTCTTCTTCCTCTGAATCATCATTGCTGTCGGCGCCCCCGTCGTTTTCTGCAGTTTTGTCTTCTTCATCTTGATGCAACCGGCGTGGAAGGATTTCGTCATCTTGGCTGTAACCAATGTGGGAGTTGTTGCCCTCCTCGTTGTTATCATCATTAAGATTGTCGTCCTCCTTTGAATCATCATTATTTCTATCGTGAGGAGCATTGAGATTTTTCCCACTGGAGGGGTATGGGCTGAATATCTTCCAGGGGAAGTCAAATAAATTGTTCATAAGGCCAAAGGATAAGCTGTTCACAGATAATATTGTATATTCCTATCCTCGAATTTTTCGCAAAGCTTTGCTCCCACAGTGACAATTGAACGTCTCATGTATTGTTACAGTTCTATTGTAAAGATTTGTGAAATGACATTACAACTCGAAGTGTTGGGGATAATAATCTACTAGATATCAATCCTTAAATTTTTTCATGATTAGATTTTACTTAAGTTTATGTGACGAGGGAAAAAACTCCTCCAGTCACGAGGAGAAAACCACTCTTGATGACTCACGGTCACGCTCGGAATACGAATACTTTGCCACGGTGCACCAGTATTTTAGTCACGGATAAAAGCGCGACACTATCGCCAACACACTCCTGTGGCATGGTGGACATCAATTCCCTCTACCATGCCAAATCAACATCCGGGACTCTTTCATCAAAGTTCAAGCTGACAGCTCTGAACCGGTGGAATAAAGCTCCCTGCAATGGCTTGGTGAAATGATCTCCAATCATCTCTGATGCAGGACAATATCCAATTGTCATTTCCCCTTGTTTGAACCTATCTGTGATAAAGAAATACCGAATGTTCATGTGTCTGGAACGCTTTCCTGAACTCTGTTTTCCATTTTTGAAGCAGTATTGCACTTTGATTATCCTGGAATGTGAGTGTATTGTCAATCCGGTATCCCTGTGCTTTGGTAAAGTAATTCGTCCATAAGATCTGCAGGCTAGCAACATCAACTCCAACAACCTCTGCCTCTGTCCAGCTCTTTGTATTTAATTTTTTGCTTTCTCGACATACTGATCACTCCTCCTTTACCAAGTGACATAACTGCTCCTGTGTGACTCCTATAATCAGAATGCACCACAAAAGATGCATCAACCCACCATTGTACTAGAGTCATTTTGCTGGCATCCAGGGTCAAAGACAGGTACACCATCCCATGCAGGTACTTTAATACCTGTTTCAGCTTACCCCAATGGTCCTCATCCGGTTCTTTCACTCTGGTGGTGAGGAATGCCACCGCTGTCTGTATGTCCCTCCTGCACCGCATGGTCACAAACAACAGTTGTGCCACAGTACTATGGAAACATTGTGCCTGCTTGGTATCAAGCTTCACACTGTCTTCACCATTTCATACTTGGAAAAGGTGTTCCCCAGCCAATGTTGAGGCACTTCCATGGATATCTTTGATGACCCATTGATAACCTTTTCAAAGTAATCTGCCATAGATATCCTTACCTGGTTGTTGGAGTACGACAACATCATTCCTAGGTTATGGGTTGTTCCTCTTGATACCCTAAAATTCTTGCCATAGATCAATTTGAACCACTTGATTAACTTGGTGACCTCTTCAGGGTCCAAGTGCAAGATTTTGATGCCATCAATGTGGAAAGTCAATGTCATCTGGGTTCCATTCACAACCTTATTTGCTATACACGGGTCATATGGATTGAGTCAAAAACCTTGTCCCTCCAGATCAACCACCAGTTTCAGGTAAAACAACAGAGCTGCCCGCAAGCAACCATAGAGCGCCTTTTGGAGGGTCACATACAACATAGGCTGTCCCCTATTTCCCAATGTGATGTCTTTGCAATAAATTTGGGGAGCAAACTTAACCATTAACTTGGCTAGTCATAGAACCATATGGACCACTTCATCCATGTCGGCATTTAGGAACGTGCCAGGTAAGTCAATCACCGTGACATCCTGGCCCTAAGTCACTTCCATTGCCGCAGTTATTAGAACCAATTCTGTCATGATGGTTGGTGATGTAGCCACACCTTCCTGAATATAATTGTGCTGCTTAGGCCCAACACCCACCAAACATCCTTAAACTGTACCAGTTTGCTTTTGTTCTAGAAACATCAATGATTCTAAAGCCCTTCCTTTCTCCTTCTTGGTTAGACACCCTGAATCTTGAGGAGCAAAGACCATTTGTAAGTGCAGGACGTCCAACTCCTTATACACAGCCTGTTCACCCCTGTCTCTGAACACCTTACAACATTGGTTAAGAGAGATATGAGTTTCTCCAGCAACAACCTTAGACGCTATAATCAACATTATACAGTGAGCAACAAGATTGGTGTCAAGGCCTTCAGGAAAGCACACCTTCTCCCCTTTATCCAGCACTCCTGGGATTTGCGCATTTTGGAAGAAACTGGCTTCATCTACCTGCTCATCATTTCCATACTGCTGAGAATAATTGCTGGTTTAATGCGGTCTCAAATTGTATCCATATACTGGAGGTGGCACCTCAGGCCCATCCTCAGGTCCCAAAACATTTCCAATACCTTGATTCCTGCCCTTGGCGCCACCTTCACCCACCATTCCAGCTGCATCATGCTTGACAGTGCCATCTGCTACTCCGGCTTCTTCACCACAGACCACATCATCAGCAACACCCACCACTCCATCCTCCTCTTCTACTGCTGCATCCGCCGCCAGAGGAAGGAAGTAATTGTCTGGGAGGGCTGCCATGCTGCTGGGTGTGCATCAGGAGGGAGGTGATCAGGTGGAGGATGATTGTCCTGCAGATTGTGTAAGCCCATTTATATACCATCAGTGGGGTCAACACTCCTGTGGTCCATGTTGGGGTCATTGACAGGAGCATCAACGTTGCCATCATTGTCAAGAATATGACCTTCTGCATCAGTAAAGAT
>JACCDI011246445.1_pt1 | contig 14260 bp, 12 predicted proteins | sample 7442791 | NCBI WGS metagenome assembly JACCDI01 (sample SAMN15323434, study PRJNA562643) | freshwater metagenome | isolation source: river surface water | place: USA:Blue River Watershed | collected 2017-08-15 | reverse complement strand
TAGCCCAAGCGAACTCGCTGACGAGGTTTCGCTGATGCGGCAAACTTTGCAACGTGAACAACATTGGCTGAAACCTGCAGCTGGCTGGTTGAGCCCAGATTTCCTGCCACAACAAGAAATCAGGTCGGCGCTTAAGGAAGTTGCCCGTCAAGAACAAGCCCTCACCGATTACGGGCCAGCGCAAGGCTATCTGCCATTGCGCCAATACTTGGTGAATCGTCTAGCGGAACTTCGAATTCCACTAATGCCACAACAGCTGCTGTTAACCCAAAGTGCAACCCATGCCCTTGATTTGGTTTTACGATTGTTACTTAAACCTGGTGATAAAGTGATTGTTGATGATCCAGGTTTCTATAACTTCCAAGCAATGTTGCGCTTGCACCAATTAGAGCTGTTATATCTACCACGCGAGCATGATGGACCAGATCTGCAGGCATTAGACACGCTGCTAAAAACTCATAAAGTCCGTGCATATTTGACCAATTCGGTACTTTCAAACCCGGTCGGTACCTGTGTCAGCCCGCCTAAAGCTTTGCAAGTTTTATCGCTACTGAAACAACACCAAGTTCTGCTAATTGAAGACGATATCTATGCGGACTTTGAACAACAACCGGCGATCCGCTATTCAAGTCTAACAGGCCTGACCGAAGGCGTTTATCTGGGGAGTTTGTCAAAAACCATTTCTGCGGACATGCGAGTTGGCTATATTGCGGCTACGCCAAGTTTGATAGCGTCTTTGACCGATTTGAAATTAATCACCAGTACTTCGACCCCGATGACTATTGAACGAGTGGTCTATCAGGTACTCACTAGTGGCAGCTACCGGCGACATTTAAAACAACTTCATCTGCGATTGCATAAACTTCGGCTGGAGGTGATTGAGCGTTTTGCCGCTCGCGGCATTTATCCGTGGTTTACGCCGGAAGCTGGCTTTGCCCTTTGGTTACGATTGCCAGAAAATGTCAGCAGTCGTGCACTTACCGATCTAGCCGCACAGCATCATGTGGTACTGGCTCCTGGAACCAACTTTAGTCAATGGTCAAACGCAGACCAGTTTATGCGAGTCAACATTACCCAATGTAGTGATGAGAAACTATGGCAAGTGCTCGATAATGCCTTAGCACATCAAGCGGCCTAGGCATAAAACAACAAAACCGGCAAATGCCGGTTTTGTCTGCAAAAAGCCTAATTAGGCTTTGGCTTTAGCGACTGCGTCTTTACACAATTGTGTAATGCGATCCCAATCACCGGCAGCAACGGCATCATCTGGCACAATCCAAGAGCCACCAACACAACGCACATTTGGTAGCGCCAAATATTCGAGGAAGTTCTTCTCATTGATACCGCCTGTTGGACAGAAGCGGATATCTGAGAATGGACCATGGATAGACTTTAATGTTTTCACACCACCAGCAGCTTCAGCCGGGAAGAATTTGAAATGGGTGTAACCAAGTCCAGTACCTTCCATCAATTCAGAAATTGACGCAATCCCCGGAATTAACGGAATTGGAGCCGCCTTACCAGCCACTAATAACTCACGGGTCAGTCCAGGACTAATCGCAAATTTAGCACCCGCTTCAACAACTTTTTCCAGTTGCTCAGCAGTTGTAACCGTACCGGCACCAACGATGGCTTCTGGCACTTCTGCGGCTAGCAGTTTGATAGCGTCAAGGGCAACAGGCGTGCGCAATGTGACTTCTAGAACTTTGATGCCGCCTGCAAGTAACGCTTTTGCCATAGGCACCGCTGTTGCGAGATCTTTAATAACAATGACCGGAACCACAGGACCTTGTGCAAATAAATTTTCTGGTTGTAACTGCCAGTTAGAAAAAGACATAGTGATTAACCCGCCATTTTTTGTTTTAAGTAAACCGCACAGCCCAACAGGCCCGGTTGTTCTGCTGTCACTACATAAGTTGCGATCTGCCGATTGAAAGCGGCAAAACGCCCCTTCGCTTCGAAACGGGCGCGAAACTCACTATCTGCCAGCAATGGAAGTAAACGTGGTGTAATACCACCTGCAACGTAGACACCGCCAAAAGTGCTGAGGGTCAGCGCTAAATCGCCAGCCATACCACCAAGAGATGCTAAAAATTGAGCAACCACAGCCTGGCAAAGCTCACAGCTACCATCAAGCGCCGCCTGACTAATCGCTGCGGCAGTTAATGGTTCAACTTTAAGTTCACGATAAGCGGCAATGGCAAGATACAAACTTTCAAGACCAGGTCCCGACAACAGGCGCTCAGGCGATACATGACCAAAATGGGCAGCTAGATAACGCTGAATAAACCACTCTTGTTCGTTCTGCGCAGTCCAATCGGTATGTCCACCTTCGCCAGGTAACGGAATAAAGCCCTGAGCTGTTGGGATCAAATGGGCAACACCCAAGCCGGTTCCTGCACCAAGCACAGCCATAGGTTTTGAGCTATCACGTTCGCCGACACCAACTTTAACCAATTCATGCGCTTGCAAAGCCGGTAACGACATTGCAACTGCAGTAAAGTCATTGAGGACGACAAACTCACTCAATCCAAGTTCAGCTTTCACTGCACTGATAGAGAATTCCCAGTAAAAGTTGGTCATTTTGACCAAATCACCAGTCACTGGACAGGCGATGGCAATTGCCACCAGATCGATATCCAGCAACTGTTGTTCTGTCCGATAGTAATTTAAAGCAAGCGACAAAGTCGCAAAATCAGCACAGGGATAAACCACCACACAATCAAGTGCGTTAGTGGTCAAATCAACACGACTAAAACGAGCATTGGTGCCCCCGATGTCAGCAACAATTGCATAGTTAGCCATGAAGATGCTCCTCAGTGGTAAATAAGCTACAAGCGCCCTGTTCAGCACCAGTCAGCACAGTGCGTAGACCACCAAAAATTTCGCGGCCCATACCGTAGTAACTGTCTGACATATCACGAGTTGCGGCAGTACGCGCAGCAAGTTCTTCGTTTGGTACCATCACGGTTAACTCCCCTGTTTCACCGTTGACTAAAATCATATCGCCATCTTGGATCTTCGCGATATTGCCACCATCAACAGCTTCAGGAGTCACGTGGATGGCCGCAGGCACCTTGCCTGACGCGCCCGACATCCGACCATCAGTGACCAGAGCTACTTTAAAACCTTTATCCTGCAACACACCTAGTGGTGGTGTCAGTTTATGCAGTTCTGGCATACCACAGGCTTTCGGGCCTTGGAAGCGCACAACGACCACACAATCTTTATCGAGTTTGCCAGATTTGAAAGCCGCTTCTAATTCATGCTGGCTTGAAAACACCACAGCTGGAGCTTGCACGATTTCAGTACCAGCACGTAATGCCGATGTTTTAATAACACCACGACCCACATTGCCTGATAACACCTGCAAACCACCGTGATCTTTAAACGGCTTGCTTGCAGAGGTCACGACTGTGTCATCGCCAGAGACTGATGGACCGTCAACCCAAACTAATTTGCCATCCTGAATCACCGGAACCTGGGTATACCGACGCAGACCAAAACCAGCCACTGTATTGACGTCTTCATGCAATAAACCGGCGTCCAACAGCTCTTTAATCAAGTAAGCCATACCACCAGCTTGTTGGAAGTGGTTAATGTCTGCTTGGCCATTCGGGTAAATCTTGGTTAACAGCGGAGTAGCGTTAGATAAATCGGCAAAATCGTCCCAGTTCACAATAAAACCAGCAGAGCGCGCGACAGCGACCAAATGCATAGTGTGATTTGTTGAACCACCAGTTGCTAATAAACCAACAATGCCGTTAACCACAGCCTTGGCATCGACAATCTGACTGATCGGCATGTATTCGGTGCCTAAATCAGTTAAACGTGTGACTTGACGAGCGGCAGCCTTAGTTAATTCATCACGTAACGCTGTGCCTGGATTAACAAATGACGAACCTGGCAAATGTAAACCCATCATTTCAACAACGAGTTGATTCGAGTTCGCGGTGCCGTAGAAAGTACAAGTACCGGCTGAATGGTACGAGGCAGATTCAGAATCAAGTAGTTCGGCTTTACCAACTTTACCTTCGGCGTACAGCTGACGAACCCGAGCTTTCTCTTTATTCGGAATACCTGAAGGCATTGGACCTGCTGGCACAAACACAAATGGCAAGTGACCAAAACTTAACGCAGCCATCAATAAACCTGGGACGATTTTATCGCAGATCCCAAGCATCAAACCGCCATCAAACATGTTATGCGACAAGCCTACTGCTGCCGACATTGCAATAATGTCACGGCTTAACAGACTTAACTCCATACCTGGTTGACCTTGAGTCACGCCGTCGCACATCGCAGGCACGCCGCCGGCATATTGCGCAACACTACCCACATCAGCAACTGCTTGCTTGATGATGGCTGGGTAAGCTTCATAAGGCTGATGTGCTGACAACATATCGTTGTAGCTAGAAATAATACCGATGTTTGCTTTGGTTAAGCTGCGCAAATCAGCTTTTTCTTGCGCAGAACAAGCAGCAAAACCATGCGCGAGATTACCGCAGGCTAACGCGCCCCGATGCGGTCCCTTCATCCGGGCTTGTTCAACTCGTTTCAGATAAATTGCACGACTAGTTTGGCTGCGCGCAATAATCCGATCTGTAACCTGCTGTATCACCGAATGCATAAAAACCTCTAATTGGCTGCGTACATCACCGACAACTCAGGGTCGGTTTGTTGAATAAAAGCCCGAATGGGCATTTTTGTTACATCATTGTCGCTGGTTGCTTGCTGCAACACTTGCAGTTTGGAAGCCCCCACTAAATGCAAATAGACGGCTCGACTATTCTGCAAACGACGACGACTAAAACTGATCCGCTGATAAGGTGCTGTCGTCGGATTCACTGCAAGCAAATCTGCAGCTCCTTCGGCAAGACCCGCAGACAACTCAGCACTACAAGGGAACAACGAAGCGGTATGACCATCTTCGCCCATACCTAAGATAACCACATCAAATGTCGGCAAATGCGCAACCCGAGCTAACAGCTCTGGAACTGCATCTTCGGCACGTTGCTGCGGTGCATATAAACTGATAAAGCTTGCTGCGCTTGCTGCATGTTGCAACAAACTCGCCTTGACCAAGCGCTCATTACTATCAGCTGCTGTTTCCGGTAAAAACCGATCATCAGCCAAGGTAATCACTACCTTTGACCAATCAAGCGGCATTTGCGCCAAGGTATTAAACAATTGCTGCGGCGTACGACCGCCAGAGACAACTAAATACGCTTGGCCACGCAGACTGATAGCTTCAGCCAAATGCTGATGAATTTCAGTAGCAAATTGCTGATTTAAAGCGGTGGCATTGTCGAACTGGTGCAACTTCATGTTTATTCGTCCCAGTTCCGGTCATCACGAGCGAGCAAAGAGATCGCGGCAACCGGGCCCCAAGTACCAGCTTGGTATGCTTTTGGCGGTTCATTGTTAACGCGCCAAGCATCTAAAATGCCATCCACCCACTTCCAAGCCTGTTCAACTTCGTCGCGACGTACGAACAAATATTGATTGCCTAACATGGCCTCTAACAACAAACGTTCATAAGCGTCAGCAATGCGTTGTGCTTGGAAGGTTTCGTCGAAACTTAAATCCAGCTTACTTTGCTGCAGCTGCATGGTTTCACCAAGACCAGGAATTTTGTTCATGATCTGGATTTCCACGCCTTCGTCAGGCTGCAAACGGATAATCAGTTTGTTCGCTGGCAATTGCTTGTAAGTTTCATGGAAAATATTGTGAGGTTGTGGTTTGAAACAAATCACCACTTCACTGACTTTATTTGGCATCCGCTTACCGGTGCGCAAGTAAAACGGCACGCCAGCCCAACGCCAGTTGTCGATATCAACTTTGATTGCGACAAAAGTTTCAGTTTTGCTATTTGGACGCGCGTCCTCTTCACCTAAATAACCAGGTACTGGTTTCCCGCCAACAAAACCGGCAGCGTATTGACCACGAACGGTTTTTTCTTGGACGTTTTGCAAATTAATTGGACGCAGTGCTTTAAGTACTTTCAGTTTTTCATCACGAATACTGTCGGCATCTAACCGCGCTGGCGGCTCCATTGCGATCAATGAAAGTACTTGCAGCAAATGGTTCTGCACCATATCGCGCATTTGGCCAGCATCGTCGTAATAACCCCAACGGCCTTCTACCCCAACCTCTTCAGCGACTGAAATTTGCACATGGTCAATGGCATTGTGATCCCAGTTAGACGCGAAAATGGCGTTAGCAAAACGCAGTGCTAGCAAGTTAAGTACTGTTTCTTTACCTAAATAGTGGTCGATGCGATAAATTTGCGTCTCTTGGAAGAATTCCGCAACTTGATCGTTAATAACCTTTGATGATTCAAGGCAATGACCGATTGGCTTCTCCAACACAACTCGAGAAGGCACAGCTGAAAGGCCAGCAAGGTGTAAACCTTTTGAGATATTGCCAAATAATGACGGTGCAGTTGCAAAGTAACTCACTGGAATGCGTTTGCTGATATCTGTCACAGCTTTCAGCTTCAGATAATCTTGCTCTTTCGATAAATCGATTTGCACGTAATGTAGTTTGGTTTTCATCCGAGCCATGACATCAGCGTCAAGCGGCTCTTTCACAAATTTTTGCAGATTACTTTCAACCAACTCGGAATAACCGTCTAACGACAGTTCATCGCGCGCAACGCCAATAATGCGGGTATCCGCATGTAAAAGGCCGGCACGCTCTAATTGATAAAGCGCAGGAAGTAGCTTACGGCGCGCCAAGTCGCCTTTAGTACCAAACAGAATTAAATCACAAGCTTTGTTAGATTGTGCTGTTATCGTCATGTGCATGACCCTTGATTAGATGTAATTTTACAACACTTAGCCGCATACTAGCTGAGCATTTTCAGCTTGTAAACCCGATTTGATGTAATTAAATTACACCAAAGCCAAAGAATTTGAACTCGCCGGTATCATAAGTCACTCCGAACCATGTATCATCAATATTGTGGTAATTTAATCTCTTTTGTTGTATTAACCTCAGTTGGACTACATAATTAATTACAAAATCGTGCCTGTGATCCAGGCCACCGACGTTAGAGCAGGTAAACCCGGATGAATGTGCTGGAAAAAATCGTCAATAGTGTGAACAGTTTTAGTAAGTCAGAGCGCAAGGTTGCCGATGTAATTCTGGCGAACCCGCAAACGACTATCCATAGCAGTATAGCTGCGTTAGCCAAAATGGCAGACGTATCTGAACCGACGGTCAACCGGTTCTGCCGACGTTTGGACACAAAAGGCTTCCCAGATTTTAAATTGCATTTGGCGCAAAGCCTTGCCAACGGCACACCTTACGTCAACCGTCATGTTGAAGAAGATGACGGCCCAGAAGCCTATACCGCGAAGATTTTTGAATCGACCATGGCCGCGCTTGATGCTGCTCGGCAAAACGTTGATATTCAAACAATTAATCGCGCTGTCGATGTGCTTACACAAGCAAAGAAAATTTCATTCTTTGGTTTGGGTGCGTCAGCATCAGTTGCACACGATGCGCAGAACAAGTTTTTCCGCTTTAACGTGCCAGTTGTATGTTTCGATGACATCGTTATGCAACGCATGAGCGCTATTAATAGCAGTGAAGGTGATGTTGTGGTGTGTATCAGTCATACCGGTCGGACGAAAAACCTTTGTGATATCGCCGCAATAGCACGTGAAAATGATGCAACTGTGATTGGTATTACGGCTTATGACAGCCCACTGGCTAAAGAATGTACCTTAGTATTGTCTTTGGATGTGCCAGAAGATACCGATATGTACATGCCGATGGCTTCACGGGTCGCGCAATTAGTGCTGATTGATATCTTAGCGACAGGCTTTACCTTACGTCGTGGCACAAAATTTAGAGAAAATCTGAAGAAAGTAAAAGACAGTTTGCGCGGCTCACGCTTCGACAAAAAGGACTTTGCTGGCTGATCGGAGCAGTTACAACGGTCATTTTGTAGTTTTTTTTCATATTCGCGCTGTATTCTGTAATTTAATTACATTAAACTAATTCAGATTGATCGGGCACCCTGCCCGATCCTGACAAATCAACAGGCAGGAGCAGCCAATGCCAAGAAGAACCAAAATAGTTGCAACTCTCGGTCCAGCCACTAATAGTCAAGCCGCCATTGAGAAGTTAATTCTCGCCGGCGCAACAGTATTTCGTTTTAACTTTTCTCACGGCAGTGCTGATGATCACAAGCAACGTGCAGAGATGGTTCGTGCAGCCGCGGAAGCTACACACGCCCATGTTGCTATCTTAGGTGATTTGCAAGGTCCAAAAATTCGGGTATCAACATTCAAAAACAACAGCGTTGAGCTTATTGAAGGCCAACCTTTTGTGCTGGATGCTGACTTAGCCAAAGGCTTGGGTGATGAAACTCAAGTTGGTATCGACTACAAAGAATTACCGGGTGATGTCCATGCAGGTGATGTGCTGTTGCTCGATGATGGCCGAATTCAACTTATCGTTTCTCACGTTGAAGGTGCGCGCATTCACACGCATGTCTCTGTTGCCGGCAAACTAAGCACCAACAAAGGGATTAACCGTCAAGGTGGTGGCTTATCTGCACCAGCTTTAACTGACAAAGACAAAGCCGACATTTCCCTCGCCGCTTATATCGATGTTGATTATCTTGCAGTTTCGTTCCCTCGTTGTGGCGACGATCTACGCCTTGCTCGCGATTTAGCTCGCGCAGCTGGCTCTGAAGCATTAATTGTTTCAAAAGTTGAACGTGCTGAAGCTGTCGCTGATGACGAAACTTTAGATGACATTATCCGTGCATCAGACGCAGTAATGGTTGCTCGCGGTGACTTAGGCGTTGAAATTGGTGATGCTGAGTTAGTTGGTCAACAAAAACGTATCATTGCCCGCTCACGTCAATTAAATCGGGTAGTTATTACCGCGACGCAAATGATGGAAACCATGATCGAAAGCCCAATGCCAACCCGGGCTGAAGTAATGGACGTCGCAAACGCAGTGTTAGATGGTACTGATGCGGTGATGTTGTCTGCAGAAACTGCAGCAGGTAAATACCCGACTGAAACAGTCAAGGCGATGGCTCGCGTTTGTGATGGTGCTGAGAAGCATCCACGAGTGCAAATCTCCAAACATCGCATGGACGTGACCTTTACTGAAATTAGTGAAACTATCGCTTTATCAGCAATGTATGCAGCAAACCATTTGGAAGGGATCAAAGCAATTATCGCCCTGACTGAATCTGGTTACACCGCAAAATTAATGTCACGTATCACCTCGTCGCATGCGATTTATGCGTTGTCTCGTCACCAAAAAACTCTGAACAAAATGGCGCTTTATCGCGGTGTTTACCCAGTGTTTTTTGATAGCCACGGCATCAGCAACGATCATTTAGCCGATGACGCAGTAGAAGCAGTGAAAAAAGCTGCAGGCTTAAAAACTGGTGATTTAGTGATCCTGACTCACGGTGATGTTATGGAAACTGTTGGCGCATCAAACACCTGTAAGATTGTTACAGTGAAATAATCGACCAATCCTCATAACGTAGAAAAGCCCGCGATGCGGGCTTTTCTTTTTTTTGGGATTATTGACAAAGTTACGCTTGTTGCCGCGCCCGATACTGCTTCAGCAATGGCGCAAGCGCGGTAACTGCCGAGCCCACCACCACCATGCAAGCTCCAGCAATAGACCAAACGTTTAATGGCTGCGCCGCAGGTGCATCAGGCCAAACCCAGCTGACTAAATTTGCAAACAAGATGGTCAATAAAGGTGTGATCGCCAATACGGCACTCACCTTTGACGCCTCCCAGTGCTGTAATGCTTCAGCAAAGGCACCATAAGCAACAATAGTGTTCAAGCAACAAAACAGTAATAGCGCCCAATGCAAACCACTCATGGTGGCTAAAGGCGCCCATTCTGCCAAAGGTAAAAAGCTAATTGCGCCAGCGACGTAGATAAACAACATAATTTGCTGTGAATTGTAGGTCATCAACAACTGTTTTTGCGCTAAGGCGTAAGCAGCCCATGTCACCGCAGCAACTATCACCAACAATACGCCATAACTATCTTGACCGAATTGCGTAAGCAGCAGCAGTAATCGGTCATTGAAAAACAATAACAACCCAACCATCAGTAACACAGCACCAATGCGCTGCCACAACAACAGATGCTCGCGGAAAATGAAAATCCCACCAAGCATCATTAAAAACGGCGCTAACTGAATGACGACTTGAGCAGTCTCAGCGGTAAGCAGCGACAGGCCAACTAGATACAAAATGTAATTTAGCAACAAACCAACCACTGCGATAATTAATAGCTTCAGTACTTTGCCGCGCGCTTTGGCTAAACTCGGCAAACTGTTGTGTTTGTATAAAACCACCGCGACAAAGGTGGCTGCCGCTAAAAAACGCACCCAAGTAATAGTGTTTGCCGTGAGATCAGTTAAAACAATTTTGAGCGCGATGGGCAACATTCCCCACAACACCGCGGTAGTTAAAGCGAGGCAGAAACCATAAAGTGCACGACCAGATGCTTGATGCATGAAACTAACCTTTGACGACAAGATGCGAAGTGTCTATTTTCGCTGGTTTTTTCTCGCTTGTCGCCCGCTTTATGTTTTTTTGCGTCAGACCGACAACTAACCGCTGTTATTTGTTGCAGGTCAAGCAACGCTAACTAATTTCTGGCAAGATAACGTCACCACGTTTTGATATGAGCACTGAACATGAAAAGGATCGGCATTTTAACTTCTGGCGGTGACGCTCCAGGCATGAATGCAGCAATTCGCGCTCTGGTATTAACTGCATCCCAACACCAACTTGAAGTTTTAGGTTTTTCGCATGGGTTTAACGGTATTTTTAATCGAGAATATCGGGTGCTTAGTAACATGGATGTTCTTCACATTATTCAGCTTGGCGGCACCATTTTAAAAAGTGCTCGGTGTGCGCAGCTGCAGCAGGCGGATGGCCCGCAAATCGCAGCCGACGTACTGCACGAATTAGAAATTGATGCACTTGTTGTGATTGGTGGTGATGGCAGTTTTCGTGGATGTATGGCACTTAGCCAATTTTATCGTGGTCAGTTAGTCGGCTTACCGGGTACCATTGATAATGACGTTGACGGCACTGATTACACCATTGGTTTTGCCACGGCTCTTGATACCGCACTGGATGCCATAGATAAGATTCGAGATACCGCTGATGCCTTTGAACGGACATTTTTAGTTGAAGTCATGGGGCGTCATACCGGCTACTTGGCTTTGGCCGCAGGGATCGCCAGCGCTGCTGAGCAAATTATTTGTCCTGAATATGGCGCCATTGATATCGAAGATTTGGCGAACGACATCCGGCGTTTTCAGCAAAACTATGGCAAAGGCAGTTACATCATCGTGATGGCTGAAACTATGTACAAGGATGGGGCTACCGCACTGGCTCAGGCATTATCTGAGCAAAGTGGCACCGAATGTCGTGCTGTGGTGCTCGGTCATTTACAGCGTGGTGGAAGTCCGGTCGGTGCCGATAGAATTTTGGCAACAAAATTATCAGCCTACGCGATTGAACAACTGCTAGCTGGCCGTGCACATCTAATGATGGCCGGCGAACAAGCAGGTCATCTCGGACTTTACCCACTTGCTACAACCGGTGAGAAACATAAAAAAGCCGATACTTACCTGCTCGCATGGCAACAGAACACCTTACAACAATAACCAATACTGTTGTGCAATAAAAAAACCACCGGAATTACGGTGGTTTTTGCTAAGTCATCCATTTAGAACTAAGTGTTAGGCACTAAATACGGTTTTTACCCGATCTTTATAGCTCCGACTTACTTTGACCGACTGCCCATTTGTCAGCATCAACTGATGCTCACCGTTCGATAACATCTGTAGTTTGGCAATGGTGTTTACGTTTACGATCGCAGAACGATGGACCCGGACAAACAAACGAGGATCAAGCTCATGTTCTAATTCTTTCATGGTGCGCCGCAAAATGTGTGTCTGACCATCGTTGGTATGGATACACATGTAATCACCTGCTGCATCAACCCAATCAATATTCGCAACCAACACTCGAGTGATCTCACCGCTATCTTTAATGGAGATGGCGTCCGGATACTTGTCGTGCATCACAGGGCTTTCATCATCCAGTCGTTGCAAAATATTGTCGGCGTGTTCACCAGTAAGTTTCGCTACTACTTCAGCTAATTGTCCTTTGTGCTTGTGATCATCACGGGCCTCAAAAGCTTTCATCAACTTATCGACCGCAGCTTGCAGGCGATTTGACTCCACAGGCTTTAGCACGTAATCCACAGCATTCACGTCGAATGCATTTAGCGCATAATGGTCAAAAGCAGTAACGAAAATGATGTATGGCATCGGTAATTGTTGTTGCTGCAGCGATTTTAGCACTCCAAAACCATCCAATACCGGCATTTCAACATCTAAAAACATAACATCAGGCGCAAAATCAATGACAGCTTGCACAGCTTCTGCACCGTTGGCGCACTCAGCAACCACTTCCAGATCTGGAAATTGGCCTAAGCGCATTAACATGCCCTTGCGCGCTAATGGTTCGTCGTCAACGACGACGACTTTCAAATTACTTTTCATCGGAAATTTCCACCTCAAACGGAATACGGATGTTTACCTGTACGCCCTGCGGCTGATTATGGGTTAACACCAGCGAAAAATTTTGGTCGTATAAGGCAGCAAGTCGATCTCTTGTATTGACTAGCCCCAGACCGCCAACATCCTTTGGTAGTCCATCGTCAATAGGCATTCCTGGCCCATTGTCGGCAACTTCGATCAATAAATCATGGCCGAACTTGCGAGATTTGATACTGATAAAACCACCAGCCGATTGTCGCGCCACAGCATATTTGATGGCATTTTCGACTAAAGGTTGCAAAATTAAACTAGGTACTAAAGCATCTTGAGTATTTTCCGCAACGTCATATTCGATAGTTAGACGCTCAGCAAACCGGACTTTTTCGATCTCTAAATACAGGCTCGCGGCGTATATCTCTTGCTGCAACGGCACTTTCTTGATTGGATCTTTGTAGAGTGAATAGCGCAAAAAGTCGCTTAACCGGGTCAACATTTTATTGGCGGTATCAGCTTCGTTAATCAGTACCAGCGTTGAGATCGCGTTTAAGGTATTAAACAGAAAATGCGGGTTTAGCTGATAACGCAGCATTTTAAGTTGCGCTTCATGGGCCTTATTTGATGCCGTTAGCGACTTTTGTTTTTCCTGCTGCAGGATTTGGTAATAACGGATACCAAAATACAAACCACACCAACTGAGCATCACATAAAAACCAACGGTCGCTTGGCGGAAATACTGTAACCAGTCATCCGGCGTAAATCCGTGCTTATAAATTTGCCAATAGTTGAAGTTTTTAATCACGGTCCAAATCAGCGCGAGGCAAAATGCCGATGCCAGCACTGTCAAAACCATATGGACAGGTTTCCAATTCCAAATCCGCTGGAATAAATAACGAAGAGGTAACGAAAGTAACCAGCCCGCGTACGCATCTAGCGCGACTACAAGCAAGTAAGCATTGCGCATTTCTTGAAACAATGCCCCTAAATAGGCGGCAATAGCAAAGCCTAACCAACCAAGGGTATGTAGGATCCAAAACTGTCGTTGGCGGTCTTCAAAGATTTTTTGCAACGGCAACTCGCTAAACACAAGAAATGTTAAAAATTAGCCACCGATTATACCAAAAGATCTGCGATGACGGCGGGCGTTGAACCTGCACCACGTCCCGTTAGTCGCACTAATAGCGGATCCCAATTTTATTTAGCACAAAGCCAAGGATCCAAGCAGGACCAATTAACAGAAACTGCAGATCTTTAAAAAATGATGGCTTTTTGCCCTCAATCGCATGGCCGATAAATTGTAACACCCACAAAAACGCAAAAAATAGCGCCGACGACAGGGTCAAACTGAATTCCACCTCGCTTTCAAACCAACGGACGAATAACACCACAAAGGCGGTGAAAATAGTCATTCCAACACCAATGGCGCGAGATAAATTGAAATAAAACAACAAAACTGGGATCGCCAACAGCAAGGGCCAAGTAATTTGTTGCTCAGAGAGCGAGGCAAAAGGCATCGGAATATGCCACATCATCCCAAATACGGTCAGATAAATAGCTGGCACCGCGAAAAAATGAATTTTCTTATTAATGGGATTTTGATGACTAACCGAATACTCCGCGAACCATTCTTGAATAGATTTCATTGGTGCTCCTTTGCTTGTACTCGGTTAATCTACCCCT
>JACCDI010673899.1_pt1 | contig 14260 bp, 11 predicted proteins | sample 7442791 | NCBI WGS metagenome assembly JACCDI01 (sample SAMN15323434, study PRJNA562643) | freshwater metagenome | isolation source: river surface water | place: USA:Blue River Watershed | collected 2017-08-15 | reverse complement strand
TCTGCAGAATTCAGAGATGGATGTAATCCAAAAATTGAGTCATATACGACAATTTTTCTCAAGCTTCTTCCATGGGAATGGATAAAAACAACAATCATTGCAACAATGTTGGAGGTGCTGGTGCCAAAAAGATTGGCCCCCCTAACTGAAGGGATGATTCTTCTCTTCTTAGGATGTAGTTTTTATGGCAACTCAGGCTTTTCAAGGAGTGAGTATTTGTCTGTGATAGGATTTGATAAGAAGACAAATCAAAGGCAATACAACGTCAACAAATCATTGTTGAAGCAGAGATTTGATGAAATTATGAGGGAATCTCAATTAACTTTGATGGATCCTCCTGCATTTGTCAATTGTATTCTGAGGCATGTGAGTTGATTGTTGAATGGAATAAAAGTGTGGCCTCAGTTTTCTTCCAAGCTGGGTTTTGTACATCAATGAGAGAAGATGTCTTTTTGGAAAGGTATATTTATAGGCCTTAGATGGGTGTGCCTCAGAAAGCACCATCTCCTTCCATATGAGTACCACACAATTTTCTGCAGTAAAAGTAGAGTGATGACCCAAATTGAGTTAGTGAAAGGGAAAGACCATCCAAACCAGTTGGAAGGTCCCTAGTGCCACATCAATGGGATGACTATTGAACTCCTTAAATGGATCTGTGAGCTGCATTTCACTTCTACCTTGTATGATGTCTTTGATTCTGGATTCAGTGTTGTTTAAGGTACTGTTGAATTTAGGAAAAAAGAGGATATTTGTAGAAGCCTTGATCAGTAAATGACAGCACTGGCATGTACTAATTCCTTGCATTGCAATTGACTCACACTTTGATAACATGCCACTAGGTGAGTGTGATGAAATTTCTGGCACCATGGATGGCAAGAAATATGTCATCTGGGGAATGAAAGGTCCAGATTACATGGTGAAGATTATAAATACTTGTAGTAGTCTCATTTTAGACTACCAATGCAAAAAATGCAACAAGGACATGGAAGATAGAAGTCAGTATGCACAGTGGGCAATGTTCACATACATACAAGTGCTTGATTTATTTTTTCATTTTTGTCTCATCATGGATGATCATAACATTTTGTGTCATTAATCACCAGCTTTGGAAGAGACATGGAAAGTACAGTGCTGGTCAATTTAAATGCAGACATTCATTTATCAATCACTGAAGTTGGCAAGTGTCATTTTACATGGATAAATTATGAAAATATCCTGATGAAGTGGAAGAATAGAAAAGGTTAAAAATTGTAATGAGCACAAACTATTGCATTCCTTGAAGCACAGTATAAATTTTGAAAATGGGAAATGGAAGGAAAATGAGAAGCAAAAATATCAACAAATATTCTAAAGAACACAATGTTGCCACAAAAGAATTTGCATAAATTTCTCCTGTTGGAGGGCCAGTTGATTTTTGCCTCCTATCATCATAATCACATTGGAAAAATCTGGGACAACTTGATTCATTTGTTACTGATTTCGGAAAATTTAAATTGGTGGTTTTTGTTTATTAGTAATTGTGGTCTTTCTACTCTTTGTGATGTTGTTACGTATTGTAGTAGTAACATAATAGGAATTGCAAGGAAAATCAAGGTTTTGTATAGACTAGGAATGTTTTTAAAAAATTTAGATAAAAATGATTTTACACAAAATCCTTGTTGTTTTCAGTAAAAACCATGATAAAGAGACCAGAATAGGTTCGCTCCACATCATATGCTTCGACTCACACATGAGAGCCTGGACAGTCAAAAAACATGTAACATTTAATACATAGATCTCACATGTGCACCTGACTTCAAACACACATCAAAATCATGATTTTTGAACCTCAAACATCATCAGTTGTGGACATATTTACTCAAAAGATATGTAGATATCTATCCATATTTTTGCTGATTATCAGCAGGTAAATGTTTTAGTTACTCCCAATGTCATTGGTAGCTTCAGTACATTTTTAATGTTTCAATTGTCTTTTTGTCATGGTGCATTGATTGCACATTCCAAGTCTGCCAATGTATAATCAGAAACAGACAGTTTGATGAATGTTGTGTGATTTATTGCCCCCCATACCGTTAGACACTTTGAAGGATTTGTTTTTGTTATTGGATACTGCCTTCTATTTTAATTTCAATTTTGTTACAACACTGTGATTTTGATGGTCACTTTGGATATTGTTTGTTTTAATTAAATTTGTCTGAACAAAGAGTGTGTAGACAGTCATCAATCCAGACAAGATTGGAATGATATCATACTTGCCTTTAATTCAAGGATCAAATCTTTAAGTGTTCCTTACTCAAAAGATTAGATTTTCTATGTTGAAATTGAAGATTTTAGATCCAAAGATCCTGATAGAAGATCCTAAACACATACTTCTTGTTCCTTGACCTATTTTGATATATTACCCTTGCCCCATGGGAAAGCGTAATTTCATTTCTCTGATAGTTGAAATAGCCCATAAAATCCATGATAATTTATTTATTATATATATCATCATTTCACTACTTTATTAGCTTTTAATCTATTTCAAACATATAACATATTTGGAGAAGTATAAGACTTGGCTGCTGTATGAAGAGTCTGCTGCTCCATTGCAAAAATTGAAACACAATTTTTTGTGGCAATTGCATGATACAGTCTTTGCCACTTTAATGTTTGCTTGCAGGTGTAAATTTGTTCTTATTTGATTTTTGCATTGTCTTGTTTGCCATATTCTGAGTCTGTGCTCTGTTAAAATGGTTAAATATATATTTATTGGAGAATGTTGACTTACTCAATGTTATTGTTGGCTTGGGAACAACTACTTGTTTTTGGGTGATATTTTTCAATTTTTGTTTTTTAAATTTTGTTGAATATCTTTAGCCTGTCACTGTGCACAGAGCTTCCCAATGCTATTGACTTTTTGGGGGCTTCTTTTTTGTTGTTTGACTTTTTTCTTTTTTCATGAATTTTTGTTTAAATTCCTCATTTGCCACATTTTATGTCCGTTGCTCCATTGTAAATGTTGAAGGGAAGAATATTAGTTGACTGTTGTATGATATAGACTTCCCAATGTCAATGGCAGATTTGGCAAAAATTACTGGCAACTTGGGAGATAGGCACTTACTCTTGTTTCATCACCATTTTAAATGTACTATCAAACTTCTTTTTCTACTGTTTCTGATTTCCTTTGTCCTATGTTATTTTTTCAGTCATGCCTGTCATGGTCCTCAAAATCTGATCCACTTCCATGTAATTTTATCCTATTATATGCAAATTGAGTCACAGCTATTTTGCCACTTGGTATCGAGTCAGATTTTGTGACTATTGACTTCTTCTTTGACACATATTCTCAAATTTCAAATTGATTTCTCTACTTTTCATTGCTATGAATCAATACAATACAACTAAAAAATCAAAACATAATCACTAGGCAACAGCCTTGAAAAGTACTAAGTTGGTGAATCAATCTTTAGGCCATCAAAAATCCAAACCACCATTGCAACCATAAGAAAGAGATACAGACAAAGCTTTTCATTCTTCACATTGAAGCTGAAAATGATTTGTTCAAAATATTATCAGATCTACTGGAATAAAATTAAATTCAATGTTTTGAAACCTTTTTCTCCTCAATGTGTTGTAGAAATTTGTCTCCATATCCAATGTTTAAACTTTGAAGTCAGGTTTTTCAGCACTTAGACATGTTATTCAAGGCTTGTACAGAAAATAAAGTGTGTCCAAGTTGATTGCATTAATGGACCCTGTGTATCCCACAAAGGAAAGAGAAATGATTTGAAGATAATTCAGGATGAATAATTGAAAAGAAATTGTTATATTGCATCTACTTGTTAGCATACAAACCCACCTATGATTTCTAATTTAAATTCAAATCTGATGGAATAGAACTTTAACAGATTGTTTACAAATGGTAATAATCTAGGTGATAATATTTCCAAGAGTGGTTGCACCATAAGTCTGAGTATCAATGCCCAGAGTTACAAGTGCTTGACAATTCTAAGTATCTGCAGTTGGATCAAGGTTGCTATATGTTTCTGGTTCAAGGAATCACCAAGTTTGATAAGTGAATTGAACACATCAGTAGCAACACCAATACCTTCATGAAATCTACACAACAACGCTCATTTCGAAAGAGCTGTCATTAGGATCATCCCTTGTTATAATTTAAATGTGTGAATCTTGAAAAAAACAATGAATTTTCCTTTTGGACCACAACAGAATCATCACATGAACAGAATCATCTTGGTTTGAGAGGAGAAGTTGCTAATTGTTAATGATATTAATGATGGTATTATATCATCATTTATAATTGTGACTCCAAATGTGAAGACATGAATGTCAAATGACATGTCCAAAATGTTTGCGGACAAGATTGCAATCAATCATATGATTTTCTCTGAGAAAGACTCCATTTTCTGTTGTGCCACATCTTACAATCATTATCCAATTTGAAAGATGTATCCAATGTTCATTTATTTACACAGATGCTTGAGATATTGGAATATACACATTCTAAAATGAATTCCAGATTATGTTTCTCAAAACAAATGAAAGAGCCAGCAAATGGTTGGATTAAAATTTAGCTTTGTAATATCCATAAGCATCTAAGTAAATGAATAACAAAGATAATCCAACAAAAACCAAGACAACAAATGACTCATAGAAAATAGGACAAAGCAGAATCACAAAGGTTTTCAAAAATTTCTTTCTTTATCTATTGAGGGAGATTAGACTCCATGTAGTAATATATACATCACTTCTTATGATGAATCATCATTAATCAACAATTTAATTTTATTATACCTTTATCTGATGGCTGATTTATAATTTAATAATGTTTCATTGTATACAAATTTCATTTTCTCTTAGTTGTACTGAAAGTTGATTCATTGCCCATACAATTACAAAACAGCTTCTAGTATCAAAATTTAAATCTTTTAAATACACCAGTAAAATATCCCTTTTGATCTGCTAATTACAATGACTTTTAAAATGATTGACTTTGAAAACACCTCTTGGCATATTTTCCCAGAAATACTCTCTTGTCATTGAATTGAAGAATTGATTTACAACTCAATCTGCAATATTTGCCTATTAATGATCACCAAGGCAGATTATATCAATACTTAATGGCTGGATTACCATGAATGTCAATGTGTAATGTTGCAGCACAAAAAGTTAGCAACATTAACAGCAACATACATCATGTTTGAAAAATCGTAAAAATTCATGCAACACATAAAAATCATTTTACTTTGAAGTAAAAATTTTGTGATATATTAATGATCAAATAGTTATTGCATATTCTTTCTTTGATATAGGTTTAGACATGGAAATTAAAAGGGCTTAAATACCCATTGTGTAAAAATTAGATATCTTTAAAAAATTCTCCAATTTTTAATATGTCAAGGACATTTCATCAAATCATCTTCAATGTTAACAACAAAGGTTCTAAAATTGGAACATTTGACACTGACTATTTGTCAGAATCTGAGATAGTCAACCTTGTACAGATATGATATTTTGTTCTTAATATGCATTTTTCTTAGGTGAATATCCTGATCTAGTTTTTGCTCATGTCAAAAATCAAAATATAATTAATGGTGGTTTGATTGATGAAAACTTGGATGAATTTGGTGATGGTTTTGTTAGATTTTGGTATTGAGTAATTCAATCTAAATTTTCTGCAGATTGATACTTTCTACTCAATGTTTATGTTATAAATTTTATTTGGTTTTCCCCAAAAGATTCTTGGTCAATTTGGTTCAACATCAGTTGTTCTATATCAAGTGCTAAAAAATAAATTGCAAATTAGTCAATATTGAATACAAATTTAACAGGTTTGGATCTAATTGATGTGAAGATTAGCTCTTCTTGGAAAATAACCAAGTATAGGAACTTACCTTGATTCCTCTCCATCAATTTTTGCAGCACCCCCTCACATTCATCATTTCATCAATAGCCTCTAATCCAATAACAGACTTTAACATTCTAGCATCTTCCTTGCTCTGACCACATGGAACACTTTTCATATAATTTTGTCTGAAATAATACTGTTTTAATCGCGATTTTTTGAATTGTCTGTTCATTCAGTTTCATTGCTTTGTATCCACTTCTTATTTATCTATTCATTGCAATTCCAATGATCCTCAGTGAAGTAAAAGTCTTAGAGGTGGATATTGGTTGCAAACAGATTTTATCATCTCATGCACATTTTTCATTCATCATTAATCATATTTCCATTATCAATTACCTTAAGTAGTAAAAAAATTTCCTTTCTTTGTTGAATGATGAGGGCTGGCAAAGGATAGGACAAGATTTACAAGGAAATATCCAAAATTTGTCAGGGGCACTGGCTTCAATGTTCTTGCCCTTGAATTCAATGAGGACATTCCCATATCATTAGCCTATAAGGACATAGTTTTTGTATTAAACAATAATGATATAATTAAAAATCTATTCTAAGCAAGGAACAAGATTAAGAAGCTTAAAAATACAATGACAATTCCATATTTTCTTCCAGCATTATTCATCACCTTTTTCATCCTACCAAACTTTAAACTTTCTTGTCTTCACTCCAGGGCCCCGCAATTGAAGGCTGCTGCCAGAGAAATGAATTGAGAATGGATTCCATGATTTTCTCCAAATCCAAACACACCATATTCAACAGCACATAAGAACAAGAGACTTACAAAATGTAAGGCATTAAACAAGTTGATAAAAAGCAACAGGCATACACTAACTTTAATTGTCTTGACCTTGCAGAGTCAAATCAGCAAAAACATGGCAGGTTATCCACTGTGAAACAGTTTGTGTGTGGCTAAGTTGATCTGTTTGGGGTGCAGTAAAAACAATTAGTCAAATGAATTATTTCACTCAGTTCATTAATCTTTTCCTTGGAGTAGAGTGATACATTTTTCTTTGTAACCAAATCTTATGAAAGTCTAACATAGACATCAAAATTGTTGGTTAATTCCTGTACACAAAAGCATGTTATGCTGTAAAGTTCTTATGAGATAGCATCAATGACAAGCCAACCAAGTCTGGTCACACTTGCATCCTTTATAAGTATTGATACATTCTTATCATTTGTTGCCTTGTAGTAATCTTATCAATTCACCTATCTGCAATGAGATATGACAGGGAAGGATATAAACAACAACAGCATCAAGTTTTTTGATGTAGGTTTGACCTCATTACCAACAAAATTTCATCAACTAAGTAAGTTTTTGAACCTGAATTATTCTACCACATGATCCAGAATGTGTTTAAATTGAAAAGTCAGAAATAACTATCTCCAATTAAACATTGTTATTCCAAAGGATATCACTTTGACTTAAGCACTGAAAACCAGTAACAATAGTTTTCTGAGTGCCAGGATGGGGATGTGATTCCTTATCACATTAGTGCTTTTGTTGTTACATGCTGTGACTCAGAGAGGGACAGCAATGAATACATGTGAGCTGCTTAAAAACCACTTGAAAGTTTTTCAGTTAAAGATCCTTTAATACCTGTCAATTTACATTTCATCTATGTTCCCCATGCATATTTTTATTTTGTACAGGTAATAATGTGAATGATCATCTTTGTAGAATATGCTTCATTGAAATTTTACTGCACAACAATCATTAAAACATAGTCTTCCTAGATCCTAGGAGTATTTCCACATGATTGTCATCAAATACACTCTTGAGGTTTTAAAAGAGGAAACATTTCAACAACTGTCAAAGTAATTATGGACTTGAAAATATTCCCATTAGAATCATAATATTTGATACAAAAATAACAACAAAATCAATAAATATTAAAAAAAATGAAGAAAAATCTCATTGTCAAGCTCATAGCTGGACTTAGATAAGGAACCCATGACTGTAGCAGAGAGTGACTTCTGGTGATTTTTGGGCGATCTTATTGTAGAATAACATATCCCAACCAATTTTGATAGCACTTTTCTTTAGCTCTTTCCTTCTGCATGGAAGCAGAAGTTGGACCTATTTTCCACCTGTAGACACTTTCTTTGGGTGGACATCATTGCCAATTTTTGAATTTAATTGGTGTCATGCAGTTAGGTGGCAAGATAAATAATGATATCAAAAGTGTCCAAAAAGAGAATATAAAAAATTGATGGGATCAGGGTTGCAAAGGAGAGATGAGAGAGAGGTGCATTGCAATGATTTTTTTGTTCAGAAAGCATAACTGTTTTAACACCTCAGATTTTTCATTGAGAAATCATCATTTTTTGTTGAATTATAAAATTTCCATTCATCCAAATATATTTGGATGATCCTTTTGTATTTGCTGTGCAAAAAATGAGTTTGGAACTGGATAAGGCCATTTGACTGGATATCAGGACAACTTGAATACACAAGGACAATACCACAAAAAACAAAAATTAACATAACATTTCATTCTATTGCCATTGCACAAGGACAATTTGATATTTCCAAACCAGGACATTTCCAGGACACTTCTAGGACAATTCCAACTGATCCAAAAACTTTCTAAACCAATGCAATGTTTCATTAAGCATTTTTCCAGATTGATGTAGATCTTGATTTAGAATATTTGTGATAGTTTTTAGAAGTAATGCAGTATCAACTCCCACAATTCTAGCTTGACTTAAGAGTGATAAATTGGTTACAAATATACATATTTACGACTAACAAATCCTTTATCAGAATCATGGTGTAATTATGGTAATGGTTGGCACTTTTATACTATCATTCAGATATTCCAGTGCACTCAAACCACTCTATTCTGTGAACCTATTAATGTGTAAGACATCTACCTCCACTTATTTTTGCCAACTAACTTCTTTATAGTTTTGTTGCAGTCAAGCAAACTCACTTTTGATTTGTACATAGTGGTTGGTTGATCCAATTATTGAAACATCAATGAATGAAAATCATCAAAGTCAGATTAAGACTGAGCGTGAACCATTGTGTTTAAGTGAACATACAGAAGACCACATGCTCCAAAAGCACATTTTGCTAACCCAATCGAAAAATACCACCTACAAAAGATAAAAATTGCATTTGTCATTTTCCCTGATTATTGTCAGATGCTAGTTTTACTGTCTTTTTAACACATATCTTAATGTGTTCATGACAGCCTTAAGCCACCAAGGCTCTCTGCCAGAACATCTCACAGGCTGTAACATTCTGGCCAAGTCTACCTTACCAGCAGAAGGCACTCACAGTGGCTCACCCCAGAGCCACAGCTCATTACCTAACAGAACCCAAGGAAAGTGTCTGGAATGGAGAGACAACGTTGGACGCTATCTAACCATCCCAAACTGGGATACTGTGGACTCAACCACTGGTTTGGCTTACATACCAATCCGGTTTGACCCAGATCCGGCCTTTTGGCCAGTGTGAACAGACACATAGTATCATGCACAGGAAAACAGATCTACACTGTTCCCTAAGGTAACTACCTGACCAGTTTTCCGACATGCATGGTCATACCTGTATGTTTCAGGCTAAGCTCTTCTATTGTCAGCTCTTTCCCTAGGACAGCTTTAATGCTGCCTCCCTGTTCACTGCATACAACAGACCATTACAATACAAATGGTGTAGAATCTATATTCTGATGACTATTTGGGCAAGATTCCAAAAGGGAACATTTTATATAGACTTTTACTATTGATACCATGTTCTATGGCAAACCTACTGAGATCTGTACAAATGCATGTTGACAATCAACATAAGTGGAATATAATGATCCATCAGTATATCCATCCCTCCTTGAAGCAAAGTGAATGACTCATCATCAGTAATGGTGACGTTGTATTTTATTCTTTTCAAAATTTTCAAAGAATTTTCATTAAAAAGAATTTTTGGGACATAGCCTCTCTTTCTTGACCCAAACACTGAATACAGGACTTAAAGCTTAGTTGGAATTGTTGCTGACATGTCATGAACTTGTTGTATTGTTGGCCAGATGTTGTGAAATTCAACAGACATGTGTCCTGTCTTTGTCATCTGACATTATAGATTTCTCATATGCAGGGTGTACCAGAGGATGATTCCAAAAGAAACATGACTCTTAACACACTTTAGTACAATTTTTTAGTCCTTTATAATATGAAAAGAGACCTGTCCATGCACAACAAAATGTCATGCACAGAATTGCATTTTTCATAAAGTTTGGAGTTTGACCATTTTCAATTTTTTTTCATTTCAATATCTTGGGTATTTATGTCCATTTCATTGAATTTTGAGATATTGTGACATTCAACTTTTCCTACTAAGCCATGGATGGCATTTTGGATAGGGTCAACATTGGCTCAAGCATATGTTCTGTGGTATTAAAATGTAGCTTCCCACAATATTTGACAAAGTTTATAGTTATAGAGTTCATTATTGTTTCTTTCTGTACACAGGTAGGTTCAGCATCCTTTGAAAAATAAAAGCAGCCTGTAGCTCATCACTAGCGAAATTCAGTTTGCTTCTTATTTATTGGATCATTGAACTTAACTCATATGAGTTACCCTCAAGCTGGACATGTCATCAGTTACTTGTACATAACTACAATTCATTCCTGGAGTCAGATTGTTAGCAAACATCATATTAGGGTACAGAAACACATTCACTATTCCATTTCTTAACCCTTCTATTTTGAAGATAACTTCACTTTGTAATTGAATGTCTATGTCTAAAGTAGATCAATCAGTATTGAAAGTACTTACATCAACAAGTATGGCTTTTAATCAGGATGATCTTTGCACTATCTTTTCAGGGATGGAGTCCTTATCATAGAGGATTAAGTTTGAAACCACCATTAATCAACAAGCTTATGATCTGGATGACTTTATTGCAATATCTGATGAACTTAATTATATTAAGGTTCATATGGAAATGTTTAATTAAGCCAACAAAATCAATAAATATGATGTACAAGAAATTAGGAAACACAACCAGAAATCTCAAGGTAAGGAAATTGGAAAGTCTGCAATTTATGCAAAGCAGATAGTAAACCCATGAAAAATATGAAGCACAAGGCAGAAAAGTGGAATCATTCTCAAAACCTAGCAAGCAGGGCATGATGATTGACATGCTCACATCCTTTGTAAAAATATTAATAAGAACTGGCAGTAGTGATTTTAATTAGACATATTTTCTGACAGGGTTTGAGGTAATTAGTTTAGTTTGTAATTGTAATGGTGAACATACTATACTAAACAACCCACAATATTACTTATGCTACTAGTAATAATCCAGTCAATGTATAGAAAGTGCAATTATAAGTGTTCTGAATCAACATTATTCAATGGCATGACCTAAATAGTACTGGAACATACTACTATGTAGTGGTTTTGAGGATGAACTTATATATGTATATAAATCTGTTTAGCCATCAATCGGCATTGTGCAAACAAGACATAAGGACATGGTATACCAGTGCAGGCATCTTTAGATATATGAGATAGCCCATACAGATATAATATATGAGTAGCTTTCTTCAAATCCAATTCAATTATGATCATGACTGTGCAACCATATATACATGCAGAGTCTACTAACAAGAGTTCCCTTTATAAATATATCAGATGCTCACAAACCATGCAAACATTAAATTGCTTGTAAAAGTTTGAATGCTGGATGACTGAATGGGGCATAACCTTGGCATGTCATCACAATACAACTGCAATACATTTCATAGTAATAAATTTACAAAATTTGTACTAAAATTTTTGATGCTAAGTACAATGAAACTGTTTACCAAAGGTAGAATTTAACTGTACACAATTATGCTCCTGTTTTAAACTATCTACTGAACCTACTCATTGAGTATGAGGTGTCATTTGATGGTGCACTAGGTCTATGGGATAATGAACTTGTAAATTTCAATTTAAAGTAAAGAGCTACTCCTTAGCATGGAAAACCCTAACTAGTACCTGAAGTATACTTGAAGTTATTCAAGAAAAATATATATATCATAGTACTAAATAACCACACATTGGAGCAGATGAGGAAGCCCCTTGCAAATGAAGTAAGATCAGTCTTTCCAATTCAGATTATTTGACTCTCCAAAATTATTCCAAAAGAGAATGTTTGATTGCATGCAGCACCTAGATCATATGTAGATATCTCTTGATGACATCCTAGGTTCAACTAAGGGTAAACTTTTGACTACATAAGTAAACTTGAGTTTGTGCTTGAGCAATTCTTAACAACAGGTAACAAGTGAATGTGTAAATCTATGTTTGTTACTGGTAGTGATGAATATTTTTGGTACACATTTTTTGTATTTTTATCAAATGTTTTTTAGAAGCAACAATAATGGTGAGTCCACCTACACATACATCAATTTTCAAGCGTAATAGTAGTAAGTTCATTTACGGGTGAAAGTGGTAGTTTTGCACTATTCACATCTAAAAGGAGAAGCTGAAATTTATAAGCCCAAAAATTCAAGAAATTTAAACCATTTGCCATGAAAAGTGAGAAAAAGAGTTTATTTCAAAATATTAAGGAATCTATAGAACAAAATTTAATGCTCATGCAGCAACATTTCAACATGACCTTTGAAATTTACATAAAAACCAGAGAAATTGATAGCCAGGAAGATTGCATCAATTGTGGCATTGATCTGTGCTCAATTGATAGCAATTAAAGCAATAGACTTGACTCCATGTATGTCATCATGCTAATAGACCAACTTGGTTCAAGTTAGAAAAGATTCTATCATCAAAAACTGTCCCCAAAAATGAAATGTTTTGACTTGATCAGCAAGAGTTTACCACACTGTAAGATTTGGCAAATGCCCTCAATCAAAGGAAATCATTGTTGATGGATCTAGTGAATTTCTGCAGCATTTTTCTATGATGTTTGAGCAAAAAATTACACACAGGCTATATCAACTACTTGTAAGCATGCTTTGTAATGGCAGACTTGAAGGCACTGACCTCTCCAACCTAGAAATCATGTCCAAACTAGAAATCATATTACTAACCCCTTGTGGGCAGTTCACAACACATTCCACTCAGTATTTTGGTCTATATACAAAAGGGACACACCATGTAAAACAGAATATATGTCCAATTAGAACAAGGTTAGACAACTTAGGCAATATATAGTACTTCACAATTCCAAGCACAAAAATGAGACATCTTGGGACCATGATTCATGTGTTGAGGACAAAGTACTGTTTAGAGGTCCTTTTTCCATAATACATGTACATACTCATGGGAATGCCTGGAAATAGCATGACTACTCAATTGAACTGATAAACATAAGGAGACTTACCCCTGATACAATAGTATTGAGTAAGATTGGGTACCTCAAAATTGTATGTTACGTTACTTTATCCTACCCTCTTGGTAAAGGAGAAATGTATCTTTATCATACTTACAATTACTTATATCAAATCAATACAAGGTTTCCCTGGATTTTTAAGATTTGATGTATTTCTCTAAGTCAGTGGAAAAAGCACCACTTCCAGTTTATTGGGGGATGTATTTAATCATATAATTCTTCCAAATACCTTTCTGCAGTATTTGACATCATCAACATCTGAGTAAGGCCATCATTTGAACATACCCAAACATGAAAGAATGTCCAATATATTCCATACTGTAAAATGCTTTACAGAGTATCAGCACATCACAATGGACAGATCTCTTAAATTATGTATATAATGTGCCCTGAATACAACATAAAAGTCAATATGATCAAACAACCTGCTTTTTTCATACAGAGTTTAAAAAGTAACCAATTTATATGGGAGACTTAATGTACACAAAGAAGGGACAGACTATCTGAGTCAAACTCTGACCATAACAATACCTATGTAGATGTCCAATAAATCTACTTGAGTTCTAAACAATGAATTGTTTGATGGAATAAGAGGGCTACCCTCTGGCAGCATGTTTGGAAACCATTCAAATCTATTAATGATGAAATAATCTTACACCTGGGGCTAAAAAAGAGAATTGGCTAATGCAATCTATCAAAATGAACTGCCTGTCTTGGTGCTTTTTGGAAGCTAGCCTCTCTGCTAGGTTTGCAGTTACCGTTTTTACTTGCCGCAAAAATGGGGGTATATTACCTGTTACCGAGGGTAAACCTGGTAATTACCATTTACCTATAGGTAAAAAATCAGATTGCCGACAGAGATTTTTTACGGTAAAATTGAACTTTCAATGGTGGCGTCTAGATGAAAAAGTGACAGCGGTAATTTTGAAATTTACCGAAAAAAATTACCGCCCCAAAAAATTACCGTTCATCGTGTTCAACCCGGTAAATTACCGGTAAACACGGTAATT
>JACCDI011124271.1_pt1 | contig 14270 bp, 13 predicted proteins | sample 7442791 | NCBI WGS metagenome assembly JACCDI01 (sample SAMN15323434, study PRJNA562643) | freshwater metagenome | isolation source: river surface water | place: USA:Blue River Watershed | collected 2017-08-15 | reverse complement strand
GGAATATTTGCCGGTCGCGTTATTTGGCCGGGTGAAATTTAGCAAAGAAGCCAAGCTCAAGTGGTCGCATTGGATCAACACCAAAACCATGCCGGCTTGGGACGATTTCAAAGTCACGGTTGCCTTTAGCAACGACGATTTACCATTGGTGAAAAAAATCCGCGATTACTCGCAAGACTTATTAATTGAAGCTTGTGCGGTGCTGTATTTGCTGGAAACCCAAGGTAACGGCCCAGCGCGCAGCGCGAAAGATGCCGACGACCGTGAGGATGAAGAGCATGGCGAAGAAGATTACGACGATCGTGACCAAGCTCAGGATGACTACGAAGGTCGCGATGAAGACGACGAAGATGGTTACGACGACCAATATGACGAAGTTCGCTTTAAAGGAGAGGATCGCTGATGAATAATCTAATCGAAATCACCGTTGCGGAAATCAAAGAGCTGGCGATTGTTGAACCTAAACAAGCCAGTAAACGTTTTGAAATCATCGCGAACACCATGTCAGATGCGCAACTCGTTGAAGTCATTGAGCAAATTGACATCGTCACCTTAACGCAAATTAATAGCCAACACGATATTTCGTTCCCATCGATTATTTCAGAACTGATGACGCCAGAGAAAATCCGCGACATCGTCTGCCAACAACCGCTGTATTGGGAAGAGAAAATCAAAAATAACGCAGAAGAGCTGAAACAGCATACTTTTGATTTTTTAACCTACCTAATTCGCACACAAGAGAGCGAAGAAAAACAGGCAGAAATCTTAACTTGTATCGCTGAAGACGCGGCAGGCCTCTTCTATTTATCTATCCCATTCATCGAAATCTATCGCGGCGAAGTGCTGGACGACGAAGACGAAGTGCATGATTTATTGCACGAAGAAGAGGAAGATTTAGAAGAAGCGGTCAGTTACACCGAGCGTCATTTAAATGAAGAAGTGCACGGTTTAGGTTTTGACGACCCACGCAGTTTGTTGGCGCTGATTCGCCAGCTAACCCCGGAAGTTGAGCAAGCCATCAAGAGTTTGGTGCGCAACGACAACTCGGGCTGGGAAAATATCATCAATAAGTTTGCGACTGAGCTCGTGATGCAAGCCAAAGAGAAAAATCAGGCCACTGATGAGTACGCCGAAGTGGATGATATGTTTAGCTTTCTGGACTAAAGGACCCGCAAATGCAATTAGTCGTTCGCGAACAAAATCAAGGGCCGTTTTTTAGCCAAGTATTGGCTTATGGCCAAGCCGAACAGCTGCTTACTAGTGTGCAACTTGCTGAAATTAAAAATAAAGCAGTGCTGATGAGCCTGAAGTTTGCCGATAAGTTTTACAACAAGTACAAAATGCATTTGCTCGAACAAGCCGCGCACGACATTATCGGCGTGGTGAGTTTGGGACTGAGCGAAATGTCGGGGAATGATTTAGCGAAAGCGCTGATTTTACTCAACAACGCGGATGGCGTGGTCAAGCCATTTCAAAAAGGCTGGCATATGCTAAGCACTGTCAGCGCGAAAGCCGGCAGCCGAAAATCGTTATACGGCGATGTTGATGAGCAACTGCTGCGTGATATTTCAAGCCCACCAGACGCCGAAGAATGGCATGGTTTACAGCAATATCAGCAAGCGTTGGTTGAATCCAATCGCCGCAACGCGATTGCCGTGGTGAAACAATCGTTTTTCTACCACACGCAACTAGATCCGTTTGAGCACTTTAGCCTTGAAGGTATGTTGGCTGAGGTGATTATTTACCGCACCATCTGCAGTAACGGTAAAGTGAAACAGGATTTAAAGCAGCGCATTCGCCAGATTGAAATGCAAGACCGCTGGTTTAGCGCCGATTATTTGATGCTACAAACCGAGTCCGCGCTTGCGGAATTACCGGCGGGCATCGCCAGTGCAATTCGCCAAGACTTGGGCGATAATTTTGGCAAAGCCATGCTAAAAACCTTGGAGTTTGCCCGTAAATATCGCAGTTTAGCCTTGGAAGATGCATCGCCAGAAAAACTGGATGCCTTTGAGCACAAACAAGGGCTGCAAAACCCACTGCTGGGCTGGCCGCAATATATTGATATGTAAATCAGCAAGTTGCGGCAGCTAAAACCCTGTAGCAACACGCCAAAACCACAAAAAAAGCCCACCATGGCAACATCGGTGGGCTTTTTTTCGAGTCTTTGCAAGAAGAGTTTTATTGTGGCGCAGCCGCTAATGGCGGTTTCACTTGATACTGTTTCACTAGCCGCTGCCAAGTCTTCGCCATTTCCGGCACTAAACTTTTAAAGGCAGCTTGCTCCGCTTTTTTCCGTAAATCATCGACTTCACTTTCCTCGCTCCACACGGAAGACATCCCACTTTGTTGTGCAGTGCTTTCAGCAACGCCATACAAAAACTCGGTGCGCACATCAAATAATGCCGCTGATGCAGTAGTTGTTACCGAAATTTCTTTGTTTTCTAAAAAACCCAAGGCAATAGCGTTGAGTGGCGCGAAATGCTGGGAGCCCACATGAAAGCTGGTGTCAAAGGTATACACCAACAGCATATCGGTTTGTAAACGGGCCGCGGCGAGTCGTAAGTCTTTAATCGAGAACAATTGCGCGGGAAGTAAAATTCGGTTGAGTGGCGCAACACCCGCCACGCCTTCCATTTGGCCGAGTTTCATAAATTCGGCTTCGTTTTCCATTTCTCGCGATGTAACAACGCTGAATGCTCCATTGCCATAACTTTCAGTACCGTAAGCCGAATACCCTGAAGCTTGCACTCGGGTAAAAGCAATTCGTGCAGGGAATTTCGCCGCGGGTTGCTTGGCCATCAATTCATTGATATCGGCATCGGCGAGTTGCGTTAACTGCACGCCCGCGCCCGGAGTTGTATAACTCGAACAACCATTAAGCCCAAACAGCATAGCAACAACAGTCAGTGCTGTTGTCATAACGCGAGCACTTTGCGAAGAGCGAAATTGACGGCTAAGTGCTTGATAGATAGAGCTCATTGTAGTTCCTTAACATTGCTAAATTGTTTGTGACCAATTAATGGCTACCAAACTACAGGCAATGACTGAATTTTAAATGAACTAGGATTGCTAACTATCCCGACGCCAAATCCCAAGCAAAGTTGAGAAATAGCGCTATCCCATTGGGAAACTAGTGCGCCAAATGTAACTTGATGTATCAAGTTCTGTAAGGGCAGTAACAAGCATATCAGCGATGTGGCAGTGTTCCTTCTGAATGACCCATAAAGCACCCGACAATTAAATCATTTAAATTCAATTGGTTAATTAGTTATTCTTCTACATAATCACTGAAGAGCGTTCAGTCAATGCCTTATATTACTTGTTACAAATCGTTAAACAATGAAATGACTATTTCTCTCAAACCTCAGTTAGGATGTCTTCATCAACTGTATGAAGGGACTTACCATGAAACGTTCAATTTTAATGATGGGCTTAACAGCATTAATTTTCTCTAGCACTTCAGCTTTTGCTGCAGGCAAAACAGTGTTAGTGAAAAACTTGGCATACGAATCACCACTGACTATCGCGCTGCGCCAAGCACAGCAAAACCGTCATGCCGATGCATTCCCAGTACTGCTGCAATATGCGCGTTACGGTGAAAAGGTTGCACAGAATATTGTCGGTTCATACTACTTAGCTGGTGCCGGTACCGAACCAGATATGGTACAAGGTTTAGTGTGGATGGCAGTATCGCTTGAACAAAGAGAACCAACCTGGCAAAAAAACTATGACGGGTTAACGGCAAAGCTGACTGCAGAGCAACGTGAACAACTGCAAAAAATCATCGACCAACATATCGCCAAATATGGCGTGAAGGCACAGTTGATGTCATGCAACCGAGAAGCAAAACAAATCGGTTCTAACCAGAAAGCAGAATTCTGCAAGAAAGTTCGAGATCGTGACCGCGATGTGCAAGTTGTTGTGTACGAAGAAGATGCGCCAATTCCTGGTGCAGAAAAATATCGATTCTAAGCGCGTACGTCTCAGTTAGCAGATTATCGCTTCGAAGCATCAAGAAAAATTGCCGTTCTAAACGACATAGCGATCCATTTCGCAAGCTCGTTGGAACGGCATTTTTGTTAAATGCCGAACCAAATCGCTAGTAATGACACTGCCGCTGGCATGGCTTGAATAAACAGAATTTTCGGCTTTGCAGTTATCCCACCGTAAACACCCGCCACCAACACACAACTTAAGAAAAAAATCGCCGTCGCAGTTCCGCTGGAACCTTGCAGTAGTGCCCAACTTAACCCTGCCGCGAGAAAGCCGTTGTACAAGCCTTGGTTTGCCGCTAGCACTTTCGACTGCTCAGCAAATTCTTCAGTCAAACCAAAAACTTTGCGCCCCTTCGGGCTGGTCCATAAAAACATTTCCAACACTAAAATATAAAAGTGCAGTAGCGCGACAAAACCTATCAATAGTTGTGAAATCAAACCCATCCCAAGTTACCTCTGCAAAGCTATTAATCTTTACCCGTAAGGTCGATGAACCAACACAGGTTCCCTTGAGCAAAAAAGGCAACTCATTGAGTTGCCTTGGTTTTGCCGGAACTGGTTTTTAGCCTACTCCGATGGATCATAGTTTACAAGTTGGTTACTAATGCCGCAGAACTACCAAATTCAAATTTGTTTAATTTGCCACACTGTGCCAAGTGATTTTTGGTTGCGTAAGGTGGATTCGCTTGACTGATATCCCCTTCCCAACCTTGACCATTTTTCACATACGCCTTCAGCTCAAACCAACCGTTCAGGGTTTTGCTGCAGTCCATATCTACATCCATCATCCAATAGTGCTGGCCGAACGTGTTAAGGACTTCTTGACCATAACCATCCACCGGCACTGTGCGTAGTGCGCCCCAACTGCTCGGCCATAGATTGGTGGTCCAATCCAGCGGCGTACCTTCTGCAGTTGCGCTTTGACTTGCTTCGCGACCGTACCAATCGAGGTAATTGTCGTTGGCTTTCCATGGCGCTGTAGTCGCGTTTTTCAGATTCCGATGGCGAATAGGCATTGCACACAAGAAGTTCGTCGCGGTGCAACTTAAACCTTTTTGGTTAAGTGCCACTTGATGATCAAGACCGCCGCGGACAAACATGTCTTGGCCACTTAAGGTTTGCGCTTGGATAAACACTACCGTGCGCTGCCAATCCGCCCCCGGAGTGCCACCACCGGTCGTTAGTTTGCTATCTTGATGAATAGCAAACGCATCCCAAGAGGCAACATTTGCTTGGATCCGACCGTCGCCACCAACAGTAATCACCTCGCCGGTACAAGATTTTTGGTCACTGCTGCGTTTACCTTTGAGCACGTTACAATACTGACCTGGCGCCATACTGGTAGCCAAACTGGTATTTAATGCATAACTTTCTTTGTTTATCGCAACAAAACCGGCAGCACCACGACCAAACGCAATCTGGTTATTGCCGTTATCCCACCAATTGGTGACACGCCATTCGTTGACGGTATTATTGCGGAATTGCGCTGCACCTGCGATGTAACTCCAACGATGCTCACACTTCCAGTCAGTGCCGAAACAGTTCAACTGACCATTTTGATGGACCGGGATCACTGGACCGCCAGCGTCGGTATCGCCTTTGTAGTCATAGCTCGACATTACTTGGGTATAGCCGTAGGGGTACGCCAGCATAAACACGTTGGCTAAGTCATACATACGACCATCTTTGTAGGTCACTACATTGCCCGCACCGCCATGACCGCGTTGGTTATCATGGTTATCCACAAAAACTACGGCGCGACTGCTTGGTAAAAAGCCCCAACCTTCGCCAAAATTGCGTAGAGACGCTAAACGACCAGTTTTAAATACGTTGCCGAGCTGTGTACTGTATTTGAATTCAATGACCAAACCTTGGCCGGTGTATTCGCTGGACGTAATTGCTTCACCACCTTGGTCAATTACTTCTTGGTAAATCAATGGCGCGCCAGTCAATTTGCCCCGGATCGCGGCAATATCTTCAACCGACATGTGCTTAGCTGCATCCAAACGGAAACCTTTCACGCCTAAGCTGGTAAGTTCATTCATGTAGGCGGCGATAGTGTTTTGCACATAAGGCAAACCAGTATTTAAATCTGGTAAACCCGAGAGCTCGCAATTCTGTACACGCCAACGATTGTTGCCGTAATCAGAGCTATTGATGGCACATGCTGCATGGAAATCTTGACCTGAATAAATTGGATATTGGCGATTGCCGTAGTTACTGCCCGCGGTCCCGACGCCACTGCCATTCGCCATGTGGTTGATAATCGCATCGACATAAATTGCAACGCCTGCGGCATTACAACGTTGGACCATGTTGATAAAAGCCGCACGACTGCCACCGCGACTCTCCAACAGATAACTCACTGGTTGATAACGCGTCCACCACTGCGAGCCTTGAATATGCTCATTTGGTGGAGAAACCTGAACGGCGGCGAAGCCATTCGGTCCTAAAAACGTTTCGCATTCTTGCGCAACATCACTCCAGCGCCATTCAAATAAATGTACAAATGTGGTCGGTGACGCCGCGAATGCGACATTACTCGATGAGGCCAACAGCAATGCTGCAGCCGCATGTGAAAGTTTCATAATTAATCCTTGCCATGTTGATAGTATCGTCTTTACCGGCTCTTGTTGTTTGTTGGCCGGCTGGGTCTGAACATAGATGACATTTTTTGTACTGCCTAATGAATTCGAATGCAGAAGCTTTACAGTTGCGGAAAATTTAGGCAGTTTTGTATACTGGCGCGGATCAAAAATTTCACTATTTTGGCACCATAGTCGCTATTTAGCTCGGATGAATAGCTAAGCGACCACTAAGCTCAGTAGCCCAGTAGTTCATGGCGAAAGTCGATTGCTAGAGGCATTTAGCGTGCGGCTCGGCAAGACAAGGAACGCCACGCTTTTAGCGCTGGCATTGCCCTCTTTGGCAAGGCACAGGTGAGTTAAAAGCTGGCACCAATGCTCAGTTTTTGCCGGATGTCTTTGATATCTAACGGGTGAACTGTGCCATCGCTGAGCACCAAATCGATACCAGTCCAATCATGCTGAACCGACCAACTAAGACGAATTTTGTCGGTCAGCCAATACCGCACGCCCATTTCGTTATGCACTTCATATTTAAAGTCCAATAACTCGATGGGTTGATCAAGCATTTTTAGAATTGAACCTTTGGCATACCATTCTAAGGCTGTTGCCGGGAGTTGATACTGATAGTCGTAATCAAGCGAAGCAAAGCGAAAACGGATCGATTCACGCTGACCAAGTAACGCCAGCAAAAACTCATCACCGCGGAAATAGGCTTTTTTCACCCCAACTAAGGCCATCAATTCCAGCCGCAATTCATCTCTGTCTTTAAAAAAACTAAAGCCTGGGCCCATGCTGACATCAATGTTTTTGTAATCGGCAGCCAGAAAGTTATAGCTGTAGTCGAGCTTAGCGCGACCAAACACTTGTTCACTATAGAAATAATCGAGACCAGGATTGATGCTGTACTTATGAGCTTTGCGTACGTTTTGCTTTATTTCATAATCAAATTCGGCGCCAATACTGTAACGCCATGCCAAGTCCCGCAATTCCCAGTCGCTACTGATACTTAAATTATCCGATTGCTCTTTACCACGGCGATTGCTGGCGCTGATATCGACGTCCAAATGCCATGGTTGCTTCGCCGAAGTTTCAGCGACTGGACTTGCGACTGTCGCGGTTGGCGCAACCTCTGCCTGCTGATTGGCCGCTTGCGCGCTGTCAGCTGAAGGCTGCATTTGACTGATCTGAGTTTTATCAACGGCAATAATTGCCGCATAAGAGGTTTTGATTTGCAGCTGCGTGGGTGTTTCGTCGACTAGCTCACCACTAATTCTGTCGCCATTTTGCAGCGTTATCACCACAGTGGCCGCATAGAGCGGGGAGCAAAACAAGAAAAGAGTAAAACAAGCAAAATGCACAAGGGCTTTTGTTCTAAAGAAACCGGTTGGCTCACAGTGAGCAATACAGCCTTGATGCATTAACAAAAACTCGAACTGATCATTAAACTATAGCGGCAGTATCACACAAAAAAGATTCGATGCAATAACCCAAGCACCATCAGACTCAAACCACTAAACATAAGAGTCCGAGCAATAAAGGCTTGTTTGTAGGCACTGATACCAAGTTGCTGCACTTCTTGACTGGAGGATTGTTCGAAACCGCGCTCGAGTAACCAACTAAAAACTTCAATAGTCTTGCCGTGGTCGACCAGCGCATAACCGCTCGGTGAATCAAGTTGTAACCACAAGGCTTCATCCTCTTGGCGGAGCACTTGGCAAAAATGAGGAAAACGAATGAGCAGCATGCCCGCCAATAAAATGAACCAGCCAATCAAAGTTACCAGCATAACAACTCCCTTTCAGGTACATCCGTTATATTTTTGTTTAAGATAGCACTGCTCAAAAAAAAGTCACGCGTGTTCGCTGAGAAATTCTTGTCAAATTGTAACAATATTGATGTAAGTCGTATTTTCATGGCGAAAAATCAGCGTGTTAGGGACAACATCGCCCCCAAAAAGCCACACCGCTAATGCTGATACTTCGCTTTTAGTCGGCTGAAAAAGCATAACGCCGGTTTAAAACCGGCGTTATTCAGAGGTACAAGTTAAGGTGTTGACCTTCGCATTACTTCACTTCTGGAATACTGGTGACTCCCATATTCCATAAAGTGAAACCCCAAGTATCGGCAGTTTGTTCAACTAATTTCGACACTGGCGTCCCTGCGCCATGGCCGGCGTTGGTTTCAATACGAATTAACTGTGGATTAGTGCCGCCAGCTTTGGCTTGGAGCTCAGCTGCAAATTTAAAGCTGTGTGCAGGCACTACGCGGTCGTCATGATCGCCAGTTGTCACCAGCGTCGCTGGATACGCAACATCGGCTTTCACGTTATGCACTGGTGAGTAGCCTTTGAGGTAGGCGAACATTTCTTTAGATTGCTCTGCGGTGCCGTAGTCATAACCCCAACCTGCGCCTGCAGTGAAGGTATGGTAACGCAACATGTCCAATACACCGACGCCTGGTAACGCAACTTTCATTAGATCTGGGCGTTGTGTCATCACAGCACCAACCAACAGACCGCCGTTAGAGCCGCCACGAATAGCCAACTTGCCACTCGAGGTGTAGTTGTTAGCAATCAAGTATTCGCCAGCAGCAATAAAATCGTCGAACACATTTTGTTTGCGCATTTGAATACCGGCATCATGCCAAGCTTTGCCGTATTCACCACCACCACGCAGGTTTGGTACTGCATAAACGCCGCCCATCTCCATCCACACTAAGTTGGAAACGCTGAAACTTGGGGTCAGACTGACGTTAAAACCGCCGTAGCCATACAACATGGTTGGATTAGTGCCATCGAGTTTGATGCCTTTTTTCGCGGTGATGATCATCGGCACTTTGGTGCCATCTTTCGAGGTGTAGAACACCTGCTTCGATTCATAATCGTCGCTATTGAACTTCACTGCTGGCTTAAAGTGCACTTGTGATGAGCCATCTTGCGGATTAAACGCATAGATAGAACCTGGCGTGCTGTAGTTGGTAAAGGTGAAATACAAAGTAGTATCTTTCGCTTTGCCATCGAACCCACTGACAGTACCAACACCCGGCAAGGTAATATCACGGACTAATTTGCCTTCGTAGCTGTATTGTTGGACTTTCGATACGGCATCAACCATATAAGTTGCGAAGAATGAACCGCCGCCTTTACTCACTGACAGCACATTGCCGGTTTCCCCAATGATGTCCTGCCACTTATCTTGCGCCGGATTTTTCATATCGACAGCGACCAGACGTTTATTTGGCGCTTTAAAGTTGGTTTCGAAATACAACACATCACCCGCACTATCGACCAGTGTGTAGTCAGCGCTGCCTTCGCCGTCTAAAGTGACAAAAGCGCTATCTGGCTTGGTTAAATCTTTCACTAACAACTTATTGCCAGAGGTCGCGTTTGCTGCAGAAACGACTAAATATTTTCCATCTTCAGTCACTTGACCGCCGACATAACGGTGTTTTTCTGCTTCAGTCGCACCAAATAACACCACGTCATCTTTTTGCGCCGTACCCAACTTGTGGTAATACAATTTGTGTTGATCAGTTTTCGCTGATAATTCACTACCGGTCGGTTTGTCGTAACTTGAATAGAAGAAACCGTCTGTACCTTTCCAAGAAATGCCAGAGAACTTCACGTCTACCAGCTCAGGCTCAAGTTTTTGCTTAGTTTCGGTATCGATGATAATTACTTTGCGCCAATCGCTGCCACCTTCAGAAATTGCGTATGCAGCAATTTTACCGTCTTCAGTAAATTGCAGATCTGCTAGTGAGGTTGTGCCATCAGCAGAGAAGGTATTTGGATCTAAAAACACTTCAGCAGCAGCACCGGCTTTTTGCCGATAAACCACGAACTGATTTTGTAAACCGTCGTTTTTATAGAAATAGGTGTAATCGCCTTCTGTCGCTGGCGCGCCAATTTTTTCATAGTTCCACAAGGCTTCTAAACGTTGCTTAATTTGCTCGCGGTAACTAATTTGCGCTAAATAGTCGAAGGTCACTTTGTTTTGCGCTTTAACCCAGTCACCAGTTTGCGCGCTGCGATCGTCTTCTAACCAACGATATGGATCTGCGACTTGGCTGTCGAAGTAAGTGTCAACAACTTCACCTTTAGCAGTAACCGGGTAAGTCAATTTGGTCGCTTGGGTTGCAGCGGCTGGTGCAGTCACAGCAGTCTCCTCAGTCGATGGTTTCGGTCCACATGCAGCCAATAACGATACTGCGACCGCAGTTAACATAAAACCTTTAAGCGATGACGTTCCTTGAATAGGCATAACAATGAGCTCCAGTCTAATTAGCAAAAATCCAGCATAACAAAATTGTCACCAACTGCCACATTGCATTTTCTGCACAATGCGACCGTCTCATAATCTACTGCGACCAAGTGCAGGGCAATTCTTAGTTTACGCTTCCCTTGCGCAGTTAATTGCAAACACGCACATCAAGCTGCTGACCATACCAATCGAGTTAAAGCTTTGCTGACGACTAACGCATGGTCAGCGTCGATATCAATATGTTGATGCGCAAAATCGAGAGGGGCATGCTGCCACCAACCACCAGCGCGAGCGACAATGTTGGCGAAGTTCGCTTTAGTGTTGGCAGCTCTGAAGTTCAGCCAATGTTGGCAATATTGCGGGATTCTGGCGAGTGCCACTGGCCCCCAACCGACGGGATCCAGCGTAATGAGTAGATTGACTTGATGGCCTTTCGCCACCAATTTTGCCGCGGTACTTGCACCATAACTGTGCCCAATCAGCACAATTTGCTCTGCAGGGAAGTTTTGCAGCAATCGGCGCAAGCGTTGATGTTCAAACCATTGTACATAATGCTGATCTGCCCGCACATGTCGACCAAGTAGCCGAGTGTGCTGATCCAAAGCCCCACCCACCCAAATGAACTGTGGGTTATTTGGCAGCGGTATCGCTTTCATCCAAGCTCCAACCAAATTCCGCAAGAATAGCGAGGTGTTCGGGCGAGCCATACACTTTCGCCCAGCTCTCTTTCAAATGCTGGCGCAGTTGGGGAGACACACCTTGCCGACTTGCGACGATATAAACAGGCGCTCGATGCAAGGTCAGCACAATTTGATAACGTTGCGCGAGCTCTGGGTATTGCCGGTTCCACTCAATAAATTGGGTTTTATCTTCAACACTACCAAGTACACGCTGGCGTTTAAGCATATTGAGCTTTTGCGTTAAGGTGTTTGCGTACAACAAATACTGCTGAAAGTCAGGATCAGCCTTCACCTGTTCAAATTCTTCACCGTAATAAGCATCACGCAGGACCCCGACAAAGCCGGGCAACAATCCAATATCGGTTAATTTGCGGATCCGGCTGGCATATTGTTTATCGATGACCAACACCGACTCTTCCATGTAGTGCACACCAAGAAATTCAGCAAACTGATTGCGCTCATCGGTGTATGACACCGTCAACATCAAATCAATGTCACCACTTTCGAGCAAATTTAACGAACGGGGCCATGGACTTCCCACCACCTCTAAGGTGCAACCGGCTTCATCAGTAAGTAAACGTAAGATGCGTTGATGTAAGTCGTACCAACGCGGCAGGGTCAACCCTTCAGCTTTGGCGGTTTCCGGTGACTCATTTAAGTGCGCAGTCAAATGACAGGGTTCGGTTGGCGCAGGCGTTGCCACTGCAACTTCAGAAAGTGGCAGTAAAATCAGCAACATTCCGACTAATCGTCGGAAACTCCTGTAGCAACTCTTGATAATTCAACCCCTTGCGGTAATTCTAATTGCGCTTTTTCCACTAAATCGGCGGCGAGCTCGGTTTTTACTGCGACGCCAAGCTCTTTAAACTCGGCGGCTTGTTTAATCAAATTACCTTTACCGCTGTACAACTGCGCAAGAGCCCTATCATAACTTTCTCTGGCTTTGTCTAGTTGTTTGCCGACGCCTTGCATACTTTCTAAAAATGCCGTGAGTTTGCTGTAAAAGCGCTCGGCGCGCTTAGCTAGCTCAGCACTATGTTGGTTCTGCTGCTCAAATCGCCACAATTGCCGAACAATATTCAAACTAGTCAGTAAGGTGGTTGGTGTCGCCACCAGTACATTTCGTTCTAGCGCCTTTTGATACAACAATGGGTCGTGCTTTAGCGCTTCAACATAGGCCGACTCAATCGGAATAAACATAAACACCACTTCAGGTGAGTTTAAACCATCAAGCTGGTAATAACTTTTATCGGCCAACTCGGTAATTCGATCACTGACGGCCTGACAATGTTCTTCCAACGCGAGTCGGCGCTCACCATCATTTTCAGCATTCACATAACGGGTATAGGCGATCAATGAGGTTTTTGCATCGACCACCAGATGTTTTTGCTGAGGTAAATCAATAATAACGTCTGGACGACGGCGTCCTCCCTCACTTTGGAAACTCACTTCGCGGCGATAATCCACCCCTAAACGCAAACCGGAATTTTCCAGCACATTTTCCAACATCAACTCGCCCCAATTGCCTTGGAGCTTTTTTTGACCTTGCAGGGCGTTCGTGAGCTGACTGGCTTGGTCGGTAATTGCCATATTGAGTTTTTGTAACTGCACTAGCTCGGTTTTAAGCTCCGAACGTTGTTTTAACTCTTCAGTATGAATAGCCTCAACTTTATCGCGAAAACCCTTTAATTCTGCCTGCACTGGCGTAAGCAATTGCTGCAATGTTTGGCTGCTTTGTTGCTGAAATTGAACGCCCTTACGTTCAAGAATTTCGTTAGCCAGCAGTTCGAACTCTTGCTTAAGCTGTTGTTTATTCTCTTGTAACAAACTCAGTTGCTGCTGAAACTGCAGCTGCTTTTCTGACAAAACCACTTGTAACCGGTCGAACTTTTCTTTGAGCTTGGCAAACTCAAGCTGCTGCTCTTTAGCATCGTCTACTTGCATATCTAATTGATTTCGAAGCTCTTGATTTTGTTGCTGCTGTCCCTGCAATAGCGTTTGCGCCCGTACGAGTTCGATACTGAGATGTTGACGCTTTTGAAACAAATAAATGCACATCGCCAACAGCACCAAGCCGGCGCCACTCAAGCAAATTTCAATAATTGACATGGCAAACTCCTGATAACCAACCATATTCCGTCATCACTGTATCAGTATACAGTAATACTACCAACTGCAATAAGCCAGCTAGAACCGCGCCGTTGTTTTTTACCCCTTGTTTTTTGTGGTGGCGCCCCCTATAACAAGCAAGCAATTTAGCAACGAGAATTCATCATGACCGAACACTTTGATTATCTGGCTATTGGTGGTGGTAGCGGCGGCATTGCCAGCGCCAACCGAGCCGCCAGTTACGGCAAAAAATGTGCAATCATCGAAGCCAAAGCACTTGGTGGCACCTGCGTGAATGTTGGTTGTGTGCCGAAAAAAGCCATGTGGTTTGCCGGTCAAATCGCCGAAGCGCTGACCTTAGCGCCTGATTATGGATTTAATATTCAAGCCTCGAGCTTAGATTGGACAACGTTGTTGGCGAGTCGCGATGCTTACATCAGCCGCATTCATGGTTCTTACGATCGAGTTTTAGCCAAAAACAATGTCAAAGTCATTCACGGCTTTGCCCGATTTATTGATGCCAATACTGTCGAAGTGGCTGGCAAACGCTATACCGCCGACCACATTTGTATCGCCACCGGCGGCAAACCAGATTGGCCGCAAATCCCAGGCGCTGAACTTGGCATCGATAGCGAT
>JACCDI010819161.1_pt1 | contig 14271 bp, 7 predicted proteins | sample 7442791 | NCBI WGS metagenome assembly JACCDI01 (sample SAMN15323434, study PRJNA562643) | freshwater metagenome | isolation source: river surface water | place: USA:Blue River Watershed | collected 2017-08-15 | reverse complement strand
GCGGTGGATGAGTGGTTTAAGTCGCACGCCTGGAAAGCGTGTGTGGGTTAATAGCCCACCGCGGGTTCGAATCCCGCCTGCTCCGCCAAAACAGAAAAGCCTGCACATGTGCAGGCTTTTTTTCGTCCGCCAATTTGCTTCAGGAAGCCATTCCGAAAAACTTGGTGAAAATTAAAAACGATGTCGGTTTAGAAGTTAAGAAGGCGTGTCAATTGTCCTCATCGGAGCTGGTCGGTAATTAGATCTCAACCTCGGACTTGTGAAAAACGATGACAAGAGTCAGGTCCATGAAATCGTGTCAATCCCCAAGTCGCTCCATTGAAAAGTTTCGCTACCTGAAAAATCAAACCAGCCCTCGACAATTTCCTCTGGCAACAAGCTTTCTGTCAGAACTCCTAAAAAAGTGAGGGTTGACCCAAAAGGCGCTTTTTCTGATCCCAACAATGTTGTGAGATCAATCACAACATTCCCTTCACTTTGGTTGACAAATATGCCTTTCATTTCGTCATCAGAGGTCAATCCCAATATCTGAAGGTAGTCCGTACCTGGGGTGAAATCACTAATTTCAATTTGAAAAGGTGTGGCTGAATCGTGAATAGGGGCCAGCACAAAAAGATCGTTCCCAGCACCACCCTCCAAGGTTCCTTTGCCGTTACCGGCAATCAAAGTATCGCGGCCGCCCCCACCTTCAAGCAAATAATTCACATTGCTGTGGAAGTAAGCGTCTCCACCAACAAGCACATCATCACCTGCGTAACCCCTGACAATATCCATTCCCGCCTCAGAATTAGAGCCCGCAACAATATAGTCGTCGCCAGCCCCACCTTGCAGTAGATCAGAGCCAGCTCCTCCCAATACATTCATTGCATCACCACCAAAATAAACGGCATCGTCATTGGCTCCAAGATCAACAAACCACTTGTTCAAATATGGATTCCACTTGGTGGTTAAGAATTCGGTGGAAGTAGCAGAGTTGTATTGTGCAAATTGTGATTGAAAGATTCCGATACCACCCGCCTCTGGGTCGTCTTCACTCTCGAAGTAAGCTTTTAGAATGGGAGTTGCAAATATCCTCTGTGTGCTTTCTTCAGTCAGAGATGCACTGAAGGAATCTGCAAACAACTGCGTCTCAGACTCATTCAAAAATGAGAGTCCTGTCAAGGTGAGTGATGGATCGATCACAGCCAAATCACCACCACCCAGCCCAATGAAAATATCTCCCACCCCTAATTTTGAAACTTTGTCGGAAAAAATAGAACCTATTGCGATCAGACTCTCTTCCCCAGCTGAGGAAACAAACTCTGTTGACTGATTATTTTCGGCTTTCAACAAGTAGCCTACATTGTTTGAAGCAGCCAACTCAATCCTAGCCAAGCCATCTTTTAGGGATGAAACTGAAAAGGGTGCTGAGACATTACCACTGTTATCTTTAGCAGTCACAAAGTAATCCATCAACTGAACTGAGCCTGCAGAATTTTCAAGATGGACTGCAATTTGAGGAGCAATCGTTGACTCACCTTGCACTGAAACACTGGTCTTCAGCCAGTTCAATAATGATGATGAGTCATTTAGGCTAACTGCATTTATGTCTTTCATCTTTAAAATTGGAGCATCGATATCTACATTTATCTGTCCGGCATAGTGCTCTGATGATGTGTTGCCTGCTCTGTCTATGGTTCGGAAATACATGTCATATTTACCAGATCTGTCTAGGGTATTGACATTGACCCACTCAGTAGAATTTTTTTGAGCAACTGAGTCAGCAGTATTAACCATTCGATACTGCAACCATTCATTTAATGAAACTTGAGACTTATCATAATCAAGCAAAGGCAAGGTTAGTTGATTTATTTCTTTTAACCCTTTGTATTCAATAACTTCTGGTGCGACAGTATCTAATATGAAATTTTTGTACAAAACTTCCGATTGATTGCCCGAACGGTCAACTTGCAAAGTCGCCAACGTATACAAACCGTCAACAACTGGCATTGCAGGGTTTATTGTATAAAATTCAGGATTAATTAACGATTGTTCATTTGCCCATTGGCCCAATACAATAACGCTTTTTTCATCGTAAGTATTCAAAAATCGAGTGCGAAATTCATCCAATCGCAATGAATTTGAATAATTATCATTAGAATATATACCAGAGTCAATCCGCAACGAAATATCTTCAGACACCAGATTCGCAGGTGCCACATTGTCATAGACAAAATCAAAGCTAGAGTAATCTGAAAAATTGCCAGCCAAATCTATTTGTCGGTAATATAGACGAAAATTATCACCATTAATATGTTCACTGTTTGAAATATTGGGGAAAAATAACCATTCATTTGCATTTGGGGCAATAAATTTTTTTTGCTCATTAGCACGATTAATTTGATATTGAGGCAGAATGTTTATATCATTTGAATCAACATTAATAAAAAAATTAGAATTTAAATTTACTCCATTAACATAATTAACATCATTTTTATCAAAATATGAAGAATTAAAAATGCCAAGTGGATCTGCACCATCTAAAGTGGTCAATTGAGGTCGGATGTTATCGTAGTTGATAGACAATCGAATTGTATCCTCATCTAATCCAGTGCGTGGTTTTACATAAATCGTATTTAATCCTTGTGACAACAACAAAGATTCAGGATTAGAATACCATTGATTTGGTAGCAAATCATCAACGGGGACTATCAAATTGTGCGTCACACCAAACAAATAATCACTTACGTTGGCATTTTGGTTTGGCAAAGAAAATCGCCAATCGGATGTAATTTGATCTACGCCAGAGATCCCTGTATCATTAATTAAACTAATGCCATTAACATCCAATAAGAGTTCATTTATTTCAACCAATCTCTCCACAAAAGAATTCAATTTTTCCAGATCCACTTGAAAATTATTATCTGAACTAATTTCAAGTAAAATGGATTTAATATCGGCAGATGAAGCCATGTAACGAGAGATATCAACATCAATTACTGCATTGGCCTTGACATCTTCAAGTTTTGAAAGCACTTTTAAAGCCAATAGCTCCAAAACTTCCTGTTTGCTCAAACTTGTTTCATAAAACTCTAAAGCACTGGTGAGCAAATTTGAAAGTGCTACGGCTTTCTTTTGTAAGTCTACGCCAGCAGTTCCTTCAGAAGGCAAATTCGAACTGGCCATTGCCACATAGTCTGTCGAAGGTGGCAATCCGAAAATATTTACAACTTTTTGAGTGGCATTTACCAGATCAAATTGTCCAGAGGACATCAAACCATTAACCATGGTAGTCAGTGGTGTTATGTTCACCGCAGTACCAATGCTTGCGCTGGCCAACTCAAGTTGTCCCTTAAAAAGGGTTTTGGTTCCGTCACTATTCAAATAGTATGTCGATAAATTATCAGGATTTTGAATGCCGATTGAATTCAGTTGAGGTAAAGAATTTAATCTTTCCGCATCAGATAAAAAATTTATCGGCTTAACGATCAAATCACCAGATGAAGTACCTGGTAATTTGAAATTACCGTTAAGATCGGTGAGGGCCAAATTTTCATCCGCACTTAACAAACCATCTTTGTTTGCGTCTTGGAAGACCAAGGCATTGACCAAATAACCATTGATAGCTCGACCGGTGATCGTAGTTCCTTGAGTATCTGCGGAATTGCTCGGATCACTACTTGCCTCAGCACCATCGCCCCCCACACTCACTCCAGCAGATGGACCGTACATTGCGGTACATCCCTCTAATAAAAAACCGGCAAGAACTGCGAGCAGAAATCCACCCTCAGGACCAGCCTGTGGTGTCATACTTTTCTTGCGTACGTTTCTTTTCGGAGACACTGGATGAAAGAGCCAAATTTTAATTATTAACTATTCTGTCTTGGGGTCAGTACCACCTCTGTTGAGTAAGCCCTTCTCCAACAAATCAGCTGCTACCTTATTACAGGTGTTCGCCAAATCTGTAAATCCACTGATTGGCAAAAAAAGCTCAGAGGTCTCGTGCGGCTCCAACGATTTGGAATCTTGGACCGAAACCGGTCGCATCGTTCCAAAACGAAAACGGATAACACCGTTAATAATTTGAGCCGACATGACTGTGTCAGCATAAATATTTTGCATTTATCTCTCCTTAAAAGAATTGTTTGATATATCGATGAATGGTTTAAACAAATAATGGAAGAATGTTCTTTGTTGGGTCACAATACCAACTTGCGCGACCATACCTGGCAATATTTCCAAAGGTTGACCTGATTTATCCAAAATTTTTTCAGTACTACTGAGTTTAACTGTATAAAAGCTTTCACCTTTTTCATTTAAAACAGCATCAGGTGAAATTGAAGTCACTGTCGCTTCAAAAGTTCCATAAATTGCGTAATCATATGCAGTAATTTTAATTTTTGATTTCATTCCAGGATATACAAAAGCTACATCAGAAGGTTTAAGCTTAGCTTCAATGATCATTGGTCCTTCTTGAGGTACAATTTCTGCAAGTGCATCACCAGGCTTAACAACTCCGCCTGAAGTGGTAACAAATACACGCCCAATGACACCTTCAATGGGTGAAAAAATTTCTGTTCTTCGAACTTTGTCTCCAAGGCTAACTAATAAATCTTCTTTTGCCTTGATTTCGCTAGCGATCCTGTTGTATTCTGCCAATGCAGATTCGCGCTGCTCACGAACCATTTGTTTTTTTTCAGCTAAAGCACGCTCATAGCGAATCAATTCTGTCTGAGGTTCAAGTCCTTCTTTCGTCAAATTTTGTACGATTGCATATTCCTTTTCTGCCAACCTAACAAATTGTGTCAATTGAACGATTTTCTCTTGTCTAATTGCATATTCAGCAAGCTCTGATTGAATGACCTCAGGAACAATTTGAGAAAGTTGTCGATCAAATTGAGGCGGAATTTGATTGATCTCTGCCATCAATCGAATCGCTCTTACTTTTAGTGTGCTATTTTGTTTACGTGAACTTTCAAGATCACTACTGTATTGAATTGAATTCAGTTTAAATAACAACTGACCCGACTTTACTTTGTCACCCGACTTAATAAGTATTTCAGTGATAATTCCACCTTCTAAGTTCTGCAAGGTCTTTACATACTCAGAGGGAATGACTCGACCATCTGCATTAGCTACAACATCCAATTTTGCCCAGGCCATCCAAGTTAATAGCAACCCGAACAAAAGTGCAATTACTAGCAGTTTAGGCACGTGCCTGAGACCGGGTTCAGCTTGCGTCATGACCCACTCCGTTGATTTGCCGCATTTGATTGAAGCTTCTTTATTACCTCATCGCGCAAACCATATTCAATCAGTTTACCGTTCTCGATAACTGCAATTTTGTTAGCCAAGCGCAATGGAGCAGGCCTGTGTGTTACAAAAATAACCGTTTTCCCTTCTAGACTCACATTTAATTTATCAATGACTTGCATTTCAGTGGCTTGGTCAAGCCCCGAAGTAGGTTCGTCCATGATGATGTGAGATTTATCTTCATACAACATGCGTGCGATGGCCAGTAACCGTCGCTGACCGCCCGATAACTTTTGACCGCCCTCACCAATGTCTGTGCTAAGTCCTCCAGGCAATTTTTTTAACACATCGCTGAAGCCACTTTTTTCACATGCCTTCATGATATTTTCACCATCGATCAAACCAGATTGAAGCGTGATATTCCGTGCAACGCTGTCCTTGAATAAGTGAGTTTCTTGTAACAAAATCCCAAAGCGCGCCAAAAAAGTATCCCGATCAAGATCCCTTACATCAACTCCACCCAATCGGATATGACCAGCATTCACGGGAACAAGCCCGAGTAGAGCTTTAATTAAAGTTGTCTTCCCCGAACCTGTTCGACCCAATATTGCCACCCGGTCACCTGGTTCAATTCGCATGTACAGGTTTTCAACGGTAGGCGATTTAGACTCAGCGTAAGATATTGTAATATTTTCGAAAATCAAAGACGAATCCAAATTGTTGGCATCGATTGCACCTGTAGATGTCGATTTTTTTTCTTGATCTAGAATTTGACTGATGGTTTTATAACTTTGTATCGCCTGTGACAATCTTGTTAAGAGATTGACAACTTGAGAGAATGGTGCAATCGCTCGACCCGCCATCAAGGTTGCAGCCACCAATGAACCGGTTAAGGAGGATACCAATACGCCCACACTAATCAGTGCAATTTGATTGAGTTGGGTAATCAGGTTGACCCAATTGGTTGCACGGTTTGATACGCTCTTGGAATGAATAGCTTGATCGTTCTGTGAAACAGTAGCTTCCTGCCATTTTGCTGAAAAGAACTCATCCTTCCCCAAACAATTGATGGTTTCTTTGGCACCTAAACACTCGAACATGATTGATTGTTTTCCATGTCCAAGTCCCTGCATTGTTTTTGCAGAGTCACGCATTTGTCTATGAGAAATCCAGCCCAGCAGTAATAAAATAAAAATAGAAACCAATGGCACCAAAACCAAATAACTTGACAGAAGAAATATCATCCATAGAAATAATAATGAAAATGGAATATCTACAAATGTTGTAATTGTGGCTGAGGCTAAAAATTCCTTAAGTGAATCAAACTCACGGACAATAGATGCGCTGACTCCCGAACTGGACTTAGCTTTGTTGTTTTCTCGTAAAATAATTTCCTTAAATAGCTTTTCTGAAATAATTAAATCTATCTTTTTGCCTGCATAGTCCAATAATTCAGAACGGACTTGCCTTACGAAATAATCAAGCAATAATAATAATAAAACACCAAACAAAAGCGAATAAAGTGAATCGAGTGCCGCATTTGGCAATATCCTGTCATATACCACCATGGAAAATAATGAAACGCTAAATGCAAAGATATTTGCCATCAATGATGCAAGAGCAGCATATTGATACAATTTCTTCTGAGCTTTAATTTCTCCCCAGAACCATGCCCCTGAATATTTTCGCCCCGTCATAATCCATGCTTATAGGTGCCGTTAATTGCACGATCTACTCGAAACATATGTGTAGTCAACGCGTTGGAGACGTGCAGGTATCGATAATATGCGATTGAAGCATCAAACCAATTGTCAATCAGTTGTCGAACATTGTCATAAAGATCATCTTCTGCACGTTGCAAGTCTTGTAATGAACCGCGACTGACCTCAAATAATCTGGCTGTCGCTGCAAAGGAGGCCGAACTGGCGTCGACACCCTTCTTTCGCAAAGCCAAAGACTCGAAAGAATTGTTTGCTTCGCTGACAGACTTGAGAAGAGCCGTTTTCAACCCCTTGTATTTTGATTCCAGTTCTGATCGCGCTTGTCCCAAGCGGGCACTGGCCTGGGCAGACCGCGCTGTGTCAGCGCCACCAGAATAGAAATTGTGGGTTAGCGTAACCAGCGTGGAGTAATCAGCGCTTCGCCCTCCACTTGCAGTAAAAGCGCGATCATTTCTAGAAACTTCCAACTGCACAATTGGTGATTGACTGGATTTAATGGCGGCTACTTCCAGTTCTGATGACTCCAAAAAAGCCTGAGCTTCCATCATCAAGGGGTGCTCTCGCAATTTCTCCTCAAGGATGAGCTCAGAAAATTCGATACGTTCCGCAACCGTTGGCATGATGAATGAGCTTGGTAGGTTGAACTCCTGCAATATGGTGTTGGCGTTATTCAATTGAATGGCAATTTGCTGCAAATTGACTCGGCTGTCATTGACCTTCATATCTGAGCGAGCAATGTCGTAGATCGTCCCAGAACCCAATTCAAATCGGAGCACGATCTTTTTTGCAGTCTCTTTTCGCTGATTTTCAACGCTGTTGACCCACAAGGTTTGGATTTCGTAACGCTGTTTGTTCATGGCTGCTTCTAGCAACGAGTACATCAGTTCTGAGCGTTGAATATAGGACCTGGCGGTTTGAGCTTCTACTTTTTTCTGAGCAGATTTCCAAGTGTTGAGCTTTGACTCACCATCAAACAGCAATTGCTTTGCTGCAATTTGTGTGGTCATTGACGAATAGGATGTCGAACGTGCGCCTGAAATTGGATTGGCACCATAAGCACGCAAACCATAATCAACTCCACCCGTAATTTGTGGTCTCAAGGCTGCTCGAGATTCATCAGCACTGGCCTGAGCATAATCCACTCCCATGGCAGCAGAAGACCACTCAGGGTGAGCCATGACAGATGCTTGTAGAGGCGATCTCACTACTTCGGTCAAACCCTCAGCCAAGCTCAGAATTTGTGCTGATTGCTTGATCATTCCCGCCATTTTTAAGACGGGTGTTTTGGCCTGAGTTTGCTCCTTGAGTAAGCGCTCCATCAGCTGTTGGGGACTTGTATCGGGCGTTGCTTGAGTCGTGGAAGGAGAAGCAAAAGCAAGACCAAAAGACATTAACCCCAAAACATAAATGAGCCCTGCCCGGAGTGCTCTGCCAAGAAGAAACTTCGAGGCAGAGCTAATTGAAACAATCAGGCTATCAAGCCGCATGGGCTTGGTGAAGGTTAACCAAATCAGCAATGCTGAATTGGTAGCCATCCAATTCAATGCCGTAGGTTGCAATGGTCGCTTCGTTCGTCTCTTGGTAGTTACCGTTTTCAGCACTGCCACTGACAATTGGCAGTGGAGGCGATACCAATTGACTTAGCGTCACTGCGCCCGTGGTTAAGCGAGCTTCAACTGTTGTTGTTCCCAACTCTAGCGCACTGAAGGTTGAAGAAATATCGTCTTGCGAAGCTGCAAAGTCAACCACGCGAGCTGATTTGTTTACACCAGTGACATCCAAGAAATTGTCAAAGATTTCAACCTTATCTGAACCCGAACCACCGAACATGTTGACTTTGCCGGAGTTACCAAAAAGCGAGAAAGTATCGTTTCCAGAGCCCCCGTTCATTGTCAATGTGTCACGCACACCGGCAACAGACAACGACCCGGTCACGCCCGTGGCAATTAGATGGTCGTGACCACTGCCGCCATACAAATAATCGGAACCCGCCAGGTTAGCTGCGGTGTACGCCACATTGTCCAAAGTCACCCCATGTGTCGTTGTTGATGTGCCGTTCGAGGTGATATCGAGTGCAACGCCCGCTTTTGCATTGGCCAATGAATTGGCCAACTTGACGTTCACACCACCCAAGGAGCCAGCATCGTCGATGCGAATCACATAAAGTGGAGAAGCCTCAGTCAAGGCCACGCCCGCCGCGGCGATACCAGACCCACCAGTGGCTTTGTAAATGACTTTGTCGCCCGTTTGAAGCTCAAAGGTAGAAGCAGAATTGATACGGAAGGTATCCGTAGTCAAGTCAAAACCTGTGAAGACCCCCTCGTATGGCGAGTGCTGCAAAGCGGCGACACGATGCGAAGAACCACCAATCAAAATATCGTCGCCAATACTTCCGATCAACATATCGGAACCATTGCCGCCAAAAACCACATCGTTGCCTGTCAGGCCATTGATGACGTTATTCCCCTTGTTACCCACAATGATGTCACCGATAGCGGAGCCGTTGACATTGATATTGGCAGATCCAAGCACCTCCAAGGCGTTGGCGTTGGTGCCAAAAAAACCACTGTTAGTCGCGCTTGTTTTGATGTCCCCTGTCATGTTGACCACCAACTGAGCGGTTGTATTGACGGTGCGGTTTGCACCCTCCTCAAATGCCACCCGCATACCACCAGAGACGAACACCGTGGTGTCCATGTTAACGGCAGCTCTGGTCGTCCCTGTCAGCGCACCTTCTTTGGTTTCGGCCACGAAAAGCACATCGCCTCGGTTGGCATATTGCAGTGCTTGATCGACAGAATCGTATGAACTTGAACCAGCTACGCGCACCGTCACTTCTTTGCCGCCGTTGTCAAACAAGCGGATATTTTCAATATCCACCAGTTTGAAACCGCCATTGGTCACGGCAGAGTTACCCGTGAACCACTGAGGACCCGTTGCTGTTTGGGCCGCAATTTCAAGGGCGTGCGAGCCGACCAAAACGCTACCCGTTGTAATCGGCGCCACAGTAGTTGAATTAAGCCACGTACCAATGTGCTTCAAGGCTTCATCGACATTCGCCACTTTCAGGTTAACCGTGTCATTGGTTGAGCGGCCATACAAGGTTGTATAGGCCAGGCTTCGTGCTGTAGTGTCATAGGTTTCTGAAATAGGCGGCAAGAAGTTGCCTGAGTTGACCGACCCATTACTGAAAGACAACTCTTCTGATTGGAAATACACCGTGGTGCCATCCAATCGGTTGGTTGCCACCATAACCCTGTCCAGTGGGCCAGAATCCCAAGCAAACGGATCTGTTGTAGCTGGAAGCAAGGGGTATTTTTCAGCCATGATCTCTTTGGCTTTTGCCACCTCAATGCTGCCAAAGCTCCATTGGTCAGAGACGTAACTGCCGTCGGACAATCTACTCCAAGAGCCGCCCATTCCCAATTGATCAAAGCCTGCGCCGCCAGAGACAAACAATTGCTGACCGGTGTTGCGAATGGACAAAAAGTCATTGCCTGCACCCAGCGCAATGTCTTGGTCGCCCCCCATGGTGACAACATAATCATTACCATCACCCATCAAATAGGGCGAAGTTGTTGTGTCTTCAAACAGCAATGCAGAATCAGCATTGGCCGTCATGGCCACGGCGGTAGGGTTGCCCGCAACGCTTCTTGGCCCGTTGGTCACCTGCCCCCAATTGGTATTGGTGGTCAAGTCAAAATACTGGTTGGTGCCAGACAAGTTCTGATCGCCAGTGACGCGAACCTGCATCACCAAGTTGCCAGCGCTGCTGGTCGAGCCTTCATACACCTTGTATGTTGCGTAGTTGGTGTAGCTGCCCGCAACAGAGCCTGCCTCCATGCTTTTGACAATGTTGTAGCCAGCAGCATCCACGAATTTGATGGAATCATTGCTGTCGGCATTGGTCACATCGATGTATTGAACGCTGTCAAACGATTTGTTCAAACGCGACAGACCAATCTCGACCTTATCAAACTCATTGTCTCGACTGCCCCACGACGAGTCGCCCAAATTCAATTCAATGCGTTGGTTTGGATCGCCACTGAAACCCTCGATAAATACCTTATCTTGGCCGGCACCAGCCGTGAGCATTAACTCAACAGAACTTGAGCCTGTCGATTGAATCAAGGTATCCGCATAGTCGGTCATTGAATATGACCGAGCGCCTACATAAGCAGACTCTTGGTAATCTACCAAGCGATCAAAGCCTAAAGCCCCTTTGTCTACGATTCCGTTGACATAAAGAATGCCGCTTTTGTTGACTGATGCAGGTTGACCGTCGTACAAATCTCTGTAGTCAATGGAAAAGGCAGCATGGCCTTGACTAGAGCTCAGATCGTTGACCCAAAAGTCTTGATTTGCTGTGAAAGAGGGAACATTGGTCTGTGCGTTGAAAGCCAATGTGGTTTGGTCAGTGATTTTTCCATCCACGCGGATGGTCAACCTTGAAAACTGACCGGGATCATCGGCAAAGGTTACGAAACCGCCATTGACAGCCCCACCGCTGTAGACACCGTCCACCACACCTGCCGTTGAGACGATGTGATCCAAGCTGGAGCCCATTGTTGACATATCGGCCGTAGTGATCGGATTGACCAAGCCAGAAGTTGTCTGCAATCGAACCGTATTGCCTGTGACTGCGGATACCGTGTATCGGGTGCCATCGGTCAAACCCGTAACAGTATTCGAACCCGCACCCGCACGATAAATAACCGTGTCACCGACGCTCCAACCCGCAGCATCAATCACATTGATGTCGCCATTGGCAGAGGTGTTGCTGATCTGCGTCGTGTCGTAGAGCGTGGCGCTCAATTTTTGTGAGCTGCCCGACCCAGTGGTTGCGAAGCTGATTTTGAAATCAGATGCATCAAAGAAACGTGCCGACTGCTCCACAGTGGCATTACCCATCCCGCCGATCAGACCATTCAAATTTGAGCTGGTCACAACTGGTGTTGGCGCCAGCGAGTAAGAATTGATGGCCGAACTCAAATGGTATTGGTCAAAGCCGCCAGAGCCTAAGATGCGGTACTCAGAAAAAGTACCAAAACCGTCTGCCGCCAAATAAAAACGATCCGAGAATGTCGTGGTGTCAAACGTCAGGTGAACGTTATCGGTGTAACCCGCATTTGGATCGGTTTGATTGTTCCGAATATTGAAGTTATCGACAGTGCCATAACTGTCGCGCATCTGGCCAGCATTCCAGGAACTGGACAATGTGACGCCGCCGGCCGTTTTGCTTTCACCAGAAAGGTTAACAAAAAGGCCCGTGGTCTCCCCAGACAGGCCAGGCATTTTGGAACCTGAATAGATCTCAAGTTGGTTCCACCCATAAGCATTCTGCGCGTCTTTGGCAGCAATATTCCACGTGTCGCTGCCCCTGCCCGCGTTGACCGACAAGTTATTGGCACCATTGAAGTTGATGGTGTCATCACCTGTGGTCAGCGTGAATGACTCAAATCCCCCGTAGACATCCGTTGCACCCACTGTGTTTCGAAGAACAGTAGCGTCATAGCCGCCTAGTTTTTGAAAAGTTGAGCCTGAGGGCAGTTGAAAACCAGGACCAAAAGTGATGGCGGAAGTTGGGTTGTTTTCATATGCCACCTTGATCTGGTTGCCATTGACTTGCGTTACAACATAGGTGTTGCCGCTGTCCAGCTGTCCAGCGCTTGGTCCAGTGGATTGAAATAACAACTTATCACCAGCAGCAAATCCGTGATTTGCACCAACATTGATGAAACTGGTGGATGTATCCACATACGACACATTACTAAGGCCAAAGGCTGTGCCAGTTGCCGAGAAGCTACCGGTGGTCAGTGTCACGCCGGTCGGATTGACGATATTGGTACCGCCATTGTTGACGTATCCGGACTTCCCATCTGCCGTGATACCAATATCGCTGTACGCAACGCTGTCCCACCAGTTGCGTCGGCCTGTATCGGTTTCCTTGACTGTCAAACCATTCAGGGAGCCCAAGTCCACAGACAAGTTGTATTCAACATCTGGCACGACAGATGTGAAATTGGTCCACGAGTTACCTGGGGTAGGCGCGCCAATGGACCCTGCAAGATTCATGTAACGGCGACCAGAATCCAATGCACCTGAGTCCACGGTGACATCAACCTGAATGGCTTCAATAGGATCTGAGCCTGTAAATCGATAAGACTGGTTGTTTATCTCATTGAAGATGAACTTATCAAAAGCGCCTGCCGCGAGCGAAGTGACCGACGTCCCATCAAAGTTACTGATCAAGGACGTGTAATGCAATAAGGCGTCATCATTAACGTAAAACTGCCCCAGATTGACTGAGTCTTGATCCGTCAATATGCCTGTGTAACCAGCATATTCGGTAATGTTTTCCCGAACAAACATGGCACCCGTACGCTCATTGGTAGCCGCCATTCCATCGCGGCCAATGTATGTGCCTGTGTTGTTGATGGTGGCCGCCAAAACGGGTGCGGTAGAGCCCGTTGGGGTCATCCACAGCTCAATCCGTCCACTGTCACCGGTGCTCGGCGAAAACGAGTTCCATTCAACTCGCAGTGGGGTTGCGCGTTGGTCATACGCGGTCCAAGCAACAAAGTTAGTTCCTGGCGTCAGTTCAAATTTCGGGAAAAAAGCTGAATTGATGCCGTTAAAGATATCCGTCGCCTTGAATACGAGGGTGTCACTCCCACCCAAATTATTTGAGTCGATGGTGTAGGTACCAAAAAGATAACTTTGAGACGCTGTTTTGCTAAAATTAAAATAAAAATTATCACTGGAACTGGTACCAGGGTTAGCAAACGTTCCTTGAACAAGAGTGACTTCAGCCATAGCAATTGCCTTAAGTTAGCGACATTATTATTGTTGACTTTTTTGAATTGCCCGTCAAATGTATAACGACACAAATTTAATTACAAATATCTACAAATACTATAAATTCCAAAAAATAAATTTCAGCGAGCGTTTTTTGAACGGTAAAGTCACAATTTTGCACCGTCATTTCCCGTTGTGGAAAAGTGACAAGTCTAAGAAGATGCGAAAACTGCTGTCGACTGAACTTCAAACCCTTAACTTATTGGTGGTTGAATTGTCAGTGAAACCCGAAGTTTCTGGACAGTCTAGAACGGCCCCGACAAAACAAAAAAGCCTGCACATGTGCAGGCTTTTTTTCGTCTGAGCATTCAACCAAGGGCCAGAAAGCCCTGAATTGAAAGCCCCCGAGACCGGGGGCTTGTCAGATTAGCGAACCACTGCGAGTTGTGAACGCTCGCCACCTTTGTAGGTGTACAAGGTCAACGCGCCGTTTTTGATGTCGCCTTTTTCGTCAAAAGCG
>JACCDI010821690.1_pt1 | contig 14274 bp, 11 predicted proteins | sample 7442791 | NCBI WGS metagenome assembly JACCDI01 (sample SAMN15323434, study PRJNA562643) | freshwater metagenome | isolation source: river surface water | place: USA:Blue River Watershed | collected 2017-08-15 | reverse complement strand
GGTCAGGCAGTCCTCAGACAGTTGCTCGTGCTTGAAGGTGGGCAGTTCGGTATTGCTGTACAGCTTCCGCACTTCGACATGAATATGGTTGTCCAGCTTACGAAGCAGCGGAAAGACGGCGGGATGCATTTGCAGGAAAGTCGGGTGATGGCTCGACAGCCGCAGGAACAGGTGGCGGCCGAAGTGGCGCAGCAGGTCGGGCACCGGCATGCCGGTATGCGTGGACAGGTGGGACACCAGTTCCACCATCTCCGAATGCGGATAGGTGCCCACGGTGGTGTAGGCGCCGGCGGTCGACAAGTTGGAGGCAGTGATGATGGCGTCGGCCGTCGCCGGGGAAAACTGGGCTTCGACCAGATCGAGGAACTCGCGGAAGATGAGGCCTTTCATGACTTCCCGAAAAGGTGATGAACTTGATAAATATTACCGCATGGAAATTATTTGTACTTATGGTTGCGGCAAATTTTTTAGTCGGATGAGGCTTTTTTGTCGCAGAAATACATCGTGCTGCCGCGGGCATCTAACAAAACCGTAATAAATATCATATGTGAAATAAACGTCAGTTTTTTGTCAGGCTTTCGCTGTCGCCGGCGACCGGAAGCTCGACGGCCTCGCCGCCGCGCTTCTGCTGCACGCAGGCCATGGTCTTGTCCCAGAATGCTGCGCCGCTGCCGCCGTAGCGGGACGGCAGGCGCATCATCTTTCGGTGCGTGCGCGCAATCGAGCGATCGAGCGCTTCGTTCATGAGGCCCAGACGCTCGAGTTCCAGGTAGGCCTCGCAATTGGCCTCGATCTCGTCGCGCGCGGGATCGGTCGCATGCGCGCACTCGTGGTAGAAGATGAAGTCGAGCATGTGCGGGTCGTCCTTTCGTATCGACTTCACCGTCACATGGTCGAAATAGATCACCGGCCAGCCGTCCTTGTCCGGTCGCACGACAGCGGCCGCGCCGCCCAGTTCAGGGTGGCGGTCGCCGGCGTCGCCGTGGCCCAGCCAATGTTCGGGCGTGACGCGGCGCTCGCCATTGCGTTCGACCACGCACTCGACCTTCACGCCATCGGAGCGCTCGAAAGCCCCCGCAGGGTGCGAGGCCGACAGCGCAATCAGCAGGGCGATCGCGACGCGCATGGCCACTCCCGTCAAGGTTTGAAGGGCGCCACCGGCAGCAGCGGCGCCTGCGCGAACTGCTTCGGCACCTCGCCCGTCAGCGTGCCGAGGAAGGCGACGATCTGCTTCACGTCTTCGTCGGACAGCTGGCGGCCGAGCTGCAGCCGGCCCATCACGCGCACCGCGTCATCGAGCGTGGCCACCGAGCCGTCGTGGAAGTAGGGCGGGGTCATGGCCACGTTGCGCAGCTGCGGCACCTTGAACATCCAAATGTCCTCTTCCTTGCCGGTGTCGTGGAACTTGCCCTTGTCGCGGCCTTTGAGCTGCGGCATTTCGACGCTGCCGGTCGCTTTCCAGTAATCCTCGGTAAGGCCGAATTTCTGGAAGCTCTGTCCGCCGACGGTCGAGCCGTTATGGCAGCCGGCGCAGCCGTAGCTGATGAACTTGTCGAGGCCTGCCTTGGCATCGGCGCTGATGGCGCGCATATCGCCTTTCAGGTAACGGTCGAAGGGCGCGGGCGTCAGCAGCGTGCGCTCGAAGGCGCCGATCGCGATCGCCCAGTTCTCCGAACTGACTGCATCCTTTTCGTTCGGGAAGGCTTCGTCGAACAGTTGCTGGTAGCCCAGCTTGCGCAGCCTGGCCTCGGCTTCCTCGAAGCTCTTGTTGCCGTATGCGAAGGGGCTGGTCAGCGCTTTCTGTGCCTGCTCCTCGACGCTGACGCGGTTGCCGCCATAGTGCTGCGCGACGAGCAGCGGCGTGTTGAACACGGTCTGCGCGTTGCGCGCCATCCTTACCCCGTTCACGCCCACCGACTGCGGCAGCGAATCGGCGCCGTAGTAGCTCGGGTTATGGCAGCTGACGCAGCCCGTGCGGCCGTCGACCGACACGCGCGTCTCGAAGAACAGCTTGCGGCCGAGCTCGACGCGCGCCGGCGAGTGCGGGTAGTCATCGACATGCGCGGTATGCGGCAGCGGACGGAACACCTGTTGCGCGCGCTCGAGCAGCGCGCCGTCAGTGTCGCCGGCGGTCACGAAGCCGACGGCGACGGCGCCGAGGGCCGCCAGTGCGAAGCCGGCGATGCGGCGGGACGGGGGCAGGTACTTCATCGGGGTTCATCCTTGTTATTGGCAATGCCGTGATTCTGCCGCGATTCATTCTTTCTTGCAGCGTTCGGATCCGGCGGGAAAGGTGATGTCGGCAGGTGGCTATCGACGGACGTTCGCGTTGGCAAGTCTCGCGCAGGATTCATGATTTGCCGTATTGCCACGATGGCATGGCCGCCCTATGCTCGCAGTGCAACAATTTTTTTAACAAAGATTCCCAGCCCGGGCACCCTCGGGCTGCCGGAAGAGACAAGGTATCCAGGCGCAGCCGCGAACCGGCTGGCGTCCCCATCATGAAGACACTCCCTAAACTGGCCATTACCGTGCTGCTTGCAGGCATGGGCCTCGTCGCGCATGCGGCGCCCGCCGCATGGCAAGACAATCTGCAGCCGCTGCCTGCGGCCGAATGGAACCGCGAGCGTGCCGCGCACCTGCTTGAGCGCGCCGGCTTTGGCGGCACGCCTGCCGAGGTCGACCGGCTGGCGGCCATGTCGCCGAAGCAGGCCGTCCGTTCGCTGGTGTATTACCAGTCCATACGCAATACGCTGCCGCCTTTCGACGACTCGGGCGCATTCGACCCGGGCCTCGACCCGTTCGCGCCTTCGCGCCCGGCGGCGACCGACCTCGCGAAGAAGACCGGCGAGGCGCTTGGCGTGAAGGCCAAGCCGGCCGGCAACCGCAAGCTGCAGCAGGTGGCCGATCGCTTCCTGTTCTGGAAGCGCGTGACCAAGCTCGAGACCGAGCGCCTCGGCTACTGGTGGGCCAACCGCATGGTGGCGACCAAGCGCCCCCTGGAAGAGAAGATGGCGCTGTTCTGGCACGGCCATTTCGCGACCGGCGACGAGAAGGTGCAGGACTATCGCAAGATGCTCAAGCAGAACGAGCTGCTGCGCGCGAAGGCCACCGGCAACTTCCGCGACCTGCTGATCGCGGTGTCGCAGGACCCGGCGATGCTCGCATCGCTGGACGCCGGCGTGAACGTGAAGGGCGCGCCTAACGAGAACTTCGCTCGCGAGATCATGGAGCTGTTCACGATGGGCGTCGGCAATTACTCGGAGAAGGACATCCAGGAAGCTGCCCGCGCATTCACGGGCTGGAACTTCAAGGGTCTCGACTTCGTCGTGAACCCGCAGCAGCATGACGATGGCATCAAGACCGTGCTCGGCAAGAGCGGCAATTTCGATGGCGTGCAGGTGATCGACATCATCCTGGCCAGGCCGGTGACGTCGGAGTACATCGCGTCGAAGCTGTACCGCTACTTCGTGCGCGAAGAGGTGACGCCCGAGATGCGCGTGAAGCTCGGCAAGCTGCTGCGCGACAAGAAGTTCGAGATCGCGCCTTTCCTCGAGGCGGTGTTCGAGTCGCAGGACTTTTACAGCGACGCATCGGTCGGCACCCGCATCAAGGGGCCGGTCGAGCTGACGGTGTCGACCTATCGCAAGATGGGCCTGACTGAAGTGCCGGGCATCCCGGACTTCAACGTCGTGACCGAGGCCATGGGCCAGAAGCTGCTGAATCCGCCTAACGTGGCTGGCTGGACCAGCGGCAAGAGCTGGATCACGCCGGGCCTGTTGCTCGTGCGCGGCAACTTCGTCTACGACACCGTGTTCCCGCCGGTCGATTTCGTCGCGCCGGACCGCGTGGCAGACGACCGCTACGGCATTGTGCCGGTGGCCGAGAAGCTCGCGATGGGCAAGGACGTGACGACCGCGACCAAGCCGGACTACAAGGAAGTGACGTCGATGTCGATGCAGAACGACCGCGACGAAGACTTCAACACCCGTCTTGCCAGCTATCACGCGTGGCGCAAGGCGATCGAGAAGGTGAAGGCGATCCCGCGCATGCCGGCGCGCATCGATTTGTCGAAGATGGTGCGCGACGCCGGTTGCGGCACCACGCAGCAGGCCGCCGACTACCTGCTGGCGCGCTTCCTATCGGTGCCGGTCGATGCACAGACGCGCACGAAGATCGCCGCGCTGCTCGAATCCGACCTCGGCACCGCCGACCTGAAACTTGCGGACACCTACATGGAAGATGCGCTGCGCAATACGCTGCACGTGATCCTGTCGCTGCCTGCCTACCTGCTGGGATAATGAACATGGAACACTCGCACATCAATTCCGCGCGCCGCGACCTGCTCAAGGCGCTCGGCGCCCTCGGCCTGAGCGCCGGCCTGCCGCTGTCGCCTGCAATGGCTGCCAGCAACGACGACAAGCGCATCCTCGTCGTGGTCGAAATGTCCGGCGCGAACGACGGCCTGAACACGCTGGTGCCTTACGCTGACGATGCGTACTACCGCCTTCGCCCGCGCATCGGCCTTGCCGCCGACAAGCTGCGCAAGATCGACGACCACTACGGCTTCAACCCCGGCATGCTCGGCTTCGAGCGCCTGTACAAGGACGGGAAGATGGCGATCGTGCACGGCTGCGGCTATCCGCAGCAGTCGCTGTCGCATTTCCAGTCGATGGCCTACTGGCACACCGCCGTGCCGAACGGCGGCGAGCACTTCGGCTGGCTCGGCCGGGTCGCCGATGCGATCGATCCTCAGCTCACGCCGAACTTCCTGGTCAACATCGACGAGCGCCAGTCGCTGGCGGTGCAGTCGAAGAACCACGTGCCGGTGGTGTTCGACGATCCCGAGCGCTTCGCGCGCAAGGGCCTGCTGCAGAGCCGCCCGCTGCTCGACAATCCGGCCGCCGGCGATGCCGCCAATGCGTCGCGCAAGTACCTCGACGATGTCGCCAGGAGCGCGCGCGAAGCGTCGCAGCTGGTGCGCGCCGCATGGGACAACTACAAGACGCCGGTCGATTACGGCATTCGCTCGCTCGACCTGAACAAGGTCGCCGCGATGATCCATGCCGGCCTGCCGAGCCGCCTGTTCCATGTGGCCTTCCGCCACAACGCGTTCGACACGCACGTGCAGCAGAACGAGCAGCACGGCCGCCTGCTGTCGTATGCGTCGGATGCGATCGCCGGCTTCATGAAGGACATGGAGCGCATCGGCCGCGCCGATGACGTGACCGTGTTGGTATTCTCCGAATTCGGCCGCCGCGCCGCCGAGAACACCAGCCTGGGCACCGACCACGGCACCGCGAACCACATGTACGTGATCGGCAAGCCGGTCAAGGGCGGTCACTACGGCGATGCGCCGTCGCTGACCGATCTCGACGAAGGCGGCAACCTGAAGTTCACGACCGACTTCAGGCGCGTGTATGCGAGCATGATCGAGGGCTGGCTGAAGCACGACAGCAAGGCGCTGCTGGGCGGAGAGTTCAAGACCTTCCCGATGTTCGGCTGATCGGCCGTTTCGTCGTCCATTCAAAGACGCTGGATCCCGGCTTGCGCCGGGATGACGAATCAAAGGGCGCCAGCCGTAAACAAGTCATTCCGGCGCAGGGTGAGGAAGGGGTTTCGCAACGCATGCGTTGCGCCTTCCGAAGCGGTTCGGCTCGCAAGCCGAACCGTGGCCCGCAGGGGAATCCAGCGTCTTTCGTCGCATGGCGCCAGCTTCATCATCAATGATGCTGGCTATGCGACGGCCTTTCTTCCGCCCCCGGATGCTGATCCATGGCCGGCTTCGGTTTGCCCTGGGCATCGGACAGCCGGTACTTGTTGCGCCGGTCGCCCATCAGGTCGCGCAGTTCACGAATGCTCATCTCGGTGACTTCATGCATGCGGATCAGCAGCGATGCGCCGACCGGCAGCGTGCGGTGACGGATCTTGCTGATGACGGGCGGCGCGACCTCCAGTGCGCGCGACAGCGCAGCGTCATTCTTCAGTTTCATCCGCTCGCGCAGCGTATCGAGCAGGCGGTTCGGGTTATAGCTCTCCTGCGATGACAATCCATGCGGTTGCTGCTGGTGTCGGTGGTGGTGTTCCATGATGCTCCTCGGCTAGTGAATTTGGCAGCGGCGGGCCGAATGCCCGCTTGCGTAAACGACATGACTGCTCTGCCAGCAACAAGTTCCGTCCAAACATCGCCGAATTGCATTTTTCGCCCACAATCGCCTCCTTGAAAAAAAGCGGCGACGGGGAAGCCGTCGCCGCAGCGTGAAGCGCCTGAAGCCTCACCAGAACGCGCCGAGGAAGGCCGGGTTGAGGCGCGTACCGTACCCGCTCATCGGCGCCAGCGATCCCAGCCCCATGCCGAGCGCAGCGTTCTGCGCCTGCAGCGCAGGAAGGTCGCGATAGCCGAGGTTCATCGCATGCATGGCCGGCGAACCGAGCAGGGAGCCGATGCCGGCATTGCCGAGCGCGTTGCCGAATACCGCGCCGGTCGCCGCCATTCCCTGCGACGGCGAGAGCCCGACTGCGCGCAGCACGTCAGGCAGGCCGAAGCCGGTGCGGCGCTGGTCGCCGAGCATCAGCGGCTGGCATGCCTGTTTGATGATCTGGAACAAGCGCTCGACGCGTGCCGCGCTGCGCATCTGTCCGGTGCCGCGAAACTCCGGATGATGCGCAAGCACCAGCGCAGCCAGCCCGGTGATGTGCGGCGTGGCCATCGACGTGCCATCCCACGCTGCGAAGTTATTGTCGGGCACCGAAGAAGTGATCGCGACACCCGGGCCGCATACGGCGACTTCGGGGCCGAAGCAGCTGAAGCTGGCCGAGAAGAAACCGTTCGCATCGACCATCGCCGTCATCGTCTGCGTGTGATAGCTGTCGTTCGGGAATTCATTGATGCGGCCGATCGCAGCCACCGTCAGCACGTTCGGCGACGAGCCCGGGTATTGCACCGGCCCGCCCGAATTGCCGGCGGCGACGATGCACGCGATGCCGGCCTGTTTCGCGCGGATGATCTGCTGCTCCAGCGCCTCGGAGTAATCCGCGCCGCCGAGCGACATGTTGACCACGTCGATCTGGTGCTCGATGCAGTACTCGAGCGCGTCGATCAGCTGGCTGACCTGCCCGCCGGGGAACAGCTTGCACGCATGGACCTCGGCGTCCGGTGCGAAGCCGCGTATGCCGCTCGCCGAGTCCAGGCCGGCGATCACGCCGGTGCAGTGCGAGCCGTGCGAGATGGTGTCGACGTTCCAGGTCGCGGTATTGGTCGCCTTGTTCACGATGTCGTAGCCATGCGAGACCTGGGTCAGGTCCTGGTGGCCGTTCGCGCAGCCGGAATCGATGACTGCGATCTTCACGCCCTGGCCGCGATAGGTGTTCGGCAGCTGGTCCAGCCGCATCGCTTTCTGCCCCCAGCTCAGTTGCTGTTGCTGCGGGAAGTTCTTCAGGCTCGGCCACTCTGACAGCGGGCGCAGCCCGATCAGGTTCAGATCGCTGTCGCTGACGTCCGGCTGCAGCTGGAAAAAGCTCCAGTAATCCGCGCGTGGCTTCACATACAGCCTGCGGATGCTGGCCGCGCTCTCGCCGAACAGCGTGAGCTTCACGCGGCCGTTCGCATCGCTGACGCCGTGCGCGGGCAGCAGGCTGCCAAACAGGTAGACGTCGGCGCCGGCCACCGGTTGATCTTTGCCCATCACAACGAATTCCGCAGTGAAGGCCGAGCCGGACATCGGCAGGTTGCAGTTGGCCAGCGGCGGCTGCTGCGGGTAGCTGACGTCATGCAGTTGCAACGGCTGGTCGCGCTCGACGATCAGCTGTCCTTGCCCCTGCTGTGCGAGCGCCTGCGCCTTGTCCTCATGCATCAGCGCGACCAGTACGCCGCCTTCCTGCATGCCGGTGCCCAGCGCGCCGACGACCTGTTTGGGGCCGACGCGGTCGATGATCTGTATGTCGGGCGAGTCCTTCAGCGCCTGCTCGACGACGGAGAAACTGAGCGGCGCGATGCCCATCATCTGCATGCCGAGGTTGCGGCGCGGTGCGATCAGGAATTGTCCCTTGCGCTGCCTGACGTCGCGCGATGCGGGCTTTGCGTCGGCTGATGGAGTTGGCGTACTTGCCGGCGACGCGCCCGCGCCGGATTCTGGTTTGGTGGCCATCGATATCCTTTCGAAAAATGCGGGTTCAGTTGCCGGGTGGCGTATCGCCGAACATCGACAACGGCTGGTCGGGTTCGATCTTCATGTCGCCGCCGGCGGCGAAATGTCTCTGCAGTTCTGCTGCCTTGTCATGGCTCATGTCGAATACCGCAGTGTGTGGCGCGCCCGGCGGGCCGACAGTGTCGAGCAGGCGCAGGTCGGGGTTGCTACTGGCGCCGGAGACGAAATTGCTCAGCTTGCCGCTGTCGTTGCAGCTGACGAGATAGCGCCCGCGTCCGGGGCCGCCTTGGATCACTGGCATTCGGCGTTCCTGTGAAATGTTGTTGTGGTCGCGCGCCGGCCGCGAGGCCGGCGCTTTACGGTGCGAGGCGCCGATCAGTGCAGCGTCTGTCCCGATGAATAGTTCTGCTGTCCTTGCGACGCATACGGCGGCTGTTGCTGCTGCTGCTGTTGCGCCAGTTGCTGGAGCTGCTGCAGCTGTTGCAGTTGTTGCGCCAGCTGCTGCTGGGCCAGCATCTGCTGCATCGGATCGGACTGGAAAGGCAGCATGCGGCCAAGCTGGCCGGCGATGCCGCCGATCTGCCCGCCGAGTCCGGACTGGCCAAACAGACCGCCTATCGCGCCGCCTAGCGGCTGGCCGACTTGGCCGATCAGGTTGCCGATCCAGCCTTGCGGCGAGTACTGCTGCATCTGCTGCATGGGATCGGCAGAGAAGGGCAGCATGCGCCCGAGCTGGCTGGCGATGCCACCGATCTGGTTGCCGAGTCCGGACTGGCCAAACAGACCGCCTATCGCGCCGCCTAGCGGCTGGCCGACCTGGCCGATCAGGTTGCCAATCCAGCCTTGCGGCGAATAGCCCTGCTGCATCTGCTGCAGGGGATCGGCGGAGAAGGGCAGCATGCGGCCGAGCTGGCTGGCGATGTTGCCGAGCGGCGCGCCCAATTGCGGATAGCCCACCGTGGTGGCGATGCTGTTGGCGAAGGGCTGGCCGAGCTGGCCGATCAGGTTGCCGAGGAAGCCTTGCGGCCCGAGCTGCTGTTGCTGACCGTACGCCTGCTGCATGGGATCAGCGGAGAAGGGCAGCATGCGGCCGAGCTGGCCGGCGATGCCGCCGATCTGGCTGCCGATATTCGGTTGGCCGAAGATGCCACCGATCGCGCCGCCCAGCGGCTGCCCCACTTGCCCGATCAGGTTGCCCAGCCAACCTTGCGGCGACAGCTGCTGCATCTGCTGGATCTGCTGCTGTTGCGCGAGCTGCTGCGCATAAGCCTGCAAGGGGTCGGCGGCGAAGGGCAGGATGCCACCACCAATGCCGCCGGCGAGCTGGCCGATCTGGTTGCCGAGTCCGGGGTTGCCGAACAGGCCGCCGATGCCGCGACCGATCAGGCCGCCGACGGGGCCGCCGAGCAAGCTGCCGAAAAGTCCTTGCGGTCCGTATTGCTGCTGGCCGCCGTAACCGCCCATTTGCGAAAAGCCATTCATGTCTGCTCCTGTGGTGAGAGGAGCCGACATCTTTTCGGCTGCGCGCTGCGAATGCAAATCGATCGGCACAGCGCTTGCGAACTCTCACTCAGCGTTCGATGTTCGAATGATTTGTGAATCACAGGCACATAAAAAAACCGTGCAGGCCTGTCGGCGCTGCACGGTTTTCTTTGACGCAGGCTGGTTTAGTGGACCAGCAGCGTGAACGGATGCACGTAAGCTTGCAAGGTCACAAGGATGCCGACCAGGGCCGCCAGCGCGATCGAGTGGAAGAACACGTACCGCAGGATTTCGCCTTCGTGTCCGTACCACTTGGTCGCGGTCGACGCGACCACGATCGATTGCGCGTCGATCATCTTGCCCATCACGCCGCCCGACGAGTTGGCCGCAGCCATCAGCACCGGGCTCAGGCCCAGCTGCTCCGCCGAGGTCTTCTGCAGGCCGCCGAACAGCACGTTCGATGCGGTGTCCGAACCGGTCAGTGCCACGCCGAGCCAGCCGAGCAGGGTACCGAAGAACGGGTACAGCACGCCGGTGTTCGCGAATGCGAGGCCGAGCGTCGAATCGACGCCGGAGTAGCGGGTCGTGTAGCCCAGCGCGAGCATCGCGGCGATGGTCAGCAGCGAATACTTCAGCAGCTTCAGCGTGTCCCAGTAGACGGCCAGCATTTCACGCACGCGGTAGCCCATCAGGAAAGCCGAGATGACCGATGCGATGAAGATGCCGGTGCCGGTGGCCGACAGCCAGTTCAGCTTGAAGATCGCTTCTTCGATCTTCGGGGTCGCTGCGACCGGCGGCATCTTCTGCACCAGGTTGTGCAGGTTCGCCCACTCGATCTTCACGATGGAGAAGCTGTCCAGCATCTTCTTCCACTCGGGGATGCCCCACAGCAGGACGACCACCGACAGGATCAGCCACGGAGTCCACGCGGTCATCACTTCCTTCGTCGAGTACGCATGACCACCGCCGACGGACGTACCTTCCTGGTCGCCGCCTTCGAACTTGCCGGAGGCCGAGGTCATGATCTCTTTCGGATGCCAGACCTTCAGGAACAGCGCCAGGCAGACCATCGACGACACGGCAGCGCCGACGTCGACCAGCCACGGGCCGTGGAAGTTGGAGATCAGGTATTGCGGGATCGCGAAGGCTGCGCCGGCAACCAGCACCGCCGGCCAGATGGCGAGCATGCCGCGGAAGCCGCAGAACGCCCAGACCAGCCAGAACGGAACGATCAGCGAGAACAGCGGCAGCTGACGGCCAACCATGCCGGACAGGTCCATGATCTCGAGGCCGGTCACGCCAGCCAGCGCGATGATCGGCGTACCGAGTGCGCCATAAGCCACAGGTGCGGTGTTCGCGATCAGCGACAGGCCCGATGCAGCCAGCGGCGCGAAGCCGAGGCCGATCAGCATTGCCCCGGTGACGGCCACCGGCGTGCCGAAGCCGCCCGCGCCCTCGAAGAACGCGCCGAACGAGAACGCGATCAGCAGCAGCTGCAGGCGACGGTCGCCCGAGATGCCGGCGATGCTTTCGCGTAGCACCTTAAACTGGCCTTTGCGGTCAGTCAGCTGGTACAGGAAGATCACGTTGACGATGATCCAGCCAATCGGGAACAGGCCGTAGGCCGCGCCGTACAGCGCCGAGGAAACGGCGATGTTGGCCGGCATGGTGAAGCCCACGATCGCGACCACCAGCGCAGCGACGAGGCCCATCAGCGCGGCAATGTGCGCCTTGATATGAAAGAAGGCCAGTGCCGCGAGCATGACCACGACAGGAATTGCCGCAGCCAGCGTTGACAGCCAGACGTTGTTGAATGGGTCATAAACTTGTGACCACATATGTATCTCCCCGCGTCTTGTTAAGGGTTATGTAATGGAGCCAGCATCATATTGAACGCCAGAAACCTTGTCCACGCGTTTTCCCTTGGGTTTCAAGGAGATTTCGGGGCATGTCGGTGAAAACTTTTTTAACGGTTTCTGAAAAATTTTTGCTTGTCAAAACAGGTAACGAGAATTGGACAGGCAAGGCGCGCAATCCTCCCGCCTGTCAAAGCCCGTCAGCGTTGGTTCGTCAACGCGTCCCCGAAAATCTTCGGGAAGCTCGCCGGCATGCTGCGGTAGTACTGCGGATGGCCGTCAATACGGCCTCCGAGGGCGGCTGCCGCACGCCACGGCCAGCGCGGATCGAGGATCAGCGCGCGAGCCAGCGCCACCATGTCGGCGCGGCCGGCCTGCAGGATATCCTCGGCCTGCTGCGCTTCGGTGATGAGGCCCACCGTATTCACGGGAATGCCCACCGCGTGCTTGACCTGCTCGGCGAAGCCGACCTGATAGCCCGGGCCGATGACGATTTTCTGCAGCGGCGACACGCCACCGGAAGACACGTCGACGAAATCCGCGCCTGCGGCCTCGAGCTGCCTGCACAGCTCGACGCAGTCGGCAATCTCCCAGCCGCCATCGACCCAGTCGCTGCCGGTGACACGGGCGCCAAGCGCGATGCCGGGGCCGACCGCGTCGCGCACGGCTGCGAACACCTGCAGCACCAGGCGCATGCGGTTCTCAAGCGAGCCGCCGTAGGCGTCGTCGCGCGCATTGGCCAGCGGCGACAGGAATTCATGCAGCAGGTAGCCGTGTGCGGCGTGCACTTCGATCGCGTCGAAGCCGATCGCTTTTGCACGCCTTGCCGCGCTGACAAAGTCTGCTGTCACGCGTTCGATGTCTGCCTGCGTCATCGCCCGCGGCGGCGTCTCCCCCGGCTTGTGCGGCTTCGCCGAGGGCGCGATGGTGGCCCAGCCGCCCTCGGCCGGCGACAGCAGCGCGCCGCCGTTCCACGGGGCCGCGCTCGATGCCTTGCGGCCTGCATGGCCGATCTGCAGCATCAGCTTCATGCCCGACGCGGCACGCAGCGTGTCGACCAGTTGCTTCATCGCTGCTGCGCTTTCATCGCTGTACAGCCCGAGGCAGCCGGGCGTGATCCGGCCCTCGGGGCTGACCGCGGTCGCCTCGATACACAGCAGTCCGGCGCCGGACAATGCGAGCGTGCCAAGGTGGGCGCTGTGCCATGCGTTGGCGATCCCGTCCTGCGCCGAGTACTGGCACATCGGCGAGACCATGATGCGGTTAGGGAGCGTGACGGGGCCGATCGCGATCGGCGTGAACAGCAGCGGGGAAGTCATGTCCATCCTGGTTGATTGCACAAAAGGAACAACTCTAGTGCGGACAGCTTGGCTGCTCAAGGGGCAATAATGGTCGCGAGGGTGCGCCGTGACTGGCGGCACCCCCGGAAAATCAATGGCTTACTTGATAGTCTTCAGGTATTCTATGATGGCTGCGCGTACCGCCGGATCCTGCTGCTGATACATCATGTAGGTGCCCTTGGCGACTTGCTGCGGATTCTCGAGCCATTTGTCGAGCAGCTCAGGGCTCCAGCTCTTGCCGTTCAGCGCGGCCTTGAATTCGTTCGAATGCGGGAAGCCCTGCACCGCGCCGGCAGCGCGCCCGACAATACCCGACAGGTTGGGGCCCATGCCCATCGGCGCGTCTTTCTGGAGCGCATGGCAGGCAGCGCATTGCTGCTTGAACAGCTCTTCGCCGCTGGCGGCCTGCGCCGACATGGCGGCTGAACCCAGCGTCAGCGCCGTGGCGAGCAGCAGGGCCTTGTGTTTGGTGAATGCCATCAGTGTCTCCTCTATCGTTTTGGGTGTATTGCCTTGCTTGTTCATGCCTGTTTCTGGCCATGGACGTTCGCTGCGCCATGGACCGGCACTGCCGAGATTATTTCCTGCATGAAGGGGTTTTGGGTAGTAGCGGGTTGCTGCTCGGGCGGCGAACTCAGGCAGTGCTGATGCGATGCGAAAACGGGCGATCGCTCCGGAGGCGCCGGGAATCCAAGCCTGATTTGCTGCGCGTTTAACTGCGACGCAGCAAAGCAGCGCCAAAAAATATTTTTTTCGAACGTGCAAAAAAAAGGCTCTCCCGTTGGGAGAGCGCAAACCTAAAAGGGGATTTAGGCAAGTTCGAGGAGACTGCAGCAAGTCCCTCGGGCACAGAATACGACGACTTGCCATTTGTCATTTGACTTGCCGCAAAGGACGGAGTGATCGTGCGCAATCCGGCATGGCGCACTGACGCGACGCAAGCCGCATCGGAGAGCGCCTGGCGCGGCTAGTCGGAACCGGAATGCGCGGGCGCTTTCGGCAGCAGATGGCCGAGCTTGCTGGCCTTGGTCTGCAGGTAGCGGGTATTGTGACTGGTGCTGCTGGCCACGTGCTCGACGCGTTCGATGGCTATATCGAGGTTTTTCAGCGCGTCCAGCTTGCGAGGATTGTTCGTCATCAGGCGCAGGGAACTGATGCCGAAATGGCGGAACATCGGCGCGCAGATCTCGTAGTTGCGCAGGTCATCCGCAAAGCCGAGCTGGTGGTTGGCCTCGACGGTGTCGGCGCCCTGTTCCTGCAGCGCGTACGCTCGGATCTTGTTGATCAGCCCGATGCCCCGGCCTTCCTGGCGCAGGTAGAGGAGGATGCCGCGCCCTTCGGCCGCGATGCGCTTCAATGCGTTTTCAAGTTGCGCGCCGCAGTCGCAGCGCTGGCTGAACAGCGTGTCGCCGGTCAGGCACTCCGAGTGCAGGCGAGCCAGTACCGGCT
>JACCDI011848107.1_pt1 | contig 14276 bp, 10 predicted proteins | sample 7442791 | NCBI WGS metagenome assembly JACCDI01 (sample SAMN15323434, study PRJNA562643) | freshwater metagenome | isolation source: river surface water | place: USA:Blue River Watershed | collected 2017-08-15 | reverse complement strand
GATGGCCGAGTGGTTTGTCGAAGGTTTGTTAGACCGTCTTCTGGATGAAGAAGATGGCGTTTCCCGTGAACTGTTAGCGAAAGCTGTGTTTTATATTGTGCCAAATATGAATCCAGATGGCAGTGTGCGTGGTCATCTAAGAACTAATGCCGCTGGTGTTAACCTGAATCGTGAGTGGTCGACCCCTAGCATGGAAAAGAGCCCTGAAGTTTTCTTGGTTCGCCAAAAAATGCTCGAAATCGGCGTAGATATGTTTTTAGATATCCACGGTGATGAAAATCTGCCTTATAACTTTGTGGCAGGTGCTGAAGGTGTGCCTTCTTACAACGAAAAAATGGCTCAGTTAGAAACTGTGTTCAAACAAACGTTATTGGCTGTCACACCAGAATTTCAAACAGTTTACGGCTACGAACTGGACGCACCAGGCCAAGCAAATTTAACGATTGCTTCAACTTGGGTTGCTGAACAATTTAAATGTTTGTCTTATACCGTTGAAATGCCGTTTAAAGACAATGCGAATTTACCTGATGTTGAGTTTGGTTGGTCTGATGTACGCTCAATGAAGTTTGGTGCCGATACTTTAATCGCAGTTCGCGCTGTCGTTGATAAATTATAGAAATGGTTGTGAGTTAATCTTTCAGAGGGCTCCTACTGAGCCCTTTGAAATAGAAGAGAATGGTCCTTCTGGAAGAGTGTCTGTTGTGAAGGGGAAGTGATGGCAATTGTAGCATGCCCATTTTGTGGCAAAAAAATATCGTCCAAAGCCGCGGCTTGTAATCATTGTGGTCAAGGCATCTCAGAAGTTTCACCCGAACAATTAGCTAAAATTGAGCGCGACCGACGCCATAACCTGAATCAAAGCATTAATAATCATGCGATGATTGCATTGGTGTTATTTTTGGGTTCTGTTTTATACCTTTATACAAAATTTCCTGAGTCTGGAACTTGGCAATATTACACGACCTACGTTGTGATGTCGTTGGGCGCCATTTGGTATGTAGTTTCTAAAGTCCGTATGATTTTATTCAAAAGGCAGTAATATGGATTTCAACTCGTTAGTGCAGGCAATGTCTGTTGAAACTTATGAAAAATTATTAGAAGCTGTCTCGACCAAACGCTGGGCAGATGGCACTTTGTTGAGTGATGAACAGCATTCTCAGACCATGCAACTGGTCATGGCCTATCAGGCAAAAGTGCTCAAGTCTGATGAACCCTATACCATAGGTCCTGATGGTCAAATGGTTATCAAATCGAAATCTGAAATGAAAGCACAATTTAGTGCTGATACTGCAATAGCAAGGTTCGCGCATAATGATCTTTAAACGTTGGTTTAAACCAAAATGGCAGCATCAGGATGCTGCAATTCGGCAGTTAGCAATTGCTGAACTTGACCACCAAACTCCTCAGCAGAAAGAAATTCTTCACGAATTAGCATTTAATGATGGGGCAGAGTCTGTTAGACGTGCAGCGTTAGAACGCCTGAATGAATTTAGTTTATGGTGGCAAGCCAGCAAACATGAGTCTGCCGAACGTTTAAAAAACTTTGCCGAACAACAACTGATCCAAATGTTGTTGGACAATCGTGTTTCTAGTCACCTCAAACAACAGTTTATCGCTGAATGCAATCGGACGAGTGTATTAGAACAACTCGCTGCTAATGAAACAGATTCGCAAATCAAATTTTTGTTGTTACAACGGTTGAATCGACAAGACCTCATTGTGCAGGCGTTAGTTGGCAATGTGCTGACAATCGCACAGAAACTAGAGCTGCTCGCGGCTATAGCCGATGAAAAAGTACTGGAAAAACTGCAAAAACAGCTCTCTGCGGAGTTAAGTGATTTTGTTGCTGCGCGGCTTGAAACCCTCCGTGAAGCAAAAGCAAAGCCTGAGCGGATCCGTAAGCAAGTTGTGTTGTTTTTGGCAAAATTCAATGCGATCCGTGAAAAGTCGGAAATTATTGAAGCGAATAATACTTTTGAACAAAGTAAAATTGAGTGGCAAGGCCTTGCTGCCGATTTAGCCTTATTACCTGAGCATGCAGAATTTACTGCAAAATATCAGAAAATCCTTGAGCTAACAGAAGCGGCATTAGCACCTAAACTGGCGGCCGCACGCGAATTGCAAGCACAACTTGCTGCCAAACAGCGCTCGGAAAAAGATTATCAAAATTTCAGTCAGCAACTCAATCTACTAGAACAACAGCTAGGCGTTGCTTTGTCAGAGGCGGATCTTGAGGCCGCAGCCCATTCGCAAACTGCTCTTGCTGCCTTAATGACACAAATTCAGGCGACTGAGTTTTCTGCTTTGCAACTTCAGAAACTGACTGAGCACATTGCCAAAATCCAAACAAAATTAAACAAGTTGCCAGAGCTTGCTGAATCTTTAGCTTTATCTGCACGTTTGATTGCTGAACTTTCTGCACAAGCGTTGCCAACGGCAAGTGATGTGATTGAAGCACATCATGGTTTCTTGCAATGGCAAAAGTCCTTCAAAACACAAATGAAAGCCTTAGGTCCATTAATGCCGGAAAATTTTGTTCAAGGTTACCAAACTTTGGTGCAACAATGGCAGCAGCATTGTGAGCCGTTGTTGGTAGAGCAGCAAAAACAATTCAAGCAACTGAAAAGCAAATTTGCAGAGTTCAAACGTCTTTACGATGCCGGCAAATACAATGTGCTATTCGGTCTATTTAAAGGAATTGAACAGCAATTTGCGCAATTGCCTGAGCAACAACAACAGCAACTTGCCAACGATAAAGAAAATGCAGCCGAATTAATTGCTAAACTTGCAGATCTGCAAGCCTATATCGCAACACCTCGAAAGCAGCAATTACTCGCAGAGATGCAGGCTTTAGTGAATGACGATTCATACTCGATGCCTGATCGAGCCGCGAAAATTAAAAAAATGCGCGCTGACTGGAATACTTTAGGTCGAGCAGAAGGGGAGTTAGATCAGCAATTGAATAGCGATTTTAATGCTGCCTGCGAAACTGCTTTTGCCCCATGCCGAGTTTATTTCAGTGAACTGGAAGCGCAACGTGCGGAAGCGGCCGCTAAGAAAACTTCGATAATCGCGGAATTAACCAAAGCGGTTGAAACCAATCTTGCTGGAAAAGCGCTCGATCAATGTTTACAGCAGCAAACAAAAGCTTGGGAACAAGCTGGGATGTTGGAAAAGTCAGTCTATGCCGTGTTGCAGCCCCAGTTTTCCCAGTTAGTAACCCAGCTCAAGCAACGTCAAAGCCAAGAGCAAAAAGCCAATGCTGAGCAAAAACAACAATTAGTCGAGAAAGCTGCAGCCCTTCTAGCTAGTTTAGAGTCGGTTGATGTGGTTGCTGCCGTCAAAGAATTACAAGCACAATGGACAGCGACAGGTTTTGCGGGACGTAAACAGGACCAACAGCTGTGGGAGCGATTCCGCCAGCACTGTGATGCATTGTTTGCTAAACGACAAGAGTTACGGCAGCAACAACAGCAGGTGCTAATTCAGCAGCGTGAAAATTTATCTGCACAATTGCAGCAATTCATCGAAAAATCTGCGAATGCTATCGCTTCAGTTGATTTGTCATCGCTGTTAGCTGAGCTACAAGAATATCAAAACTTGGAAGCGGTAAAAGCTGATCGTCAGTTGACTCAAGTGGCGCGCGATTTGAGAACCACCTTAAATGATAAAATTAAGGCTCAGCAAATTCTGGCTGAAAAATCAGAATATTTAAATTTATTCAATGTTTTAGAACAGCCTGAAGTCGAAGTATCGCAATTGCCTTCAATTTATCGCGTGGTGTTTAATCAGCAGCAAGAAAAATTACTGTCTCGTGCTGATTTAACTCTGGCACTGGAATGGGCAGCTGGCGTTGCCTCGCCAGAAGACGAGCAAAAACGTCGGCAAGAAGTGCAAATGTTGCTGTTAACTGATAAGCACAACAGTGGTAGCTCTTATGAACTCACTGAGTTGTTAGGCCGTTGGTTACAATTTGGTCCAGTGACTGCAGTTGAACGAGAGTTGCTCAATCGTGTCAAACGCTTGTTCTTATCCAACTAGACGTCGCAATTTTTCGTAGTTTAATGAATAGGGGGCTAAGGCCCCCTAACTTTTAGTTAAACTGTAATTGCAGCGTTAAAAACTAATTGGTGAGTTCCCCGCGTAAATCTTTTTCAATGCTTGTCCTAATTTCTTCGGCGGACAGTGGTTGACTGAGTAAGTAGTGTAATTTCGTTAGCGCAGCTTCTAGTGTCATGTCATGGCCACTGCTGACTCCACACAGCGCAAGAGCATGACCCGTCGCATAGCCTCCCATATTCACTTTCCCTTTAAAGCATTGGGTGCAATTGACAATAATAGTCCCACGTTCTGTCGCTTCTTTGAGCGCAGCAAGGATGTGCGGGTCTTGCGGTGCGTTACCAACACCATAAGATTTGATAATCAGCGCACGAACTGGTGGTGCCGCCATATTCTTAATCACATCAGGACTGATGCCAGGATACAAGGTCACCACACTGATAGGTTGGGGGGTAATTTCAGCCACACGCAAACTTTGTTTTGGGCTGATATCCATCAACTTGCCAGCGTTTAACTCAATATGGATCCCAGCTTGCAATAAAGGCGGGAAATTAGGTGAAGAAAACGCATTAAAGCCATCGGCATCCGCTTTCGTCGCCCGATTTCCACGGAAAAGTTGGTTATTGAAATACAAGGCAACTTCAGCAATTGGATAATAAGCGGCTAGATATAACGAATTCAATAAATTGACTTGGCCGTCAGAGCGTAACTGAGCCAAGGGGATTTGCGAGCCTGTAATAATCACAGGTTTGGTCAGATCTTCTAACATAAAAGATAGCGCTGATGCGCTGTAGGCCATGGTATCTGTGCCATGGAGGACGACAAACCCATCATAATCGGAATAATTTTTTTGAATATCTTTTGCTATTGTTAACCAATGACCCGGTGTCATGTCAGAAGAGTCAATCACAGGGTCATACTCATGGATCACAAATTCAGGCATCTCAGCTCGATAGAATTCAGGCATTGATTTGACCGTATTGGTTAAAAAGCCTGGAACAGGAATAAAGCCTTGCGCAGAATGCTGCATACCGATGGTACCGCCGGTGTATGCAACGTAAATCCGTTTTTTGTTCATAAAAAATAACCTGATGTTTTTGTTGCGCTCATTTTAGCTGGGTTCCTGCTGACTGTCAGGTGTTGTCATTGGTCGCTGTAAACAACTTTGTGCAAAAGCTGAGCAAACAACACTGATTTTAAAAAAATTACTTTACATCGCCACGTCCAGTTTTTAATATGCACACATCGCGGAGAGATGGCAGAGTGGTTTAATGCACCGGTCTTGAAAACCGGCGAGGGTTAGTAGCCCTTCAAGAGTTCGAATCTCTTTCTCTCCGCCACTAAAACCACCTTCCGGTGGTTTTTTTGTTTGCATAGATCGCTAAAAACCCCACAAAATCCCCATAGCAAATTTTTTCAAGCTCAGTTATTCTCATCCAGTCTTTTTGAGTCGGAGCAGACAATTGATTAACGTATTATTAGTTGATGATCACGAGTTGGTTCGTACTGGGATCAGCCGGATTTTAAAGGACGAGAGAGGGATCAAGGTCGTCGGTGAGGCAAGCTCTGGAGAAGAGGCCTTACAGTTTTGTCGAGATATTTCTACCAAACACGAATCTCCCGATATTGTCCTGATGGACATGCAAATGCCCGGCATTGGTGGAATGAATGCAACTAAGAAAATTTTGCATTACTGCCCAGATATTAAGGTATTGGCCTTATCAGTTTCTTGTGAAGAACCCATTCCAACGAAAGTGTTACAACTTGGCGCGTCAGGGTTCCTGTCAAAAAATGCAGCACCGGCTGAAATGATTAACGCTATTAAAAAAGTGTATGCGGGCCAACGTTACCTGTCTGATGAAGTTGCGCATAAAATTGCAATGGGCAAAATTCAGTCAAGTTCAGACAACCCATTTAACGAACTGTCAGATCGTGAAATGCAAATCATGATGATGATTACCCAAGGCGGTAAAATTAATGACATCGCGGAAAAGTTAAATGTCAGTCCAAAGACTGTCAATTCTTATCGTTATCGGATGTTTGAAAAATTAAAAATTGACGGGGATGTTGAATTAACGCATTTGGCAATTCGTCACGGCATGATTAATATCGGCTAGCATGCAAGCACGTTTCAATCATTCTGAGTTTTTGGCATCTGTTCCGAATAAACCTGGTGTTTATCGGATGCTAAATACTCAGGATGTGGTCATTTATGTAGGCAAGGCGAAGGATTTAAAAAAAAGGCTAGCGAGTTATTTTCGCAGCCAAGTGGATAGTGTCAAAACTAAAGCGCTCGTCAGCCAAATTGCTCATATCGAAATCATTATCACCAACACTGAGACCGAAGCCTTAATCTTGGAAAATAATCTCATTAAAGAGTTTATGCCCAAGTACAATATTTTATTACGTGATGACAAATCATATCCTTACATACTGATCACTGATCACAAACATCCAAGGATCACTGCCCACCGTGGCCCAAAAAAGGTAGCTGGCCAATATTTCGGCCCGTATCCAAGCGCAGGTGCTGTGTGGGAAAGTCTTAAACTCCTACAGAAAGTGATCCCTATTCGCCAATGTGAGGATGGCTTTTATCGCGCGAGAACTAGGCCTTGTTTACAGTATCAGTTAAAGCTTTGCTCAGCGCCTTGCGTTGCCAAAATCTCAGACGATGCTTATAGCCAGCAAGTGAATCATGCCAAACTGTTTTTGCAGGGCAAGAATCAACAAATTATTGATGATTTAGTCCAATCTATGGAAGTTGCGAGTCAGCAGTTAGATTTTGAAAATGCCGCGTTACTTCGCGATCAAATTATTGCACTGCGGAAAGTCCAAGAGCAACAAAGTGTCTCTGGCAACCATGAAGAAATGGATGTCATTGGTTTTCAAATGGAACACGGTATTGCAGCTGCGCATGTGTTGTTTATTCGTGACCAAAAAATACTTGGCAGTAAAACCTACTTCCCGAAAGTACCCAGCAATATTGAGGCAGAAGAAGTGTTTCCTGCTTTTTTACTGCAATTCTACCTAAATGAAATTAGCGGCCAGAAAATTCCAAAACAAGTCATTGTGGCAGAGATGAGTGCTGAACTGGCTGAAATTGCTGAAGCAGTCAGTAGTCAAATCGGTTATAAAGTGGCTTTTACCAGCGTCAGTCGAGGTGAAAAAGCTCGGTATTTAGAACTGGCCCAAAAAAACGCAACTTCAGCAGTTGCAGCAAAATTATCAACTGAAGCGCATATGCGTAAGCGCTACATCGATTTAAAGCAAGTATTAGGCTTGGCTCAAATAGAGCGCATGGAATGTTTCGACATAAGTCACACGATGGGCAAGCAAACCATGGCCTCTTGTGTTGTTTTTAATGGTAATGGCCCTGACAAGGCTGAGTATCGTCGATTTCATGTGGAGGGGATCACTCCGGGCGATGATTTCGCTGCGATGTTGTTTGCCTTGAATAAACGTTATGGCAAGCTGACTGATGAAAGTCGAATTCCAGATATTGTCATCATTGATGGTGGCCCAGGCCAATTAAATCAGGCCATCAATTTTTTCAGCGATTGGCCTTATGCCAAAAAACCTTTGCTGCTCGGCGTTGCCAAAGGGACCAGTCGAAAACCAGGTCTGGAAACTTTGTTCATTAACAGTGCTGACAACGCCACTAATTTACCCGCTGACAATGCGGCTTTGCATTTGATCCAGCATATTCGCGATGAAGCGCATCGTTTTGCGATTACCGGACATCGCCAACAAAGGGGTAAAAAGCTGTTGCAAAGTCCGTTAGAAAATATCCAAGGAATAGGTGAGAAAAGACGTCAAGCTTTGTTACAATACCTAGGCGGGCTACAAGGGGTGTTAAAAGCCTCAGTAACAGAGTTAGCCTCAGTGCCAGGGATTTCAAAAGCGCAAGCTGAATTGATTTATCAGGCCTGTCATAAAAACTAAAATAACGCTACGCTTTCGAGGCTTGTGCATGTGGAATATTCCTAACCTTCTGACTTTGTTCAGAATATTTTTAATCCCTGTTTTCGTTTTTTGCTTTTATTCGACCCATGAACATGCACGATTTTTAGCAGCCTTCACCTTTTGGTTGGCTGCGATAACGGATGCTTTAGATGGTTACTTAGCAAGAAAGCTTCAACAATCGACTCCATTTGGGGCTTTTTTAGACCCCGTTGCCGATAAAGCGATGGTGGCGGCAGCTTTAGTGCTAATTGCGGTCGATATGCAAACGCTTTGGGTGACTATTCCAGCCTTTTTGATGATCAGTCGTGAAATAATTATTTCTGGCTTACGTGAGTGGATGGCGGGAATAGGGCGCAGTAGTCAGGTTAAAGTGTCTGCGCTTGGCAAATATAAGACAGCGGCTCAGATGTTAGCTCTTATCGGGCTTATCTGGCAACCTGTCGATTGGATCACGCAATTAGGTATGGGCTTATTGTTCTTTGCCACTATTTTAACGGTTTGGTCCATGGTTGAGTATTTACAAGCCGCTTGGCAGGATTTGCAGGCGTAACAGCAAACGATTGAAAACTGCACTGATTTTCAACAAGTTTGCTAAAAATTGAGCAAACGATTTAATTTGCTGAAGTTTCTGGTTGACGGATTTATTAAACTCAGTAGAATGCGTCTCGTGTTCAGGGCGTTGTCCTTAAATACAAAGCGGGCATAGCTCAGTTGGTAGAGCGCGACCTTGCCAAGGTCGAGGTCACGAGTTCGAGCCTCGTTGCCCGCTCCAAACGTCAAATGGCGGGTTGGCAGAGTGGCCATGCAGCGGATTGCAAATCCGTCCACCTCGGTTCGACTCCGGGACCCGCCTCCATTTACTGGCGTAAATAAGTAAATATGTCTGCCCGGGTGGTGAAATCGGTAGACACAAGGGATTTAAAATCCCTCGACCACAAGTCGTGCCGGTTCGAGTCCGGCCCCGGGCACCACTTACTAACACCAATTAGTAAGTCAGATTTTGCGGGCATAGCTCAGTTGGTAGAGCGCGACCTTGCCAAGGTCGAGGTCACGAGTTCGAGCCTCGTTGCCCGCTCCAAATTTAAAGAAGCCGCTTTTAAGCGGCTTTTTTGCTTTAAATGGGACTCAGTCTCATCAATCTTGCTGTCTCACGGAACTCAGTGTTTTCACTGAAGAGAATCGTCCTTCCCATGGATTGGGCCAGCCTATCTGGACGACTTATGCTTGATAGGAGCAAACATGTTAAATCTCATTGCAGATATCATCGGGATGACTGGCACCACTTTAGTCGTTGGCGCTTTCTTTCTGCTGCAACTGAATAAAGTTTCTCCCAAAGGTTTGGTTTATAACCTGATGAATCTTGTCGGTGCTTTATTTCTGTTATTCAGTTTATGTATTAACTTTAATTTAGCCAGTTTTGTGATCGAGATATTCTGGATCGCTGCTTCGCTGATTGGTTTGTTCAATTACTATCGGCATAAATCGATTAGCGCTTAATAGGTATCGACCACACCGCGGTGTTTATCTGATCGCTGCGGTCATCCGACCCCATTTTCCTTCCAAGCTGCAACATTTCTCTTTAAACTGCCACTTTCAATTTATTTGAGTGGGATTGAGTAATGTTGCCTCTGAGTAATGCCTTACCTGATGTGAGTCGGATAGTTTATGGTTGTATGGGGCTCGGTGGCACTTGGGATACCAGTCTGACGACAACGGAACAACGTCAAATTGCCTATCGCGCGATAGATAAGGCACTTGAACAACAAATCAATTTTTTCGATCACGCTGATATCTATACTAAAGGCAAAGCTGAGCAGGTTTTTGGTGATTATCTACAATCAAATCACGGTCTTCGTGAAAAGATTTATTTGCAGACTAAATGTGCCATTCGCTTTGCAGATGAGCAAGGGCCTGGCCGTTATGATTTTGCTAAGCCTTATATTCTCGATTCAGTGGATCAGAGCCTGCGCCGATTAAAAACTGAGTATCTCGATATTCTGCTTTTGCACCGCCCAGATCCATTAATGGATGTGGAAGAAGTTGCATCAGCACTGAACCACTTAAAACAATCAGGCAAAGTTCGCTATTTTGGTGTTTCTAATTTTGGCTGGCCGCAATTACAACTTTTACAATCGGCATTCTCTGACAAACTGATCGTCAACCAACTCCAGATGAGTTTGCATAATATCGACTGGCTTGAACAAAATATTTTGACAGGAATGCCGCAAGGTGCAAACCATCATTTTAGCTACGGTACAGTTGAATATTGTATGGCTGGCAAAATTCAATTACAGGCATGGGGCAGTTTGGCGCAAGGATTGTTTTCTGGTGGTAAAACTCCAACGAATGCTGCTGAGCATCAGACAGCAGCCAAAGTTGCAGAACTCGCTGCCATGTACCAAACCAGCCCTGAAGCGATTGTGTTGAGTTGGCTGATGTTGCATCCCGCAAAAATTCAACCGGTGATAGGTACCGTCGACCCGCAGCGAATTGCAGCTTGTACTGATGCGCTGCAAGTCCGATTAACCAGAGAACATTGGTATCAGCTTTATGTTGCCAGTCGAGGAACTCCTTTACCATAATCAATGTTCAGAGAAATGTAGATGCAGACAAATATTTGTCTGCATCTGATAATGAATCTATATTTTAATTGAATGCTATCCGATTAATTATAAATCCTTCAGTATCGGTGTTAACCGTTGAGGTGCCATGCAGTTATTATTTGTCCGCTTGATGTGGCTTTTTCTATGGCTCTGTTCTGGTGTTGTTGCTGCTGGAGTCTCGAGTTTTGAAGAAAGTATTCGTCGCAATTGGTCGACGGAAGAGGGCTTACCTCAAATTTCAATTACTGATATCGCCCAAGACAAACAGGGTTTTCTTTGGTTGACCACGGAAGGTGGTTTAGTCAGATTTGATGGACTTCAATTTATTGCCTTTGATGGCAGTCACACCCCTTTATTACAAAATCCTCTACTACGTGCAGTGGTTGTAGAACAGGACAATTCAATTCTGTTCGCTAGTACCACTAAGTTAATTAAATACCAAAATCAGTCTTTTACAGAAATAACCTATCAGCAACAGAGCATTGAGGGTATCAATGTCATAACAACCAACCACAACAATGACATTTTGATTGGTGGTGAAGCGCTATATCTCTTCAAAGATCAAATGCTCACGAAATTGACTGAGTATCATGGCCAGGTTTCAAGTTTACTAACCTATGGTGACGCTGTTTATATTGGGGGGATCAATCAATTAGCTATTTACCAACAAGGTGTCCTTAAGCAAATTCCAGTGCAATGGCCCAATGAACGGTTGACTATCAACAGGATGGCCGTGTACCAGCAACAGCTTTATATAGGTACCAATCAGGGATTATATCTTGTTGATGAAAATGGACGATTAAGCAAAAACTTGTTTGGCGAGCATTCAATTGACACAGAGATTTTGAAATTGTATGTCGATCAACGGCAAAATTTTTGGATAGCAACTTATGATGAGTTGATCCGTATTAACGATAAGAAAATATTTGAACGGATCAAACGGACCCAAAATGCTTCAGTTGAGTGGGTTGTCAGTGCTTTTGAAGATGAAGATGGCAATCTTTGGTTTGGCAGTAAATCTAATGGTTTAACACGCTTACGTCAGGATTCAACGCGAAATTACGGCATGAAACAAGGACTCGCAGATCCTTTTGTCTGGTCACTTATGGTTGCTGATGATCGGTTATTTGTGGGCCATAACCAAGGTGTTGCTGAATTTACCCAAGACGAGCAATTTGTATCAATACCGATTAAAGGAGAATTACCAAACAAAGTTGTTTATTCGATGTTTCGAGACAGCCAGCAACGATGGTGGTTGGGAACGCGGAGCGGCTTAGTTAGAGGTGTGAAGACTGAAGCCGGCATTGAAATCGAAGAACAATTCCCTGCGCTTGCGAATACGCAAATCAATGGTTTAGTTGAAGACAATCAACAACAAATTTGGATAGCCTCTTATGATGGCCTGTATCGCTATGCCAATGGCCAACTCATCGATATGCATCAAAAAAATGAATTTGATAATCGGAAAATTAGGTTTGTATTTTTAGACAGTCGCCAAATTCTTTGGGTGGGGACTGAGCGTGGGCTTTATAAGAAAGTTTCCGAGCATTTCGAATTAGTTGGTGATGAACAATTAAAACTATCTCATATCACATTTATTGGTGAAACATCGGATAAATCTCAGTTAATTGTAGGTACCTTTCAATCGGGTTTCGCTTTTTTAAATGACCAGCAATTGACTTGGTTTAGCCCCGAAAAAGGAATTCCCGCCAAAACAGCTTTGCATGTTCAAGATATTCATAAAGCACTGATTGTTTCCAGTACTGATGGTATTTATTTGTTGCCTGAAACGAGTTTGGCTAATGGTGCTGAATTAATGCCTCACATCATTCTGCAGGACAAAGGCGGCAGTGCTAGGGTTGATAGCTATCGTTGCTGTAATGGTGCAGGGAACGGCAAAGGAGCCTTTTGGCGTGATCGAATTTGGTATCCAACTTTAGCTGGGATTGTCTCGGTTAATACAAATAATCTTTCTTCAGAATCAAAATTACCAAGACCCGTTTTTGACGGACTCTATGCTGGAAATACCCGTTATCAGGCGTTGAATAATCAATTACCTGTCAATGCACGTGATTGGCGGATTGATTTTACGGCGCCGATTTTTTATCGCGCATCCGCGCTGGTTTTTCGTTATAAGCTATTAGGTTATGACCTAGATTGGCAAGAGGTTGATACGCGAAGACAGGCGTTTTATACGAATTTGCCCCCAGGGAATTATGAATTTTTGGTGCAGAGTCGTTATTCAGGTGAGCAACAGTGGAGTCAGCCGCTCAGGATCAGTATTTCTTTAGAGGCTTATTGGTATGAACGACTTTGGTTGAAAATTCTTGCGGTCATGGGCATCGTTGCATTGATCTATGCTTTTTATTTACTCAGAGTCAAACAGCTTGCACATGCCAAAGCAAAACTAGAGCAAATGGTTGAGGCAAGAACAAAGGAACTTGAATTGAGTAATCAGCAGCTTGCTGAGCTTAATCATAAATTAGAGCAAGCCAGTCACACCGACACCTTAACAAGCCTACATAATCGACGATACCTCAATAATTGGTTGGATTTGGTGAATCAACCTTACGCCAAGAACACGGGCACCCTACAAATCATTCTTATAGATTTGGATAATTTTAAACAAATCAATGACACCTATGGCCATTTAGTCGGTGATGAAATTTTGGTGGCGATGGCAAAATTACTGACACAAGAAGTAAGGGCAACAGATCATGTGGTGCGATGGGGCGGCGAAGAGTTTTTGGTGATCCAGGAAAACTCGTTATCAGCGAGAGAATTTGTCACTCGATTACAACGCAAGATTAGTCTTCATCAGTGGCCACATCAAGAGCATATGAAGCAACCTGTACGTTGCTCGATTGGTGTTGTTCAACATCCGCCGGCTGAGCTTGCGCATTGGAATTGGGATGCAACACTGACCTTAGCTGATAAAGCATTATATCTGGTGAAGACACACGGCAAAGCTGGTTGGTTACAACTTATTCCAACTGAACAAGCCCCGCTCAATTTATCGCAAGAAATGGCTCTGTATTCTGAAATAGAATTGGCCAAAACCGCATGGTTTAAGCTTGAAGGTAGCACTGAGATACTAGATGCGATTCAGGCGAACTTAGACAGAATGTCAAAATAGTCTCGTGGTCTACATTAGCCCGAAACTCAACCATTTCTGACAAAATACTCCCGAATTTAATCAATGATTTTTCAAACTTAGATATGGATAAATCTATTAAAAATTGTCATATCAGGTACTTGATGACTGATAATTAAACAAATCTTATCTTTCAAACGTACCTTTAACCGCAGCAATATCCGTTCTGCTTGGTCAATTGGAAGACCCGCAAACGGCTCATCCAAGAGCAATAAATCTGCATCCGCCAGCAAACAACGAGCTAAGGCAAATCGCCGAGCTTCGCCCCCTGAAAAACCTCCATGTTCTTGACCTAATTGGCTCAATAACCCATTGGATTGGCGAGCTAACCAAGGCATTAACTCGACAATTTCTAACACATCAAATAGTTGCTGATCAGAAGCATTTGGCATCGCAATTCTGAGATTGGCAGCAATAGAGAGTGAAAATACATAAGGATGTTGTTCAAGGATACTGATCTTTGCCGCAGGGCCTTGAACTAAAATCTCGCCAGAAAT
>JACCDI010453803.1_pt1 | contig 14280 bp, 14 predicted proteins | sample 7442791 | NCBI WGS metagenome assembly JACCDI01 (sample SAMN15323434, study PRJNA562643) | freshwater metagenome | isolation source: river surface water | place: USA:Blue River Watershed | collected 2017-08-15 | reverse complement strand
ATTTTTTGATTAATTTGAATTTTGTTGTAACTAATTCAAAATTAACAAATTACATCGAATTTTGCAACTTTTTTTAAAAATTATTCATTGATTTTCAATGAGTTATGAACTCCGAAACTTTAGTTAAAATGTATTCATTGTGATTTTAATAAATTTATTTCTAAATTTTATAGACTTTACTTTTCTATTCCAATTGTAAGCTAAAGTTAGAATTTCTTATTTTGCAGTTGTTATAATTGTTTGGCAAAAAAAAAGCAACATTAAAAGTCTATAATGGTGCTTTTTTACTGGTAAGTTATGCTTTACCTCCCTGAATCGCAATGTGTATTTGAATAGATTTTAGGTTATTTCAATTTTTAGAAATAGTATTTATTATTTCAAAATCCAAAGCTTGGGTTTCATTTGTAATATTATTTTCGGTGATTAAATTATCCTCAGCAATAAGTTCATCGGCTGTTTTTTCTACTCTATGAATAACTATTGGCTCAATAACTTCAACCGCATCTGAAATAGTATTTATTATTTCGAAATTCAAAAATTGGGTTTCATTTGAAATAGTATTTTCGGTGATTAAATTATCCTCAGCAATAAGTTTATCGGCTGTTTTTTCTGCTCTATTAATAACTATTGGCTCAATAACTTCAACCGCATCTGAAATAGTATTTATTATTTCGAAATTCAAAAATTGAATTTCATTTGAAATAGTATTTTCGGTGATTAAATTATCCTCAGCAATAAGTTCATCGGCTGTTTTTTCTGCTCTATTAATAACTATTGGATCAATAACTTCAACCGCATCTGAAATAGTATTTATTAGTTCAAAATCCAAAGCTTGGGTTTCATTTGAAATATTATTTTCGGTGATTAAATTATCCTCAGCAATAAGTTCATCGGCTGTTTTTTCAGTTTTTCTATTAGCAATTCCTACTATTTGTTCATCAACAACATTAGCATTGTTTAGCCCAAATTTTTGAAAATTATTTAACAATACTTTTTTAGTTTTTTCATTTGATAGTGTTACTTCTTTTGAATTAAAATGTATTGTTTTAACCACTTTGCTAGATGCAATTTCTTTTCTCGATTGAATTGAATTTTTAACTTCTCTTTCGATATCAAACGTTTTGTATGCAATATTTGATAACACCACTAATGTAATCCCAGAATAAATTAATAAATTTTTCATAATAATTTGTTTTTTATAAATTGTTCTTTTTGATTTTTTGTTCAGTTTTAATTTTATATAATAATATCCTATGCAAATATATATCTAAAAGACGGTATCTTGTTTTACATAGTACTGATATTTAACTTTTATTTAACATTTAAAGATGAAAAGTAGATTAAATTATAAATATATTCTTCAGTATTTGAACCAATTGTCTATTAAACTATAATATTAGTTTGTAGAAAAAAATTAGTTAAGAATTTATTTTTAGTATCTTTAATTCAAAAATAAAACTATGCAGTCTATAGCAAAAACAGTAAGTGACTACCTGAGTGAACTTCCAGGGGAGAGAAAAGTTGCCTTTTTAAAACTTAGAAACACTATTTTGAATAATCTTCCAAAAGGATTTGAGGAACAAATGAGTTATGGAATGTTGGGTTATGTAGTACCACATTCTCTTTATCCAGAGGGGTATCATTGCAATCCCAAACTCCCACTACCGTTTATGAATATTGCTTCACAAAAAAATTTCATTGCCTTATATCATATGGGAATTTATGCCATTCCTGAATTACTGGAATGGTTTACATCTGAATATCCAAAACATAGCCCCCAAAAATTGGATATTGGAAAGAGTTGCATCCGCTTTAAGAAATTCGATCAAATTCCTTTTGATTTAATTGCAGAACTTGCCAGAAAAATAACTGTTGAAGATTGGATTAATTGCTATGAAACCCAAATAAAAAGCCGCAAATCTAAATAGACTTACGGCTTTTGATACTATAATTTTGAATTTATTTGTTTTCTAAATACGCTAAAACATTTTTTTCAATTCGATTGTAGATATTTGAAACATCCGCTTTTACGAATTTTTCTCCTAGTATGTTTTCATACAATTCGATATATCTTTCAGATACCGATTCGATATATTCATCAGTCATTTCGGGAATTTGCTGCCCTTCAAGACCTTGAAAACCATTTTGAATTAACCAACGACGTACAAACTCTTTCGACAATTGTTTTTGCTCTTCTCCCCTATCTTGTCTTTCCTGGTAACCCTCTGAATAGAAATAACGAGAAGAATCTGGGGTATGAATTTCGTCAATTAAAACTATTACTCCCTCTTTAGTTTTACCAAATTCATATTTGGTATCTACCAAAATTAATCCACGACTGGCAGCAATTTCAGTTCCTCTTTGAAATAATGCTCGTGTATATTTTTCTAAAACCAAATAATCTTCTTCTGTCACAATTCCTTTTGATAGAATGTCTTCACGTGAAATATCTTCATCGTGTGAACCATTATCGGCTTTGGTAGTTGGTGTGATGATAGGTTCTATGAATTTATCATTCTCTTTCAACCCATCGGCCATTGTAACTCCACAAATTTGTCTTTTTCCCGAAGCATATTCACGAGCTGCATGACCAGAGACATAACCACGAATTACCATTTCAACCTTGAAAGGTTCACATAAATGCCCCACAGCCACATTTGGATCTGGAGTTGCCATCAACCAATTGGGAACAATATCTTGGGTCAATTCCATAAATTTGGTAGCAATTTGGTTCAGGATTTGACCTTTATAGGGAATCCCTTTTGGCAATACGACATCAAAAGCGGAAAGCCTATCGGTGGCAATCATAACCAAAAGTTCGTCCTTGATATTGTAAACTTCCCTTACTTTGCCTCTGTAAACTGATTTTTGATTCGGAAAATTGAAATTCGTAGTAATGATTGTGTTCATCTAGTTGTGTTATTTTATAATTACAAATTTAGAAATATTTTCGTGCCAAAAAACATCATTCAAGATTAATTAAGACAAAAGTAACGCTGATAAATAACGCGCAACTCCATCATTTTCATTAGAAGAAATTACTTCTAAATGAGATAATTTACTCTTCAAACTATCGAGAGCATTTTCCATAATCAACCCTTTTCCAGCCGAAATAAGCATCCTTTCATCATTGAAACCATCTCCAAATGCTATCGATTTTTCAAAGGTGTGATTTTCTATTTCCAAAATTTTAGCAATAGACACACTTTTATCGACTGATTTATCCATAAATTCCAAACAAAACGGAAGGCTAAAAGCAGCATGAAATTCATCGGAATGGTCTTTCATAATTTCGTCTTTTAGTTCCACTAATTTATAATGGTCGTTGTGTGTGAAAAATAATTTGATGGCACTCAAATCCTCCATTTCCTTAAAATCAACAATTTCATTCGGATAATTCATTTCCGTTTGAAAACTGTTCAGTTTTTTGTTTTCTTTATTGGATTGCCAAACTTTTTCTTTGAATAATACGGTTGTAAAATCCGGATGAATATCTAAATCCAAAATCGATTTTATCGCATCGCTTTTGATGTCAAACGAATACAGCAGTTCACTAGCAGGCGAATGAATCCGAGCTCCATTGGAGGTCACCAAATAAAAAGGACAACCCAAGTCTTCTAAAAGCGGCATTGCATCAAGATGATGACGACCTGTAGCTACAATTAATAAATACTTTTCTCCGTGAAGTTGCTGGAAAACAGTCTTAGTATATTCGGAAATTTGGTGTTCGTTGTTGAGTAATGTCCCGTCTAAATCAGTTATTACTACTTTAAATCTTTCTTTCATACTCATTTTTAAATCTCCGTTTTAAGAAATGCAAATTTATTCTATTCTGAAGAAATTAGCAAAGGAAAGCTCTAAAGCATTTTGATAAAAAATCAATTTAATCAAACAAATATTCCTCTTTATATTCAATTTTAAATTTTTCTAGAAATTCAATATATTCCTCTTTAAATGATTTCGTTTGATGATGACTCTTTTGATTTTTAATATAATTTACAACTGTATCTACTTGGCTGAAACTATATGAAAATGCTCCAAATCCTTCCTGCCAATAAAATGGAATGTTCGTGAATTGCTTTTCATTGATAAAAGTATTACTAGATTTTTTAATTTCTCTTACCAAATCCGAGAGACAACAATTGGGCTTCATTCCAATAAAAATATGAATATGATCTGGCATTCCGTTTATGGCAATCAATTTTTGACCTTTATTTTGAACAATTCCCGTAATATATTTATACAATTCCGTTTCAAAAGATTCGTGAACCAATGCTTTTCGATTTTGAACGGAAAAGACAATTTGAATGTATATTTGGGAATAAGTATCAGCCATTATGAATTTATTTTAAAACCCCAAGGGATTCAATGTTTATAGAAAAAAAATAATTCAATAATATCAAAATCCCAGAGGGATTTCATATTTATAGAAAACAATGTCAATTAATGAATTCGACCCCAGCTGGGGTCGAATATTATTTCGAACAAAATTAATTTCTATAAATATTTAACGGCGCTGCCGTTATCTATAATTATAAAAAAATCTAATCACAATTCTTAATAATTTCAAGAAAATTATTATTGCTATGATAACCATTATCAACAAAGCAACAACAAATAAAACTACTTTCCATAAAGGATATATAGTCGTATGCCATCCAGGTATTAGAGAACTGTAAAAATCAATATTATAAAATATCGAAATCAATGCTATAGAAAAGACAGCAAATAGTATATAACCTTTATATTTCATAATTCTAATCGTGATTCTCAATTTGCTTGTACGCATCAATCACTTTTTTCACCAAGCGATGGCGCACAATATCTTTGTCGTCGAGATAAATGATTCCGATTCCATCCACATCTTTCAAAACCAAAATGGCTTCTTTCAATCCCGAAATCGTTCGTCTTGGCAAATCAACTTGACCTGGATCGCCCGTAATCATAAACTTGGCGTTTTTCCCCATACGAGTCAGGAACATTTTCATTTGCGAATGGGTGGTGTTTTGGGCTTCGTCTAGAATTACGAAAGCATTGTCCAGAGTTCGTCCACGCATAAATGCCAATGGTGCAATCTGAATAATTCCTTTAGCAATATGGTCTTCCAGCTTTTCGTTGGGCAACATATCGCGCAAAGCATCGTACAAAGGTTGCATATACGGATCCAGTTTTTCCTTCATATCACCAGGCAGAAAACCCAAATTTTCACCCGCTTCGACCGCTGGACGAGTCAAAATGATTCTTTTGACCTGTTTTTCTTTCAACGCTTTTACCGCCATAGCCACACCAGTATAGGTTTTCCCGGTTCCTGCTGGACCAACAGCAAAAACCATATCGTTTTTAGCCATCGTATCGACCAACAATTGCTGATTGGGCGTCATCGCTTTGATGATTTTTCCGCCTACACCGTGAACTAATATTTTGTCTTGACCAAATGCCGAAGCATCTTCTTGAATAGTACTTTGTAAAACTCGATCAATCACATTATCGTCGATATTGTTGTAACGTGTAAAATGAAGCATCAAGCGGTTGAAGCGGTTTTCAAACTCATCTAAGACTTCTTTTTCGCCAAAAGCCTTCAGGGTCGTTCCTCGGGCCACAATTTTCAGTTTGGGATAATACTTTTTAATCATTTCAAGATGAGAGTCTTGAGCGCCCCAAAAATCTTTTGGAGCGATGTCTATGAGCTCGATGATTCTTTCGTTCAAAAGCGGTAGTTTTAATTATTAATTTAAGGTAAATCGCAAGCCAATTCCATTCGAATTGGTAATTAAATCTAGTTTTGGTTCATTAATTTGATTGCATCCAATAGCTGTTTAATGATTATATTCTGAAACTACATTTTTAATTTTTTTAGAAAAACCAATTTTGACGGGAATTGCAACTGCAAAAGCCACTAATCCTGTAAATGCAATAATCTTCGGAATAGATCGATCTATTTCTTCATTTTCTGGTGCAAGACCTGCATCAAATCCTGCAAGTGCATAAGAGAAAGCACCAACAAATGACAATACTGGCCCCGAAATAAGTAATATATTTCCAATGTTTTTTTTGTTCTTGCTGCATTATAATTTTTTAATAATTGTTGGTTTTCCCTAAGCACTATTCTTACTAAATTTGAAGAAAGTTCCTGCCCATTTGAGTTTAAAATATTCCCATTTGATTTATAAATTAATTTTTGAGAAAACAATTGTAAACTAAAAATGAAAAGAAAAAGAAAAAGAAAAAATAGCTGTTTGATCATTTGTTAGTTTTAAATTCAAAATGTAAAAATCTAATTAATTAAAGCCGAAAATACTTTAGCTTTGCATTTCTCAAATTTAATAAGTTTTAGGTTGCGTTTCTTTTTTATTTATAAACAATTTTATGTCAATAATTACCCTTACCACCGATTACGGCTTGAAAGACCACTTTGTGGGTGCTTTGAAAGGGAAAATTTTATCCGAGTATTCCGAGGCTACTATTATTGATATTTCACACTACATCGACGCATTCAACACAGTACAAGCTAGTTACATTATTGGAGCGGCTTATTCGAGTTTTCCAAAAGGCACCGTGCATCTCATTGGTGTGGATATGGAGCTCAACAAAGAAAACCAACATATCGTGATGCAATGGAACGATCATTATTTTATTGCCGCCGATAATGGTATTTTGAGTATGCTGACGCAAAAAATTGTTCCCCAAAAAATAGTGACCATCAACATTCACGATCGTTTGCCGAGTGATGCTACCGATTTGGATGTTTTTGTCAAAGTCGCTTGTCACATTGCCAAAGGCGGTTTGCTGAACGTAATTGGCAAAGAAATAAAAGCCATCAAACAAGTCACCGAATTGCAGGCTGTTACTGCTAATGACGGAAGTTCTATAAAAGGCTATGTGATTTACATTGACCATTTTGGGAATGCGGTAACGAATATTTCGAAAAAACAATTCTTAGAAATCGCCAAAGGAAGACCTTATGAAATTAGCTTTAAAAACAAAAAAATCAAAACGATTCTGCCCAATTATTCCGCGATTGCAAGTTCTGATAAATATCCGCTCAAGAATTATGAAGGCGAAAAACTGGCGATTTTCAACGAAGCTGGTTTTCTGGAAATTGCCATTTTTAAAAGTAATCCAACAAAATTTGGCTCGGCCAATAGTCTGTTAGGATTGAATTATAGGGATGTTATAAATATAGTATTTGGTTAAAAATTTTAGATTGAAGATTAACGATTTTTGATTTCAGATAAAAAGCAACTTAAAATGAAAACAATTATAAAAATAAGTTTTAAAAATTTAAAACAGAATTATCTTGAAGTGCAACAATTACTTGAAGAAAACTCTGGAGAAAAAAACATTGGTATTAAATCAAAAATAGCAAATGATTTAAGTCTAGTGGGTGATGATAATTATTATTTATTAGATAGTTTTATTACAAAATATAATTTAGACTTTTCTAATTTCAATTATGCTGAGCATTTTGAAAGCGAAGGAGAATTGACTATGAGCATATGGTCAATTCTATCAGTTTTTTTTATTCCATTATTTATCCTTAAAGGAATTTTATCTTATGTCATTAACTTATATTCAAAAAAATATTCAGACAAAATCGATAGTTTCAATTTCTTTTTAAGAGAATACAAATCAGACAAAATTGATTTAACAATGGGAGATTTAATTACATCAAAAATTAAAGGAAAGTTTTTATTAAGAGAAAATGTCAAATTTGTTTTTGACTAAATATTAAATCCGAAATCAAAAATCGTTAATCTGAAATCATAAATCAAATGTTCATACGAATAGTAAAAATGTCCTTTCACGAAGAAAATATTCCTGCTTTTTTGGAAAACTTCGAAATCATAAAAGACAAAATACGAAATGTGCCCGGAAACCGTTTATTGGAACTATATCAGGACAAAACCAATAAATGTATTTTCTTTACGTACAGCTATTGGGAAACCGAAGAAGACTTGGAAAATTACAGACAATCGGAATTATTTAATGAAGTTTGGGCCTTTACAAAAAAGTTATTCAACGATAAACCTGAGGCTTGGAGCGTGGATAAAATAAGCTCCCTAACCCCCGAAGGGGGAATGAGCAACATAAAAAATGGGAGTAATTAGTGATCCGTTTCAACAATAAACAACAAACTATAAACAACAAACCGTTTAATGAAATCAATAGTAGTAAGAGAAATAAAATCCTTTTTTGGTTCGCCAATCGGTTATTTGGTGATTGCCGTTTTCCTGATTGGGAATGGTTTGTTCCTTTGGGTTTTCGAAGGAGAATACAATATTTTGAACAGCGGTTTTGCCGATTTGAGTCCGTTTTTTAGTTTGGCACCGTGGATTCTGATTTTCCTCATTCCAGCTGTTACAATGCGCAGTTTTTCAGATGAGAAAAAGCAGGGTACCTTGGAATTGTTGTTGACAAAACCATTGGGTATTTGGCAAATCGTGAACGGAAAGTTCTTAGGTTCGATGTTGTTAATTGTGATGGCAATCATTCCAACCTTTATTTATGTTTGGGTCATTTCTGGTTTGGGTTCGCCCGAAGGGAATATTGATATTGGTAGCACGATGGGTTCTTATTTTGGATTGTTGTTCCTGATTTCAGGCTATTCCGCGATTGGCATCTTCACTTCTACCCTATCTGAAAATCAGATTGTGGCTTTTATTGTGTCGGTATTTTTGTGCTTCTTCTTTTATTTTGGATTCGAAAGTGTGGCTACGCTTGTTCCTAGTTTTCAAGGTCTCATTTCAAGCATTGGAATGCAAGATCATTTCAAGAGTATGAGTCGTGGCGTGATTGACACTCGGGATGTGGTTTATTTTGTGAGCATCACGGTCTTGTTTCTTTCCTTTACAGTTTATAATTTAAAATCCATTAAATCGTAATGACAGCTTCCAATAAAAACAACCTCCAATCATTAGGGATTCTCATTGTCATTTTGCTGGTTTTAAATGTCATTAGCGGTTATTTTTTCCAACGTTTTGATTTAACCAAAGACAAACGATACACGCTTTCGACCACTTCTTTGAACATTGTCAAACAAGTGCAAAATCCGTTGTCGGTAAAAATCTATTTGCAAGGCGATTTACCTGCTGAATTCATTCGTTTGCAAAGTGAAACCCGCGATTTATTCGAAGAATTTCAGGCTTATAACAAAAATATTGTTTTCGAATTCTTAGATCCATTAGAGAATGAAGCTGAAAGTATGGACAATATCAAGGAGTTGTATCTAAAAGGGCTAACACCCATAAACATCACCGTGGACGATAAAGGTAAACAATCGCAAGAAATGGTTTTTCCTTGGGCGATTGCGGTATATAACAATAAGGAAGTCAATATTCCTTTGTTGAAAAATATTATGGGCGCTTCAACTACCGAAAAAGTGGTGGGTTCAGTGCAACATTTGGAATATTCTATTGCTGATGCCATCAACAAAATCACCAAAGAAAAGCAGAAGAAAATTGCCGTAATCAAAGGAAACGGCGAATTGCAAGACGTGCAAATTGCCAAATTCCTGATGCAGGTTCGGGAAAGTTATCATATTGGCCCTTTTACCTTAGATTCGGTGGCGAAAAACCCAACAGGAAGTTTGGAAGCCTTGCAAAAATACGACTTGGCAATAATTGCTAAACCAACCGAAACTTTTTCGGATGCTGAAAAACAAGTCTTGGATCAATTCATTATCAATGGTGGAAAAACGATTTGGCTTATTGACCAAGTCACAATGGAAATGGACAGTTTGTATAATGAATATGGTTCCTCTTTAGCTTTTCCAAGAGATTTAAATTTAAAAGATATGTTCTTCAAATACGGGTTTCGAATTAATCCCAATTTGGTCAAAGATGAACAAGGAAGCCCAATAAAATTAGCTACTGGAGAACCAGGAAGCGCCACACAATATCAGGAATTCAATTGGAAATTTGCACCACAGGTGTATCCCAGTAGTCAACATCCCATTGTGAAAAATTTGGGAGGCATCAAGTTCGATTTTGCCAATTGCATTGATACGTTGAAGAACGGAATTAAGAAAACCGTGTTGCTTCAATCCTCTCAATATTCGAAGTTAATTGGTACTCCTGTTGAAATAAATTTGAATATTGTTAAAGAAGAAACATCTCCTAATCATTATTTGAATACGGGAAATATTCCACTATCAATTTTACTGGAAGGTTCGTTTCATTCGATGTTTGAAAATAGAGTGTTGCCATTTGAGCAAAAATCATTTCAACGAATTGGTAAAGTGAATAAAATGATTGTAATTTCGGACGGAGATTTGATTCGAAACCAATTGGATAAAAACTTTCAACCTGTAGAATTGGGATATGACCAACGTTCTGGCAATTTGTATGACAACAAAGATTTCCTGATGAATTGCGTCAATTATGTATTGGATGACAACGGACTTATTAACATTCGAAGCAAAGACCTCGATTTGCCTTTATTAGATAAAGAAAAAGTTTATGAAAGTTATACTGCTACACAAATCCTAACTATCGGGCTTCCCATCTTTATTTTAGGGCTTTTTGGGGTTGTTTTTACCTTTATTAGAAAGAAAAAATACGCTAAGTAATGTTAATAAAAAAAGTTGTATTCTTACAATAGTTTACGATATATTTGTAGCTACATTGATTTTGGGATTTGAATACAATTCTGAGCCAAAAAATAAAACAAAATATATGAAATTTATAGTTTCGAGTTCGTACTTATTAAAACAATTGCAAGTTTTAGGAAATGTTATCAACAGTAGCAATACTTTACCCATTTTAGACAATTTCCTTTTTGAATTGGATCATGAAATGTTGACCGTTTCTGCTTCCGATTTAGAAACAACGATGTCAGCTACTTTAGACATCGATTCTACTAGCAAAGGTAGTGTTGCAGTTCCTGCCAAATTGCTTTTGGAAATTCTAAAGACTTTTCCAGAACAACCCTTGACTTTCACTGTTGAAGAAAATAGTACAATAGAAATAAGTTCTAATTCAGGTAAATATGCTTTGGCGTATGCACCTGGAGAGGAATTTCCAAAGTCGGTTAATTTAGATGAACCATCCTTAACATTGGTTCCTGCAGATGTTTTGGCTACTGCAATTAGCAAAACCATTTTTGCTGCTGGAAACGATGATTTACGTCCGGTAATGTCGGGAGTTTTCTTCCAGTTTTCTCCTCAAGGATTGATCTTTGTGGCAACTGATGCTCACAAATTGGTCAAATATGCTCGTACAGATGTAACCGCTTCGGAAGTGGCCGATTTTATTATGCCAAAGAAACCTTTGAACATTTTAAAAAATATTCTAGGTGTGTCGGATGCGGAAGTGAAGATTGAGTACAACGATTCGAATGCTACTTTCTCTTTCGATAACTATATATTAATGTGTCGTTTGATTGATGGGAAATATCCAAACTACGAAGCGGTTATTCCAAAAGAAAATCCAAACAAATTGTTGATTGATAGAATACAATTTTTAAATTCAGTTCGTCGTGTTGCCATTTTTTCTAACAAAACGACTCACCAAATTCGATTGAAAATTGCTGGAGCTGAATTGAATATTTCTGCTGAAGATATTGACTATTCCAATAAAGCTGAAGAGCGTTTGACTTGTGATTACCAAGGTGATGATATGCAAATTGGATACAATTCTCGTTTCTTGACTGAAATGTTGACCAACTTGCAATCGGATATGATCATGCTTGAAATGTCACTCCCCAACAGAGCTGGAATCCTAACTGCTGTAGATGGATTAGACGAAGGAGAAACCGTGACAATGCTTGTTATGCCAGTAATGTTGAACAATTAATTTAGAATTCAGATTTTAGTTTCGACAACAATCTTTATAAAAGTGAACTAACCAAAAGCAATTCTATATTTTAGAAGCCCCAATTTTTAATAAAATTGGGGCTTCATTTATTCGTGCATTGCTAATACAGGAATGTCCAAACTGTTCGAAAATTTCTGGGTTAAACTGGGTTTAAACAATTCAACAAAAAAGTTTCTTTTGTAAGTCAGCATTGCTAATACATCAATATCCTTGAATAAAACAAAATCTAGAATAGTGTCTTGCACATCGTCGCTTGGTATAATAGAAAACTGAACCGGCTCTCCGACAAATTCTTCTTCCCAATGTTTTATAATGGTTGGAGAAACATCCGATTTATTCGTTTTTACATACAAACATTTTACTTTAGCCTGTGTTTTTTTTGCTATTTTCAATACATCTTTCAAGGCATTTTTGTCCTTATCTCTAAATCGTGTCGTAAAACCAATGGTCTCAATTTTCTTGTATTTAGCATCCGAAGGCACACTTAAAACAGGTACATCAACTGCTGTCAAGACATTGCCGGTATTGGTTCCCAAGAAAAACGCCTGCCAACCCGATGCTCCAGAAGTTCCCATAACTATAAAGTCTATATTTTCTTCCTTGATTGCTTTTTTTATATTGAAAAGCAAATTTCCATCCATCAATCTGTGGCTCATTTTTATTTGATCTAGTTTTCTTTCCTCGGCGATAGCGCGAAGCTTTGGAATTTCATCTTTAAACATTTCAAATTGAGTTAATTGAAGGGAATCAAAAACAACATTATAATTCTCAGGAAAAAACTGAGGGTCGTAAACTGGGAGCTCGAATGTGTGTAATAAAATGAGTTCGCCATTCACAATTTTTGCAAATTCCAAAGCATGAATAAAAGCATTAGTGGCCGCTTCGGAAAAATCTGTGGGAAACAAAATCTTTTTCATATCAATGAAGTTTGTTATATTTATAGATTAAAGTTAAGCAAAAATAAATAGAGTAACAATCTTTTTATGAGTTGTTTATGATAAATTTTATATTCAAATAGTTACTTGAAAAATATAAAATTTAATACTAATTTAGTTTTAGTAACTTTGCGTCCAAGAACTAACAAAATGTTGTACAACGATTCAATTGTGGCATTAGCCACACCGTCTGGAGCTGGAGCCATAGCCATCATTCGAATTTCTGGTGAAGCTGCCATTAGTATCGGAAATGCTGTTTTTCAATCTATTAAAGGAAAGGATTTGACTCAGCAAAAATCCCACACAATTCATTTAGGACATATTGTGGACCATCAAAAAACCTTGGATCAAGTTTTGGTTTCCATCTTTAAAGGGTCTCATTCGTATACTGGTGAAAACACTGTCGAGATTTCCTGTCATGGTTCAACTTATATTCAGCAACAAATTATTCAGTTATTATTGCGAAATGGCTGCCGAATGGCCAATCCGGGGGAATTTACCCTGAGAGCTTTTTTGAACGGCAAACTCGATTTATCCCAAGCCGAAGCCGTAGCCGATTTGATTTCGTCCGACAATGAAGCTTCCCACCAAATTGCCATGAAACAAATGCGCGGTAGTTTTTCAAACGAAATTGCAAAACTGAGGAAAGAGTTATTGAATTTTGCTTCATTAATCGAACTCGAACTCGATTTTGCCGAAGAAGATGTTGAGTTTGCTGACCGAACTCAATTTCACGAATTATTGAATCGAATAGAGTTTGTTTTGAAACGTTTGATTGATTCTTTTGCTGTGGGGAATGTTATCAAAAATGGGATTCCTGTAGCGATTGTGGGTGAACCCAACGTAGGAAAATCAACTCTTTTGAATGCTTTGTTGAATGAAGAACGCGCTATTGTTTCGCATATAGCGGGAACTACCCGAGACACAATCGAAGACGAATTGGTTATTGGTGGCATCGGGTTTCGATTCATAGATACAGCGGGAATTCGCGAGACAGAAGACCATGTAGAAAACATTGGTATTCGCAAGACTTTCGAAAAAATAGCACAAGCGGAAGTGGTTTTGTATTTGAGCCCCCCAGCCCCTGAAGGGGGGATTGAAGTAGCAACTTTAAAAAAGGAAATAGCACAAATTAAAAATCAATTTCCATTGAAAACGGTATTGATTATTTTTAATAAAATGGATTTGATGAAAGAGGCACAAATCTCAAATCTCAAATCTCAAATCTCCAATTCAATTTTTATATCTGCCAAAAACAAAACAGGCATAGACCAACTCAAAGCCCAATTGCTCTCTTTTGTCAATACAGGAGCGTTGCGCAACAACGAGACCATTGTAACCAATACAAGGCATTATGATTCGCTGCTTAAAGCCCTAGAAGAAATACAAAAAGTACAGTTTGGTTTGCAAGCCAACATCCCTTCAGACCTTATGGCTATAGATATTAAGCAAGCCTTATACCATTTTGGAATGATCACAGGCGAAGTAACCAATGACGAATTGCTTGGCAATATTTTTGAGAATTTCTGTAT
>JACCDI010055550.1_pt1 | contig 14286 bp, 16 predicted proteins | sample 7442791 | NCBI WGS metagenome assembly JACCDI01 (sample SAMN15323434, study PRJNA562643) | freshwater metagenome | isolation source: river surface water | place: USA:Blue River Watershed | collected 2017-08-15 | reverse complement strand
AGCAAAATTGCTTAATTTATTATTTTGACTACTAACAATTTGAAGTGTTTCGTAGGCTTTTCGTTCATTTTCCTTTAGCAAAGTAACATCGGTGTGCGTACCAACTATGCGCAATGGTTTACCATCTCTATCTCTAGAAATTACTTTTCCTTTATCTAAAATCCACTTGTAGCGATTATTACACAACACTCTGTGATAGGTTTCATAATACGGCGTTTTGCCTTCAAAATGTTGTTTGATGTTGAAATAGTATTCTTCTCTATCGTTGGGATGCACTCTTTCGTCCCATTTCTCTGGCGTATCAATAAGGTGTTTTGTTGCATTATCCAATTCTAAAATTCGAAGCGATTCTTTGGAATAAAAAACCTTATTGGTTTGTAAATCCCAATCCCAAACTCCGGCACCCGAAGCTTCGTTGGCAAATTGGTTTCTCGCATCAGAGCTTCTAAGATTTTCGATTTCTACTTTGTATTTCGTAACATCAAAAGCCACACCATAAAAAGAAGTTCCTAATTCAGTCTCTTCCGTTTTTGCGCTTACTTTTATCCATTTTGACTCTTTATTGGATGTAATAATTCTAAACTCAACATCAAACTGAGTACGATTGGCTTGAGCATAAAAAACAGAATGAATAAAATAATTATAATCTGACGGGTGAATTCGTTCGTCTAAGAAAATATCACTTAGTTGGTTTTTATTTTCCAAACTAATATCCAACAGATCAAATAAGTTATCTGTAAAAAAATCCAACGAAAAAAAAGCTTCTTTTGAAATGGTAAACTCAAAAAAAGCACTCGATTGAGAACTGATTATTTTATTCAAATAGGAATTTGTTTCTCTCACATGAATTGGGTTAAAAAAACAGCTGAAAATTCAGTTTGCAAATAACACTAAATATTTCCATAAATAGTAACAATTACTGTCAAACTATTACTACACAACGCCTTAATAAGTGTTAAAATTATTTTCTAGGATGAAAGGAATTCATGATTTGGGTTAGATGTTTTCGATCGAGATGCACGTATACTTCAGTAGTAGTTATCGATTCATGACCTAACATCAATTGAATTGCTCTTAAATCAGCTCCATTCTCTAATAAATGAGTGGCAAATGAATGCCTGAACGTGTGCGGACTGATGGCTTTATTGAGGTTGATTTGCACAGCTAATTGTTTTATAATCGTAAAGACCATAGCACGAGTAAGTTGTTTTCCTCTTCTATTGAGGAACAAAGTATCTTCGCAACCTTTTTGAATGGAAAGATACGAGCGAACTTGATTTCTGTATATCGTTATGTACTTCTGAGTAACAGCACTAATGGGAACGAAACGCTGTTTATTTCCTTTACCAGTAATTTTGATAAATCCTTCATCAAAAAATAAATCTGAAATTTTGAGCGAAATCAATTCGGACACACGCAAACCACAACCATAGAGAGTTTCTAGCATGGCTCTATTGCGTTCACCTTCATCTTTTGATAAATCGATAGCATGGATTAAGGCATCAATTTCTTCAACAGAAAGTGTATCAGGTAATTTTCTACCGATTCGTGGTGCTTCAATGAGTTCCATCGGACTATCAGCACGATAATCTTCAAAAATCAAATACGAAAAAAAACTTTTTAAACCCGAAATTATTCGAGCTTGACTACGAGCATTAACCTCTTTAGAAATGGAGTAAATGAATTGTTGCATGGTTTCTTCAGATATTTTAATGGGAGAAACATCAATTGCATTTGCTTCTAAAAAAACACATAATCGTTCAATATCAAAAGAGTAATTATCGATGGTATTTTGCGATAAACCTCTTTCAATTTTAAGATACGACTGAAAACTTTTTATATAAGAATTCCATTTCATGAGGGCAAAGGTAGAATGAAAAAAGACAATAAAAAAAACCATCCGATAAACGAATGGCTTAGAATAATTAAAAAAGATTCTTACAGTTTAAAAACACCACCTACATTGAATGAGCTAGCGGCATTTTTTAGACCAAATACGCCTGATTTATCAATTTCAGACAATCCAGTCATCCCTTGAAAATCAACCAAAATACTAAACTTTTCATTCACTTCTATTTTATAGCCGATACCATAGTTTAATCCTATTTGAGTTGAATTAGTAATATCCTTTAAATCGACACCATTGTTATTTTCTGCCGACATCAAAAAACCAATGCTTGGTCCGAAATTTAAATTCCATTTTCGTGTGCTACCAAAATGCCAATTGGCATTAACAGGCAAAGTTAGATAATTCAATTTTTCTTCGTACCCAAAAAACTGTGTTCCCATAGTTTGATACAACAATCCTGAACGAAGACTCCAGCGATCATTAAAAAAATAATCTCCACTTACTCCAAAACTCACAGAAGAAATAGGATCATTATTGTTGACATCAGGACCATAATAATTAGCTGATGTATAACCAATCTGCGGAATCACTTCTATTGTTCCTTTTTCTCTATTTTGGGCATTAACTGAAGATAGACCAACTATACAGATGACCAAAGCAATAATTTTTTTCATTTTTCTTTGTTTATAAAATTAGGCGACAAATATATATAATTATGGATAGAATATATTTATTTTATAACTATCATCAATAAAAAAAACCCCACCGAAGTGAGGTTTTAAATATTGTAATCTAAATTAGATTAGAATTTGTAGTTCAAACCAAAGTTGATTGAAGACAAATCAAGAGCTAAACCAAAAGAGTTAGTTTTTTCAGCACCGTCACCACCGTTATCGTTAGTGTTGTAACCTAAACCAGCCCAACCAGCTTCGATAGACCAGTTGTCAGATAAGAAATAGTTAACACCAACACCAGCGTTGATTCCGAAAGTACCGTAATCACCAGCATCTTCTCCGTCTACTTCGAATTTACCAGAACCAATTCCAGCAGCTAATTCAGCAAACAAAGAAAATTGAGAAGCTGGAGTCCAGTAGTAACGTCCAAATACTTCAGCGTTGAATAATGTAGTTTTTTCCTCAACTGCATTTTCTTCTGTCATTGTAGAGTAACCAATTCTTGCACCTAAAGCGATGTTTTCAGTTACGAAATAACCCAAAGCAGGTGAGAAAGTGAAAGCTGATTCTTTAAAATCGCCAGTCTTGTCAGATCCAAATCCAAAAGCACCAGTTACAAATAAATCTCCTTTAGAGAAACCAGCACCTGAATCTTCTTTTTTGTCTTGTGCATTAGCAAATCCGAAAGCGAATACTGCTGCTACAGTTAAAACTAATTTTTTCATGTTTATTTTGTGTTTAAAATTATTGGTGCAAATGTAAAACTAATCTTTTTTCCTACAAAGAAAAAAAATATTGGAGTTATTAACATAGTTATCAACATTTTTATTAACATTATCGGTTAATAACCTCAAAATCAATAAAATACAAATTTTGTTCAACTAAATTAAAAAAATGTTAAAAAAAAACCGTTCACGAAGAACGGCTTTGTATGAAAGAAATGGGCTACAAAATATTAGAATTTATAGCCTATTGCGAATGCAATATTGCTGTTTCCTGCTTTGAAATCACCCGAATCAGCCCAGATATTAGACACACCTACAGTATATCTTAAACCTAAATTGATATTTTCTGTAACATCATAACCTGCACCTACATTGACACCAAAATCAGTTGAATTGTAACCATCTTTAATATCAACACTTTCTCCATCTGCTTTTGATTTAGCCGACATCAAGAAACCAATTTGTGGTCCAGCCTCTAAACTAAATGCATCGGCAACATAATATTTTGCCATTACAGGAATAGCAATGTAGTTTAAATTTGCAGTAGAATCAACTCCACCTTCGTCACTTTTTGCACCTAATGATGTAAAAACTAATTCTGGCTGTACTGCGAATTTTTCAGAAACTTTAAATTCAGCAAAAGCTCCAACTTGAAAACCAACTTTTGTAGAGGTGCCTTCTGCATCTCCTGTAAAGTTTGATAAGTTCAATCCCGCCTTAGCACCAAACTTAGTTTCTTGTGCATTTGTAAATGCAAAACCGAAAACAGCCACTGCTGTCAATAGAATTTTTTTCATAATTGTTTTTGTTTAAAATTAATAGGTTAAAGGTAAAACTATTCCTTTACGCTTAAAACACAATGATTTACAGACTTATTAACAGGATTGTCAACAATTTAAAGAGTTTAACTTAAATACTAATTAATAGAAAAAATCGTTTAACATTATAAATTTAAGATTGTAAAAACTAAATGATAATTTAAACTAATAATTATGAAAAAAATATTTTTATTCTTAGTCAGTATTATAGCAATCAACGGATATAGTCAAAAAATTAAAGCCGGATTGAAGGTAGGTGTAAATTATGCCAACTTTACCAATTCAGACATTCAAACGGATGCTATCACTAGCTTCCACGGTGGTTTAGTCGCTGAGTTTCCCTTATTAAAAAACTTCTCTTTACAACCAGAGCTATTGTATTCGACTCAAGGAGCAGAATTGAATGATTTTGGTCAGCAAATTAAAAATGAATTGGGCTACATAAGCATTCCAGTTTTGGCTAAATTTTATTTAAATGACGATTTAAGTCTAGAATTGGGTCCGCAGGCTTCTTTCCTTTTAAGTGAGAGAAACGAAGTGGATGCTGGCGATTCCAATACTTTTGATTTTGCAGTTGCTGGTGGTTTGACCTATAAATTTGGAAAACACTTCTTTATTCAAGGAAGATATGGGATAGGTTTAACCGAACCCAAACGCGATGCCGACGTAAAAAATTCAGTGCTTCAAGGTTCCATTGGATTTATGTTCTAAAAAAAATATAATGTTTTCTAAAACCGCTTCATTTATAGAGCGGTTTTTTTATTTTTACTAAAAACTTTCCAACACTATGAACATCATTATAATCAATGGTCCCAACCTTAACCTATTAGGAAAAAGAGAACCTGAAGTATACGGCAATCAAACTTTTGAAAACTACTTTAGAGATTTAAAATTAAAATATCCTTCGGTAAGTTTAGAGTATTTTCAAAGCAATATTGAAGGCGAATTGATTGACAAAATTCAAGAAGTTGGTTTTCAATACGATGGAATCATCCTCAATGCAGCAGCTTATACACATACTTCCGTTGGAATTGGAGATGCAATCAAAGCCATCACTACTCCGGTTATTGAAGTTCATATTTCGAATACCTTTTCACGAGAAACTTTTCGCCATCAATCGTTCATTTCTCCCAATGCCAAAGGAGTAATTATAGGCTTTGGGCTGAAGAGTTACGAATTGGCTTTACAATCCTTTTTATAAACCATACATCACTTTGTAATGAAAAAAATTACCTTAATTCTACTCTTTTTGTGCTCGTATTTTTCAAATTCTCAAATTAAAGGAATGGTTTCTGACGATAAAGGCAACCCGATGGCTTTTGTCAATATTTATGTTCAAAACACCTACATTAGTACTACTTCTAACGATCAAGGCCGATTTGAATTGAATGTTAAAACGCCAGGAACATATATAATCCTTTTTCAATATTTAGGATATAAAACCGAAAAAAAGATAATTGAAGCTCAAAGTTTTCCTCAAAGCATTGATGTAACTCTAGTTGAAGAAGAAATCAATCTAAACGAAGTAATCATTGATCCTAAGGTAAATCCTGCAGATGAAATGATTCGGAATGCAATAAAAAACAGAAAAGAGAATTCTGAAAAAACCGCCAAATACAATGCCGACTTTTATTCACGTGGAATTTTCAGAGTCAAAAACCTTCCCAAAACGATATTAGGGCAAAAATTGGATTTTTTTGACGATGTTATTGATTCTACCCGAAGCGGAATTTTGTATTTATCTGAAACCGTATCCAAAATTACTTTCCAAAAGCCTGACAAATTAAAAGAAACCATCATCGCTTCTAAAGTCAGTGGCAACGACAACGGCTTCAGTTTCAACAATGCAGCACAAGCCAATTTTGATTTTTACGAAAACTACCTCGAATTTGATGTAAGAGTCATTTCTCCAATAGCTGACAATGCATTCAATTATTACAAATACAAATTTGAAGGCTCTTTTACCGATGAAAACAACAAACTCATCAATAAAATTAAGGTGATTCCTAGAAGAGAAACCGAACCCGCAATGAACGGTTATATTTATATAGTAGACGATTCGTATGCGATTTATGCGGTTGATTTGTCAATTAACGGAAGTCAAATGTCCAATCCTGCACTGAACAAACTGACCTTAAAGCAAAATTTCAGTTACAATAACTTGAATCGCATTTGGGCCAAGAACACTCAAACCATCGAATTTGAGGCTGGATTTTTCGGCATTAACATGTCGGGGAAATTTACTTATGTCTATTCGAATTTCGAATTTGAGCCTAAAATTGAAAAGAAAACCTTTACAGCCGAAGTGTTGAAGTTTGAAGAAAATGCCAATAAAAAGGAAAATTCATTTTGGGAAACCATTCGACCTGTTCCTTTGACCAATGAAGAAACCAATGATTACGCCAAAAAAGAAGCGCTTCAAACCAAAAAGAAATCAAAAGTATATTTGGATTCGATTGACGCTAAACGCAATAAATTCCGCTTTTTTGACATCATTAATGGTTACAGTTATACTAATTCATACAAAAAACAGTATTTCAACTACGATAGCCCTTTATTGAGTTCATCATTCAATACGGTTCAAGGCTGGAATTCAACCATTGGTTTTTCGTATTTTACTAATAATGAAGAAAAGCGGACCTACACCCGATTCGGAACGAAAATAAATTATGGTTTTTCGGAAGATAAAGTGAGAGCAACAGGAAGTTTCACTCGAAAATTCAACAATATTGACGACAGCACTTTGAGTGTTTTTGGTGGAAGTTCAGTCAATCAATTCAACCCAAGTAATCCTATTTCAAGATCAATCAACACCGTTAGTAGTTTGTTTTTTGTGAATAACTTCATGAAATTGTACGAAAAGAATTTTGTTTCGGTAAATTTTGGAAGAGAAGTGATTAATGGATTGAATTTGAATGTGGGAATGGAATACTCCGAGCGCAAACCATTATGGAATACCACCAATCAACGTTCGGTAAAATCAGAAGACGATTACACTTCCAACAATCCGCTTTTGCCTTTTGATTTTGAAACTCCGGCTTTTGAAAAACACAATTTGATTAAAGCAAGTTTGGTGACTCGCATTCTATTTGGCCAGCAATATTGGACGCGTCCCGATGGAAAGTTCAGTTTGAGAAACAACAAATATCCAGCGCTTTCTTTGGGCTATGAAAAAGCTTTTGCTGCAACAGACAAAAAGTACGAATACGATTTTGTGTCGGCTAGAGTGACGCACGATTGGACCATTGGCAACAAAGGAGAAATGAAAATGAATTTCAGAGCAGGTCAATTTTTTAATGCTGAAAACATTGCGTTTACCGATTACAAACACTTCAACGGAAACCAAACCCACGTTTCCAATGGCGATAGTTACACCAATGTTTTTAACAATTTGCCGTATTATCAATTGAGTACGAACGATCGCTTTTTTGAAACACACATCGAACACAACGACAAAGGGTATTTGATGAATAAGATTCCGCTGCTCAACAAACTACAATCGCAATTGGTTTTGGGCTTTCACAACTTAGCCATTCCCGATCAAAAGCCGTATCAAGAGTTTTCAATCGGATTGGACAATTTAGGTTTTGGCAAATTCCGTTTCTTTAGAGTGGATTATGTTCGTTCTTATCAAAATGGCTATCAAGGCGATGCGGTGATTTTTGGGTTGAAATTTTTGAATGTGATTGAGTAATATGGTTGAAATTACCACATAGAAACATAGATTTAAAACTTTATGTTTAGTCGTTTGACTTTTGAGAGGTTTTACATAGATTAAATCAAACCAAAGATTGGTCTATGCGTCAGTGAGTAAAAAATTACTTTTAATTGAGAAATAAAATCAGTTACAAATGCGTTTTAATTTTAGCTTAATCAAATTCAAAATCCGATGAAAAAGAAAACCGTATACCTATTTGGATTACTTTTAATTGTATTTGTAATTCTAGCTTTAAAACCTATTGATACTTCTAAAGAGAACAGTGAAGTGATTATTGGAACCGTAATTTCGGTGTATGAAGATGGAACTAAGGATTTGGTTTTCGAATTAAAAGGCGACAAAATCAGTTATTACATCAATCGCGGTTTGGAAAACGGGTTTACCTTACCCCAAGCCAAAAATGATTTTATAGGTAAAAAAGTAGTCCTGAATTATGCCAAAAATTGGACTCCACTGGCTCCGTTTGGAACATCAAGCAAACACATTACGTATTTGACAATTGATGGAAAAGTGATGTATTCGGAGTGGAAATAAAAAATGCCCCAAAAAGTGTTTACGCTTTCGGGGCTTTTATCATTTAGGCTAAACTTTAACTTATCCAACAAACTTGGAATCTTTTGCAAATGATTTAGCGTACATCAATAATGCTCCGATGAGAATAATAGCGCGAAAAATATTCACAAACTCCATCGGATCAGCTGCATTGGGCAAGTGAATTAACACCATCGCTAAAAAAACATAAACTGCCATTAAAAGTGAAGCTAATTTGTCAAGTTTTCCAAAAAAACAACTCAGCATAAAAGCCAATATGCAAACTCCCGTAAAATAATTGATGAACAATTTGGCTGGCAAATAATCCGGAACCATTTCTGTCCCTTTTTCAGGCAAAGTGAAGTGGAGCATAACGTAAATTGAAAATCCACTAATAAAAATGTATTTTCCCAATCGTAGTACTTTTTCCATAATAACAAATTATTAGTTCATTGGGAACGGAATTAACGGACGAATTTCTACCGAGCTATGAGGATATTTTAATATAGGACAAGTAGAACTCCACTCTTGTACCTCATTAATATCGTCTGATTTGCAAATCAAAAATCCTGAGATTAAAACCGAATTGGATTCTTTGTAAGGAACATTTTTAATTCCATCATTGGTAATTACAGAAGCCTCGTATTCAATTGGTGCCGTATGAACCAATTTTCCTTGCATCGCAATTGCACCAATCCAAGCTTGCCATCTGGGCATGTCCTCTGCCATGTCTTGTGAAGTTGCTAAATAACCATTTTCGCCACTCGCGTTTCTAAAAATCAACAAATACTCTTTCATGTTATAAAATTTAATGGATTACTTGAGCAAAATTGAATCAATTAAATTTGTTTTTTCTTGACAAATGTCAATGTTTTAGAGTTTGGATTTGAGTCGACTGAAAGTTTCTTGAGAAATACCTAAATACGATGCTATAAGTTTACTTGAAAGTCGCGAGAGCAACTTTGGGCGATTGTGCATCATCCATTTGATCCGTTCTAGAGCGGTTAGAGAGACAAAAGTGTTGATACGATATACTGAATTAGCATAAGAAGCTTCTAAAATTTGCTTATAAATTTTGTCGAATTCGGGTACTTTTTCCATCATCGTTTGGAAACCATCTCTACTGATGGCTAATAATTCAGATGGTTCTACGGCTCGTATATTTTCGGTTGAAGGTTTACCGCTTCCGAAACTAATCAACTCGCTACACCAATTATCTTCTATTACAATATCGCGAGTAGTTTCATTCATATCACTGTCATACACAAATACTTGAAGACAACCTTTAGCTATAAAATAGACATAATTACATACATCACCTTGAACGAGTAATTCTTCATTTCGCTTTTTTGAAATCAAATGAAATTGAGAAAGAACTAAGTCTAAGTTTTGAGGATGTTTACCCAATCTATTGACAATATGTTGTTCTAAAACAGAGTAAACCTCTTGCGAATTCATGAGTTTTTCAAATTAGTGAAGCTAAAATACTACTTTTTTAAAGAAATTACCCAACAAAAACATCATATCCAAAACGAATCAAGGTTCCGACAACTACAATCAAAAAGAAAATCCGAATAAAATTATTTCCTTTTTTGATGGCTAATTTCGCTCCGAGGAATCCGCCCAGAGCATTGCATATCGCCATGGGAATAGCTATGATCCAAATGATTTTTCCTTTTAAAACAAAGAGACAAATCGAACCAAAATTGGTAGCTAAATTGACCATTTTGGCATTCGCCGAAGCGTGAAGAAAATCGAAACCCAACACCGAAACAAAAGCCAAAACAAGAAAACTACCTGTTCCCGGACCAATAAAACCGTCGTAAAACCCAATAACTAAACTGATTATTACGGCTAAAATAAGTTGTTTTTTGGTTGAAAAATTTTTCTCTTGATGCTGTCCGAAGTCTTTCTTTGTAAAAGTATAAATGGCAATCAAAGTGAGCACAATCAACAACAAAGGTTTCATAAAATCATTACTGACGGTTGTCAGAAGTTGTGAACCTAAAAAAGCAGCACAAAAGGAGACGACAGCCATAATTAGCAGTAATTTCCAATTCATATCTACTTTTTTCAAGTACTGACGCGCCGCAAAAGAAGTTCCGCTAAAAGCCGGAATTTTAAGTGAACCAATAATGGAAGAAACTACCATATTAGGTAATAAAATCAACGCTACTGGAGTTTGTATCAATCCGCCGCCGCCTACAATAGCATCAACAAAACCCGCAAAAAAGGAGGCGACACATAATAGGATGATGATGTAGGTTTCCATAGATATTAAAATTCCAAAAAAAAGAAATTCCAAATTCCAATTGTCACACTAAGTTGGTAAAAGTGTGATTGGAATTTGGAATTTTGTATTGAGATTTATAAAATTAAACTCTAACAATATTAGCGCCTAAAGCTCTCAAGCGTTCGTCAATGCGTTCGTAACCACGGTCAATTTGTTCGATATTTTGAATGGTTGACGTTCCTTTGGCAGAAAGCGCCGCAATTAATAGCGATATTCCAGCTCTGATATCAGGAGAACTCATCACGGTAGCTTTTAGTTGCGATTGGAAATTGTGTCCCATAACAACTGCTCTGTGTGGATCACACAACATGATTTTAGCGCCCATATCAATCAATTTATCAACGAAGAACAAGCGACTTTCGAACATTTTTTGGTGAATCAACACATCGCCATTGGCTTGCGTTGCTACTACTAAAACTATACTCAATAAATCGGGTGTAAATCCAGGCCACGGTGCATCAGCAATAGTCAGAATAGAACCATCAATATCGGTTTTTACTTCGTAACCATTTTCGTGTGCGGGTATGTATATGTCGTCACCTTTACGTTCGAGAGAAATTCCGAGTTTTCTAAACACATTCGGAATTACACCCAAATTATCCCACGACACATTTTTAATTGTAATTTCACTTCGTGTCATTGCTGCTAAGCCAATCCACGAGCCAATTTCAATCATATCAGGAAGAATTCGGTGTTCGCAACCGCCTAAACTTTCCACACCTTCAATGGTCAACAAATTCGAACCAACTCCAGTAATTTTGGCTCCCATCGAATTCAACATTTTACACAATTGTTGCAAATACGGTTCGCAAGCTGCATTGTAAATGGTAGTTGTACCTTCGGCCAAAACAGCAGCCATAACAATATTGGCAGTTCCGGTTACCGAAGCCTCGTCCAACAACATATAGGCACCTTTTAATCGACCTTCGTTTTCAACACCGTAAAAATGATCTTCTCTTTCGTAGCGGAACTTCGCACCCAAATTGATGAATCCTTCAAAATGTGTATCCAATCGGCGGCGACCAATTTTATCGCCTCCAGGTTTCGGAATATAACCACACCCAAAGCGAGCCAAAAGCGGCCCAACAATCATAATAGAACCGCGCAAACTTCCACCTTCTTTTTTGAATGCTTCCGTTTTCAAGTAATCTACATTTACCTCATCGGCTTGAAAAGTATAATCGCCAGGACCATTTTTTTGAATTTTAACGCCTAAATTTCCCAATAATGTAATCAATTTATTGACATCAATAATATCAGGAATGTTTGTAACTCTTACTTTTTCTGATGTTAACAAAGCCGGACATAAAACTTGTAACGCCTCATTTTTGGCTCCTTGTGGTGTAACATCACCTTTTAGACGAATGCCTCCTTCAATTTTAAAAGTTCCCATAATTTATGTATAATGTAAAATTGTATAGTGTATAATGTATAATGTATATTGTATAATGTATATTGTATAATGTATAATGTATATTGTATATTGTATAATGTATATTGTATAATGTATATTGTATAATGTATAATGTATAATGCTAAAAAAGCTTTACAGCTTTACAGTATACAATATACAAATTAAGTTTTTGGATTAGTATTGTTTTTCACAAAAGGCTTTTTACCATTTTGCTTTTTGAAGTTATTGTTTTTTTGAATCTTCTGACCGTTGTTGGGTTGATTTTTGTTGGACATTTTTTTGTTAGTCCGCATCAAATCAGTCGTATTCAATAGTTCTTCCGAACTCTGGTGCAAATTAATTCTTCCATCAGAAAGCTCGTATAAATGTTCAAAAATCACAGTATCTTCTACTGTGTCTTTGTTCCAACTTAAATACGATTTCTTCATATGATTAGCAATTACTTTTACCAATGCGCCTTTCATTTCACCATCTTCCCAGCTGTTGGCCACATTAATCATGTACTTGATGTTATTGCCATAGAAACGGTATTTTGGATTTTTCTGAGGATAATCCAAACGCTCTGGTTTTAAATTGATTACATCACGAGTCGGAATGGGATACGGTGAATCGACATCCAATCTAAAATCGGACATGATGAAAATCTGATCCCACAATTTGTGCTGAAAATCGGGCACATCTCGCAAATGCGGATTCAAAGTTCCCATTACTTGAATGATGTATTTGGCCGCTTTATTTCGCTCTTCTCTGTCTTTAATAAAAGTAGCTTGATCGATCAGTTTTTGCAGATGCCTCCCGTATTCGGGAATGATCAAATGCGGACGCTCGGCATTGTACTCTAGAAACTGTACAACATCGTGAGCGTTTTCTTTGTAGTATTTTTGCTGATTCATTACAATGAAATTATACCTTCTATACTCGATACCTCAATGTATTTTTCAACTATATCATCAGGACTTTGCATCATCACATTGACAGATACACTAGTATATTTTCCGGTTTTTGATTGATTCGTATGAATTACCGCACCTAAGTTATCAAAAGCATTTTCTACTTCTTCAATTTTTTTGGGTTCTGTTGGTACGATAAATTTAAATAAGTATTCGTTGGGCCATTCGGAAGTGTTTTGTAGTTCTTCGCGAAGTCGGTTGTAAAAATCCTCTGTCTTCTTGTCCATTCTCAAAATTAAATAAACGCAAATATACAATTTAGATGTTAGAAGTTAGAATTTACAAGTTAGATTTTTTGGAGCCAATGGTTTGGGCGTTTTTGTAATCGCAATTCCCGCTATCCGCTTTACTTCGTGCCGCTGCTATCGGGGCTAAAAAGTCATCATCGTACACTAAAATAAAATTTCTAAAAGCCATTCAATTATCTAAAACAATTCGATAAATTTGCGCCTTTATTTCTAAAACGTTGAAAAAAGAAATTATTGTCATTACGGGCGGTCCAGGAACCGGAAAAACCACAATAATCGATCAATTGATTGAACAAGGTCACACGTGTTACCCCGAAATCTCACGCCAAGTTACTTTAGAAGCCAAAAAACAAGGCATTGAACAATTGTTTCTTGAAAAACCGCTTTTATTCAGCGAACTCCTTTTGGAAGGCAGAAAAAAACAGTACTACTCAGCTTTAGAAGAAACTTCGAACACTGTTTTTCTAGATCGTGGCATTCCCGATATTTTGGCGTACATGCATTATATTGGCGACAGTTATCCTTCTTTTTTTGATCAAGCGTGTAAAGAACACTCGTACAATAAAGTTTTTATTTTGCCACCTTGGGAAGAAATTTACGAAAGTGACGAAGCGCGATATGAAAATTACGATCAGGCCAAACTCATTTTTGAACACTTAAAAGAAACCTATCAAAAATACGGTTATCAGTTGATTGAAGTCCCGAAAGGAACCGTAGAAGAACGCATTCAATTCATTTTCTCTGAACTGCAAAAGGCATAAAAAAAGCGATTGTATATTTTTTTATAAATTTATAGATTAATTATTAATCCATTTAATTTTATTATTTCTGATTTTGTCACACTGAGCGCAGTCGAAGTGCTAATGAAAGTCTTCGACTGCGCTCAGACTGACAATTTAGTTATAATTGTATTTAGTTTTGGCTATTAACACCCAACACATTATATTTATACTTTCAAAATCAACGCCTAGTCCATTATTATCATGTCATCCGCAGTAGAAATCTTAAAAAAATACTGGAATCACGATGCGTTCAGAACGCCACAAGAGCAAATCATCGCATCGGT
>JACCDI011783348.1_pt1 | contig 14291 bp, 14 predicted proteins | sample 7442791 | NCBI WGS metagenome assembly JACCDI01 (sample SAMN15323434, study PRJNA562643) | freshwater metagenome | isolation source: river surface water | place: USA:Blue River Watershed | collected 2017-08-15 | reverse complement strand
TTGCCGTTTTCCAGGGTTTGCACATAGGGCAGCGCTTTGTCGGCACGAACACTTTCCAAAGGCACCACCACAGCTTGTACTTTTTTCGTCCCCAAGTTGCCCTGCACAAACATGCCTTGACGTAGCAAGGGGTGAGCTTGCAGCCTTAAGTAGACCAACACACTGCGGCTGCCAGCTTGTGTGATGGGGTTGATGCGAACCACTTGGGCCAACACTTCTTGGTTCGAACCTTCAATCGACAGTTTGGCCTCTTGCCCCACTTTGACTGTCACGGCGTCGGCCGCGCTGAGCGTCGCTTCCATTTCCAACTGCGATAAATCGACAATTTCAACAATGCGGGCATCGGTGGAAACGCGCTCACCGGGCTGCACTAAGCGTTGACTGATCAAGCCGGTCAGTGGAGCCTTGAGAGTGCAGTCGTCCAAAGCCTTGGTCGTGACTTCCAAAGCCGAGAGGGCGGCTTGGTAAGTGGCTTTCGCGCCGTTTAAATTGGCGATGGAGATCTCTAGCGCGGTTTTAGAAATGAAGCCTTGATTGACCAAGGCACTGTTGTTGTCAAACTGCCGTTGCGCCACTTCCATTTGTGCGCGAGAGGCTTCTGCTTGTTGTTGCGCTTGTCTTTGTTTGGCCAAGTATTCGGTGGGGTCCACTTTGGCAATCACTTGCCCTGCCGTGACGGCATCGCCTTCGCGCACCTCCAGCATCATCAGCTCGCCAGCCACGCGTGCTTTGACCATGGCGCTTTGCACGGCTTTGACAGTGCCCGACACAGGCAGGCCTTGTGTCATGTCGATTTTTTGTGCGATGACAATATCGCTGGCAGACAATTCAACACCACTGGCCGCGGATGGATTGACCTTGGCCGTATTGGCGGCTTGTTTGCTTTTGTAAACCCCGAAAACGGTCAAAGCGATGAGCAGAAGGGCAGCGGCAATGAGGCCTTGTTTTTTAGTCATGATGAGGCAGTCGGGGCTGATAAACCACGCACGATGAGATCGGCGTGTTGTGCAATGAAGTCTTCGGGTTTGGCTTGTTGGCTACCCGCGTGACACAAAGCGCTGGAGTGTTTGGACATGATCAAAAACAGCATGGGCGAAATAACGGCCATCGCTGTGTGGTCAGCATTGAAGTTTTTGAATTCACCCGCTGCACGGCCTCGTTCAAGTACATCCTTCAAAAGACGCACCGCAGGATTGATCACTTCCGCTTGATAGAAGGCGGCCAAATCGGGAAATAGGTTGGCCTCACTGATGATCATTTTTGAAATGCCAGAGGCTTTGGTGGAGCCATATCTCAGCCACCATTCCATCATCAGGTATTTCAAGAGATCGCCTGTGTTGCCCTTAAAACTGGCCACTTCCAAAGCGCCATCGGCAATGGGCTTGACCACGTTTTCACGAACCACGGCTTTGAACAATTCTTCTTTGCTGGGAAAGTACAAAAAGAGGGTGCCTTTGGACACGCCCGCTTTGGCGGCCACCTCTTCGGAGCGCGTGGCGGCGTAGCCTTTTTCGACAAAAAGGTCCAAGGCTGCTTCAAGCAATTCACCGGGGCGATGTTGCTTGCGGCGCTCGCGTTTGGGAGGAGAGAGTAATTCAGACACGTTTAATGACTCGTTGGTTAGTAATGTACGGTCTTGAAACTGGAGCGTCAAGCCTAGAAGTCAAACACAGGCAAAAAAAAGACCGCCTAGGCGGTCTTCAGAGGGCGGTGCAAGGCTCAATAGAAAGCTTGCAAGCCTGTTTGAGCGCGGCCCAAAATGAGGGCGTGCACATCGTGTGTGCCTTCGTAGGTGTTGACCGTTTCCAAGTTGATCATGTGACGAATCACGTGATATTCGTCATGAATACCATTGCCGCCGTGCATATCGCGAGCCATGCGAGCCACGTCCAAGGCTTTGCCGCAGCTGTTGCGTTTGATCAGGCTGATCATCTCGGGCACTGATTTGCCTTCGTCCATCAAGCGGCCCACGCGCAAGCAGCCCTGCAAGCCCAAAGTGATTTCGGTTTGCATGTCGGCCAATTTCTTTTGAATCAGTTGATTTTGTGCAAGGGGACGGCCAAACTGCACGCGGTCCAAAGTGTATTGACGGGCACGGTGCCAGCAATCTTCTGCCGCACCCAAAGCACCCCAAGCAATGCCATAACGGGCTTTGTTCAAGCAGCCGAAGGGGCCTTTCAAACCAGACACATTGGGCAACATGTTTTCTTCAGGCACAAACACGTCGTCCATCACAATTTCGCCGGTGATGCTGGCGCGCAAGCTCATCTTGCCTTCAATCTTGGGGGCTGTCAGGCCCTTCATGCCTTTTTCCAAAATGAAGCCGCGAATGGCGGACTGACCGTCGCCTTCACCTTCCAATTTGGCCCACACCACAAACACATCAGCGATCGGCGCGTTGGTAATCCACATCTTGGCGCCCTTCATGATGAAGCCGCCATCCACGGGCTTGGCGCGCGTGATCATGCTGGCAGGGTCAGAGCCATGGTTGGGTTCTGTGAGGCCAAAGCAACCCACCCATTCGCCAGTGGCCAACTTGGGCAAATACTTTTGGCGTTGCGCTTCGGAGCCATATTCATTGATGGGGTGCATGACCAAGGAGCTTTGCACGCTCATGGCGCTGCGGTAGCCGCTGTCAACACGCTCAACTTCACGAGCCACCAAGCCGTAGCTGACATAGTTCAAGCCCGCGCAACCATAGCCTTCAATGGTGGAACCCAAAAAGCCCATGCTGCCAAATTCGTTCATGATTTCACGGTCAAATTTTTCATGGCGAGCCGCCATCAACACGCGCGTTTGGAGCTTCTCCTGGCAGAAGTTGTGCGCTGCGTCGACGATCGCACGTTCGTCATCGCTCAGTTGTTCGTTCAGCAAAAAGGCGTCGTCCCATTGAAAGCTAGGCTTCATGATGTCAATCCATCCAAGATTAAAGATGTTGGGATTTTATCGTCATGCGAAATGTTCCATGGAGTTGTCCCATCGAGTAACCTGTTGAGGCGGTGACATGTGCCTTCTTATGGCGGGGTTTTAGCTCAGGAGCGGCCGTTTTGGGTCAGAATGAACGCATGCAAATTCCTACTCATGCGCAAACCTTGGTCCTTGGCGGTGGCTGCTTCTGGTGCACCGAAGCGGTGTTCGTTCAAGTTAAAGGTGTCTTGGATGTGGAGTCCGGCTATTCCAACGGTCAAACCCGCAACCCCACCTACGAGCAAGTTTGCTCAGGCACAACTGGGCACAACGAGGTGGTGAAGTTGGTGTACGACCCGCAAGTCATCAGCACCCGAACCTTGCTCGAGATTTTCTTTGTGATTCACGACCCCACCACCTTGAACCGCCAAGGCAATGACCGTGGCACGCAATATCGCAGCGGCATTTACTTCACCACCCCAGATCAAGCTGAAGCGGCCGAAGCCATCATTGCTGAAATCGAAGCTGAGGGAGTTTTTGACGCATCCGTGGTCACAGAGGTGGTGCCCTTGGAAAACTACAGTGCCGCGGAAGACTATCACCAAGATTTTTTTGAGCGCAATCCAACGCAGGGCTACTGCTTGGCTGTGGCAGCCCCCAAGGTTTGGAAGTTCAAAAAGACCTTTTCTGAGTGGACCAAAACGCAGTGAAACTGCACGCCCAATTTCGCACATGCTTGCAAGCACTGTTGATCAGTGCGGTCATGCTTGCGCCTGTTTGGGGGCAAATTCACAAGACAATTCACGGTTTAAAGTCCACAGCCTTTTCTGAACAATCACTCTTCAGTGAGCACACTGAAGGCTCCTTGGTCTGCCAAGCCTTAGACCATTTGGCATCCGATGAGGGACCACAGTCAGCAGCCCTCACGCTACAGTTTGAACAGCCTGAGGCCTTGTTCATTTCTGGTCAGTTTGCGCAACGTAATGTGGCGCTCACACTGGCATTCTCTGCGCGCGCACCGCCCACCAGCCTTTGAATCATGTTTGAAGTTGCTCAAGCCAAGGCTTGAGTGCTTGTTCATTTTCAAAGGTTTTTCATGTTCAAAATTTCTTCTCGACAAGGCGTCATGCGTGCGCCTTGCAATGCCTTATTGTCGGTTTCAGCATCCGCCGTGGTGCTGATAGGTCATGGTGTTTTTGTGCCTGCTGTCTTGGCGCAAGCCGTGCAGGAAGTGGTCATCACTGGCAATCCATTGTCTAAATCTCAAAGCCTCAATGCCGTGAGCAGTTTGTCGGGGCAGTCATTGCTGCAGCAGGGGCAAAGTACCTTGGGCGAAACCTTGAATCAATTGCCAGGTGTCAGCAGCACTTACTTTGGACCCAATGCCAGCCGGCCCATCATTCGCGGTTTTGATGGCGATCGCATTCGTGTGCTCAACAACAGTGGCGCCAGCATGGATGTTTCTTCGCTCAGTTACGACCATGCAGTGCCGACGGATGTGCTGACCACCGAGCGCATTGAAGTTTTGCGCGGACCTGCCGCCTTGCAATACGGCGGTAGCGCCATGGGGGGTGTGGTCAATGTCATCGACAACCGCATTCCCCGCCAACCCATGCAAGGCATTGCGGGCAAAGCGCAAACTCAATGGGCCTCTGGCAATGGCGAGCGTTCTAAGGGTGCGATGCTGGAAGTGGGGCAAGGCGCTTGGGTATTCCATGCGGACGCATTTGATCGGCAAACCAAGGATGTGAAGGTGCCTCGCAACTTGCCATGCGGCAAACCAGGTTCTCCCGAACTCACTTCACGCATTTGCAATTCCGCGAGTGATTCTCAAGGTGGTGCCGTGGGTGCCAGCCTGTTTTTAGAGCGTGGTCATGTGGGCATGTCGCTCAGTGAGTACCAAAGCAACTACGGCACGGTGGCCGAGGACGAAGTGACCATTGGGATGCGTTCAAAGCACGCAGCCTTAGAAGGTGAGTGGCGACCCGATTCCAGTCTCTTTCAACAAATCAATTTTCAAGCCAGCCAAACAGATTACAAGCACACTGAATTCGATGCAGGTGCACCAGGCACCTTGTTTGCAAACCAAGGACATGATGTCCGTGTTCAGCTGCGCCACAAACCTTGGCGTCTGGGCGCTGGCACATGGGAAGGCGTTTGGGGCTTGCAATCGGAACAAGGTAAATTCTCTGCCAATGGTACAGAGGCCTTTGCACCTTTCAGCCATACCCGAAGCACCGCGGCGTTTGTGTTTGAAGAATATGCTTTGAACGACTTGCTATTCAATGTGGGTGCGCGCAAAGAAAATGTGACGGTGGCATCGCTGGGCAATCCAGATCCAAGCGTAGACCGTTTTGAAGTGGGGCAGCGCAAGTTTTCGCCGCAAAGTGTGGCTGCTTCTGCGTCTTGGCAATGGATGCCTCAATGGCGTCTCAGCACCAATGTGTCACAGATTCAACGTGCACCCAAGGACTATGAGTTGTTTGCCAATGGCCCGCACGTGGCAACGGCCGCATGGGAAAAAGGCGATGCCAATTTAGGTTTAGAAAAGGCCAACAGCATCGATCTCACTGCAGACTGGCAGCAGGGGCCCCATCAATTCAAGATCACAGCATTTCAAAGCCAGTTTTCCAATTTCATTGGTTTGATGAGCACCTTGGAAGTGGAAGACGGCCTGCCAGTACAAAAGTACCAAGGCGTGCGCGCCAAGTTCACAGGCTTTGAGACGGCAGCGCAATGGCGATTGCTGCAGTCCACCAGCAGCTTGGACTTGGCGCTCAAGGCCGATGCGGTGCGGGCACAGAACCTCAGTGTCAACGAACCCTTGCCCAGAATTTCGCCCGTTCGCTTGGGTGCCAAATTGATTCACACCACTGGCCCGTGGCGTGCCGATTGGGGCTTTGACTGGTATGCAGCACAAGACCGCGTGCCCACAGGCGCTGCGACCACAGCGGCCTACACATTGTGGCATGGTTTTGTGAGTTACAAGCAAAAGGTGTCGGGCGCCGCTTTGAATTGGTTTGCCAAGCTCGACAACGCCAGCAATCAATGGGCTTACAGCGCCACATCCATTTTGACGACCACGGCACCTGGTAAATCCCCTTTGCCAGGCAGAAGTCTCAAATTGGGCGTGATGGCGACTTTTTAAATCAGCACTTGGCCAGCAGGGATGCATGACGCACTGATAATCAGGGGGTCATGAATTTTGAACATCCTGTTTTATCGTCCCTGCTGCCAGTTGTCTTTTTGATCTCGATGGGCTTTGTGGCGGGTCGCGCCAAATTGGTTCGGCAAGACGCGGTCCGTGATTTGACCAATTTGGTGTTTCTGGTGTTGGCGCAAGCCTTGCTCTTCAGAACCATGAGTTCTGTGCATCTGGAAACTTTGGACTTGCGACCCGTCTTCCAATATTTTGTGGTGGCGAGTGCTTTGTTTTTCATCATGCTGATGATGTATGGCCGTGATTCTCGTGCCTCGGTGTTGGCACTGGCCAGTATCTTCAGCAACACCCTCATGATTGGCGTGCCCCTCGTTGGTTTGGCCTATGGCGAGCCTGGTCAAGTGTTGCTGTTCACCCTGATTTCTTTGCATGCCTTGGTGTTGCTCACCATGGCCACCGTGGTGTTGGAATTGCAAATGGCATATGAACATGCGGCTGAACATGGTGAGTCTCGGCACATGCTCAAAACGGTGGGCATGGCGATGAAAAATGCGGTGTTGCACCCAGTGCCTTTGCCTATTTTGATCGGGCTCATTTACGCACAAACCGGCTGGGGCCTGCACCCCATTGTGGACAAGCCTTTGCAATTGTTGGGTGCTTCATTTGGCCCTGTGGCCTTGGTGTTGGTGGGCATTACGTTGGCGCAAACCCCCGTGGGTGAAAACTTCAAGGGCGCCATGAAAATTTCTGTGGTGAAAACATTTGTTCATCCCATGCTCATGGCCGCTGCCGGTTATGCCATGGGCATGCGCGGCTTGCACCTGACGGTGATGGTGGTGGCCGCTGCGTTGCCCATTGGTGCCAATGTGTTTTTGTTTTCGCAGCGTTATCAAAAGGAAGAGGATGTGGTGACCGCCGCTGTTGCAGTGTCCACCGCGCTGGCATTGGTCAGCGTCACCTTGGTCATGGCATTGCTGCCCATGCTGCCGGCTTAAGGCGCCAAACGCTCCCGCAACCATTCGCCTTCATTCAAACGATAGCGCAGTCGATCGTGCAGACGGCTTTTGCGCCCTTGCCAAAATTGCCATTCATCGGGCACCAAGCGGTAGCCGCCCCAGTGCGGTGGGCGAGGTGGGTTCAGCATAAACTGCGCAGCGTACTTGGCCGCATTGGTCACCAACACAGTGCGACCTTCAATCACCTGACTTTGCGGTGAGGCCCACGCGCCAATGCGCGAGTCCAGCGGACGGCTGTGAAAGTAAGCATCGCTTTCTTCGTCGCTGATTTTTTCCATGCGACCTTCAATTCGCACCACACGCTCCAATTCAACCCAGTGAAATTGCAAAGCTGCAAAAGGGTTGCCAGCCAACTCACGGCCTTTTCGGCTGTCGTAATTGGTGTACCAAACGATGCCGCGCTCGTCATAGCCTTTGATCAACACCACGCGGGTGCTGGGACGCAGGTTGCTGGCCACAGTGGCCACGGTCATGGCGTTGGGTTCCGGCACTTCGGATTGAATGGCTTCGTTGAGCCAGCGCTCAAATTGCTTCAAGGGATTGGCATCCGAAGCGTCTTCACTCAACTCGGCTTTTTCGTAACTTTTACGCAGATCTGCGATGTTCATGATTCAGTCCTTGGCATGTTCGAGCAAAGCTGCCAAAGCTTTGTCTTGAATGCCGTGTTGTTGCAAGCTGTTCAGTGTTTCTTGGGCGTAGTCTAAGGTGGTGCCGTAGCGGCCTTTGGCATGTTGAAAGATGTGCCTGTATTGAGAAGGGCTTAGGTCGCCAGTGAAGCTGGGACTTTTGCGTGGCAGAGTGAAAGCCAAGGCATTGACGGGGCCTTGAGGTGTTGGGCACTGCAACCAACGCGGTGTGTAAACACTGTTGGGCATTTCACGAAACCAAAGTTTTTCGATGGTTTGCTTCACATCGGCGGCAGGCGTTCTGAAAACCATGCCCTGGCAACTGCCACCCGAGAGCAGGGCAAAGACCAAGCCTGGGCACTCGGGTGTACCGCGGTTTAAACGACTCCACATTTTCAAGGCGCGGTGCCAGCCTTGAACCTTGGTGAGGTGTTGCTCCAAGACTTCAAACTCTGGCCGCCAAATGAGGGAGGCGTAACCAAATACCCACAAATCCTGTGACGCAGGCCACTGCGTTAGCAAGGCTTCTTGGGTGGGTTCGCAGAGGGCTTGGTCGGCTCGCATGCCAAGAGGAGGGCTGTTGAATTTCAAAGTGTTGGGCAACATGTCGTGCGTCTATTTTGAGGGTAAACCAGAGCTTGCCAGTTGCTGTCTTGAGAAAATTCGTAACTGATCTGTAACTGTGAATGCACCAAAGAGGGGGATGAGGAGTTACCATTCGTTATGTAACAAAGTTACAAGCCGTCTTTCAATTGAATCAAACTCTTATGACCCTGAATGCCACCGTAGCCCAAGTGACTGCCCGCATTGCCCAGCGCAGCCAAGCGAGTCGTGCTGCTTACCTGCAGCAAGTCGAAGAAGCCGCCGCACGCAAACCCGGCGCTGATCGGCTTGGCTGTGCCAATGTGGCGCACGCATTTGCCGCCATGCCGCCGGCCGACAAATCGAAAGCTTCGGGCTTGGCGGCCATTCCTGTGGTGAGTGTCACAGAGCGCGGTCCCAACATCGGCGTGGTGACGGCCTACAACGACCTGTTGTCAGCGCATGCCCCTTTTCAGCATTACCCCGATGTGGTGAAAGACGAAGCGCGCAAGTGGGGCGCCACAGCCCAAGTGGCAGGCGGTGTGCCGGCCATGTGCGATGGTGTGACGCAAGGCACGCCAGGCATGGAGCTGAGCTTGTTCAGCCGTGATGTGATTGCCATGTCGACTTCCGTGGCACTGAGTCACGACGTTTTTGATGCCGCCTTGATGCTGGGTGTGTGCGACAAAATTGTACCGGGCTTGCTGATTGGTGCTTTGCACTTTGGTCATCTGCCCACAGTCTTTGTTCCTGCAGGTCCGATGGTCAGTGGCTTGTCGAACAATGAAAAATCCAAAGTTCGTGAACAAGCGGCCCAAGGCTTGGTGGGCCGCGCAGAATTGCTTCAAGCAGAATCTGCCGCCTATCACGGTGAAGGCACGTGCACTTTTTATGGCACTGCCAACAGCAACCAAATGCTTTTGGAAGCCATGGGTCTGCATGTCCCTGGCACAGCGTTTGTCAATCCGGGTGATGGCCTGCGCAGTGAACTGACGCGTGAATCGGTGCGCACTGTTTTGAAATTGGTCAAGGCCAAGCAATTCACGCCCATCGGCAAGTTGGTGGACGAGCGTTGTATCGTCAACGCGATGGTGGCTTTGTTGGCCACGGGCGGCTCCACCAATCACCTGATTCACTGGGTGGCTGTGGCCCGAGCGGCTGGCTTGATCATTGACTGGGACGATTTCTCTGCGCTGTCGGATGTGGTGCCCTTGTTGACGCGCGTGTATCCCAACGGCAGTGCCGACGTGAACCAATTCCAAGCGGCAGGGGGCCCCGGTTATGTCATTCGTGAATTGTTGGATGCAGGTTTCATGCATGCAGATGTGATGACTGTGCGTGCCGGTGGTATTCGTGAATTCACCCAAACACCCGTTGCTTTGAATGGCCAGCTGGCGTGGCAAGACATTGGCGCCTCAAAAGATGAAAGCGTGGTGCGGCCTGCTACAGCGCCGTTCAGTGCCACTGGCGGCTTGCGATTGTTACAGGGCAATTTGGGCCGCAGTGTTATCAAGGTGTCTGCTGTGCCCGAAGCACTCCATGTGATTGAAGCCCCTGCTCAGGTGTTCAATTCACAAGAAGAATTGTTGGCAGCGTTTCAAGCCGGCAACATGGCCAAAGATGTGGTGTGCGTGGTGCGTTGGCAAGGCCCGCAAGCCAACGGCATGCCCGAGTTGCACAAACTCACGCCGCCCTTGGCTGTGTTGCAAGGACAGGGATTCAAAGTGGCCTTGGTCACTGATGGCCGGATGAGTGGTGCATCAGGCAAAGTACCCGCAGCCATTCACGTGTCGCCCGAGGCGGCATCAGGTGGGCCCCTTGCGCGTGTCTTGGATGGCGACATCATTCGCTTGGATGCGGTGGCGGGTACTTTGCAAGTTTTGATCGATCCAGAAACTTGGAATGCACGAACTCCCGCTACCATGCCAATAGATTTGCAAGCGGCCAACAGCCGCGGCATGGGAAGAGAACTGTTTACCAATTTGCGCAAGCATGCGCTGAAAGCTGAAGAAGGAGCCTGTACATGGCTGTAAATGCACCGTTCACCGCCTTGCAAGTGATGCAAGACGCCCCCGTCATTCCAGTCATTGTGTTGAACGATGTGGCGCATGCCGTTCCCATGGCGCGCGCCTTGGTGGCCGGTGGCATCCGCATGTTGGAAGTGACATTGCGCACCCCTCAAGCTTTGGCTTGTATGGAAGCCATTGCCAAAGAAGTGCCCGATGCGGTGGTGGGCGCAGGGACGGTGCGCAGTGCGGCCGATGCCAAAGCGGCTGCCAATGCGGGCGCCAAGTTTGCTGTCAGCCCTGGCTACACATCAGCTGTGGGCCAAGCCTGTCGCGACCAAGGTTTGTCTTTGTTGCCCGGCGTGGCCACAGGCAGCGAAATCATGATGGCGCAAGAAGACGGCTACACCGAATTGAAATTCTTTCCGGCCATGCAAGCAGGCGGTCCTGCCATGCTGAAAGCCTGGGGTGGCCCCTTCTTTGACGTTCGCTTTTGCCCAACGGGTGGCGTCACACCTCAGAATGCTTCAGAGTTTTTGAGCTTGTCCAATGTGGCTTGCGTCGGTGGCTCTTGGTTGGTGCCAGCCGATGCTTTGGCTCAAGGCGATTGGCCTCGCATTGAGCAACTTGCGCGTGAAGCTTGTCAGCTGAAGTTGCGCTGAATCAGTTCCACTTTGTAGCCATCGGGGTCTGTGATGAAGGCAATGACCGTGGTGCCACCTTTCACAGGACCGGCTTCACGTGTCACTTTGCCACCCGCGTTGCGAATCTTTTCGCAAGCTTCGTAGGCATCGGGTACTGCAATGGCCAAGTGGCCGTAAGCAGTTCCCATGTCGTAAGACTCCACGCCCCAGTTGTAGGTGAGCTCTAGCTCAGCATGGTCGGGGTTGCTGCCGTAACCAACAAAGGCCAGCGAGTATTTGTACTCGGGGTTCTCAGATGTTTTGAGCAATTGCATGCCCATCACCTTGGTGTAGAAATCGATCGAGCGTTGAAGGTTGCCAACGCGAAGCATGGTGTGTAGTAATCGCATAAAACGTATTGTGTCTGATTGAAAAAACCCAGTGGGACGAGGTGTTAAGCAGGCGCCTGCCAAGCTTTGACAAAGGCGGCAGCCGATTCACCCACAGCCTGTGCTGACTTGCCAGGCGCATACAGCGCCGAGCCAATGCCAAAACCAGATGCACCACTCTTGCGGTAGTCCGCCATGTTGTGCGTGCCAATGCCGCCCACGGGAACGAGTCGGATGTGGCCAGGCAATACAGCGCGCATGGATTTGACAACGGCTGGGCTGATCATTTCTGCTGGAAATAATTTCAGACCATGCGCACCCAATGCAATGGCTTTGAAAGCTTCGGAGGGGGTTGCAACGCCAGGTAGAGAAATCAAGCCCAAGTTGACGGCTTCGCACACCACGTTGTCATCCAGGTGCGGTGAGATGATGAGCTGGCCGCCCGCTGCTTTGATGTCACGCACTTGTTGTGCGGTGGTCACTGTGCCTGCGCCCACCAAGGCATTGGGAAATGCGTCTGCCAAGATTTGAATGCTTTTCAGAGGGTCGGGCGAATTGAGGGGGACTTCTAAGATGTGAAAACCCGCATTCACAATGGCACGGCCCACGTCCAAAGCTTCTTCAGGTTTCAAACCGCGCAGGATGGCCACCAAGGGCAGCTTGTCCATGTGCGCGTGAAATTGAGCGAGCAGAGGTGTCATGTGCTGAGCTTAAATGAAATCATGGGGGTACAAGTGATGAGCCAGCGCCCAAAGGCCGGTCCAAGTGACTTCATCGGTAAGTGCTTGCGCAGTGAGACCCAAAGCCTCCATGGCAAAACTGTAGCGCTGCGTCAATTGACCATTGCCCAAGATCAGCAAGGGTGTGTCATTCGCCAGGAGGTCAGCCTTGGCCGATTTGATTTCTTCGCCAATGAGCAATCCGGAGACATAACTGCTGGACTGCGCTGGGTTGAGCTTTTCAAACAAGGCCAAGCTTCTGGCTGAAAATGCATGGTGCAGCAATCCGCCAGGTTGTTGACTTTGCATCACGCCCTCTAAGAACACTTCCTTTTTCAGCGGCGCATCGGGCAAGCATGTTTTTGCCAAGATGGAGTGCTGGCTGAGCAAGGCGTAAAACTCTCCGGTCATGAATGTTTTAAAGGCGGAAATTTTGCGGTCTTTCACCTGTGCCCATTTGCTGTGTGTGCCAGGCAATACAAATTGTGCGTTTTGGATGTTTTGTGACGTGAGTGCACCAAAGATTTGAATTTCTTCACCGCGCATCACATCGGGTGTTTGGTCGTTCCAAGTTGACAAGCCCGGCACAATGCCAATGCGATCTTTCTCAATCCACTGCAGATGTTGGGCGATGTCTTCAAAGCCGCTGGGGCAGGGGCAATAGGGCGCTTCACGCCATCCTTGCCGGCTACCGGCCATGCCAGATATCAGGCACAGCGTATCGGCTTTCATCCAATCGCCAAAGCGTTGCTCAAATACATTGGCAAATTGGCCGTGGGCCACTTGCAAAATGCCTTGTGGAAAGGCACGTTTGTCGAGCACCACACCATCGCTGCTGAGCAGTGCGCCTCGCAAAGAGGAGGTGCCCCAGTCCAAGGCCAGCAGCGATGTGTGCATGCTTATTTTTTCAAGCCATCCAAGGCGGTGGCCGGATAGTAAGGCTGCTTGCAATCATCGATGTATTGCTGCACGATGTCTTTAAAAGATGTGTCGGGCTTCAGGCCTAAAGCAGCGGCGCGTTCAGCTGTCCCTCCTTTAGCCCAGTTGGCCACAATGTTGGCAATTTGTTCGTTGCGCACAAACTTGACGCGCTGACGAACTTCAGGGCCAGCGACATCTTCAAGCGCTTGCAACATTTCTTTGACGGTCACATTCAAACCGGGCAGGTTCAATGCCAAACGACCTTGCATGGCTTCGCGGCTAGCCTCGAACACGGTGATTAAACCTTTGATGGTGTTTCCGGGTGAAGAAACGGGATGTGACACGTTTTCGTCCACAGGGCAGATGGACTCTACGCCCGCCAATGGCTCACGAATGATGCCACTGAAGAAGGATGAGGCCGCGCCATTGGGTTTGCCTGGGCGAACGGTGACTGTCATGAGTCGTGCTGAGCGGCCATCGATGAAGCCCTTGCGTGTGAAGTCAGCAATCAGATACTCCAGCATCAGTTTGTGAGTGCCATAGGAGGTCTGAGGTGAGGGCAGTGTGTGGTCGGCAACGCGCTCGGGCATGGGGTTGCTGGGGTCGGGACCGAACACCGCGACAGAGCTGGCAAAAACCAGGCGCGGCACATTGCCGGCTTTGCGCAGACCTTCGAGCAACAAACGTGTGCTGTCCAGGTTAGAGCGCATGCCTAAGTCAAAGTCTTGTTCGCACTCACCCGATACCGCAGATGCCAAATGGAACACGCCATCAAAACCACTGGCAAACAAAGCGCCTTGTTCCAACATCGGGCCCGCATGGCCTTTGACGCGTGGATCGGCCAACAAGTCGGCGGGTGCAGGGAATAAATCGGCAATGTGCAGCTCGGTGACTTTTTGGCCATTGAGCTCGCCTTTTTTGAGAATTTCACGGGCTAAGCGCGCGCCAACAAATCCTGCGCCACCGGTAACGAGTAATTTCATGATGAATGCTTTCTAAAAATAGAGGTTCGTTGATCAGTGGTTGTCTTTGGGCACGAAGGCGCCGCGCTTGCCCACCAAGAAGTCGAGGTCGCAACCTTCGTCGGCCTGCAACACCGTATCGACATACAGCTTCCAGTAGCCAGACTTTAAAGGTGGTTCGGGGCGAACCCATTTGGCCAAGCGCGCTTTCAATTCGTCATCGCTGATGAGCAATTGCATTCTGCGCTCGGGCACGTTGAGTTCAATCATGTCGCCATTTTGAACCACGGCCAAAGGACCACCATCAGCGGCTTCTGGGGTGGTGTGCAAGACCACGGTGCCGTAAGCGGTGCCACTCATGCGAGCATCGCTGATGCGAA
>JACCDI012135978.1_pt1 | contig 14300 bp, 13 predicted proteins | sample 7442791 | NCBI WGS metagenome assembly JACCDI01 (sample SAMN15323434, study PRJNA562643) | freshwater metagenome | isolation source: river surface water | place: USA:Blue River Watershed | collected 2017-08-15 | reverse complement strand
GTAATTTTGTGTTAACATCATATCATGAAAGAAAATCTATCTTCTAATTGGCATAAGCCAATTCTATATGCCCTTATTTTAATCGTAGGCATGGTTATTGGAAATTTTACAAAAGGTAATTTTTCCTTTGATGCATTCAATCAACCTGCTACTACACCTATTGAAGAAATCATGGAGATTGCTCGTTCTAAATATGTAGATAGTTTGCCGGCAGATAGTTTATCAGTTAAATTAATTGAAGAATACCTTGCACATTTAGATCCACACTCAGTTTATATTCCACCAACAGATGTAGTGGAAGTGAATGAACAATTAAGTACAAATTATAGAGGTATTGGTATAGAATTTCAGCAAATTAAAGATAGTATTTATGTCACATATGTGATCCCTGGTGGACCTTCTCAAAAAGCGGGGTTACAAATTGGGGATGTATTGTTAAAGTCTGATGATAGTATTCAATTGTCCGGAAATAAATTGGACGCAGATGAAATTAGAAATATCATCAAAGGGCCGGAAAGTTCTTCTGTTAAAATAGAAATTTTAAGAGCTGGTAAGAAAATCATTAAGAATATTGTTAGGGGCAATGTCCCTGTGTCCTCTATTGAAGCAGCTTATTTAATGAATGACACTACAGGTTATATTCGAATTGATAAGTTTGCTGATAGGACTTATGAAGGATTTATGCAAGCCTTGGATCCGATGGTTCAAAAAGGTATAAAAGCATTGGTGATTGATCTTAGAGGGAATGGTGGAGGATTATTGTCTGAGGCAGTAGCCATTGCAGATGAATTAATTAGCGGCAATAAATTGATAGTGTATACGGAAGGATTACATGCGTCTAGGGTAGATTATACTACTAAAAGAGAAGGTTTGTTTGAACAAGGTGCAATTTATGTCTTAATGGATGAAGGTTCTGCATCAGCAAGCGAAGTACTAGCGGGAGCATTGCAAGATTGGGATAGAGCAAGAATCATTGGTAGAACTAGTTTTGGAAAAGGATTGGTACAGCAACAGTTTAGATTGTCTAATGGTGGTGCATTGAGATTAACTACAGCAAAATATTTTTCTCCACTGGGAAGAAATATTCAAAGGTCTTATGCTAACGGAAAGATCGCATATGAACATGATTTCTATAATCGTTTAAATACAGATTCGAAGGGAGCTCTTGATTCTGCTCAAAAGGGTAGGGCATATAAAACTCCCAAGGGACATATCGTTTATGGAGGTGGAGGAATTTATCCAGATCAATGGGTCTCTTCCCATTTGGTTTATGTTGATAGTAATTACCAGCAAATTTGGCAACAAAATTTAATTAATCAGTTTAGCTTAAACTGGTATATGTCTCATAGTAATGATTTTAAGCAATTCAAGTCAGAAACGGATTTCTTAAAAGCATACGCCAATATCGATTTATGGTCTGCCTTGAAAAGCTATGCGAATCCTTCTCAAAGGATATTGTTGAATCAATTGGATAAAAACAAAACATTTATTCAAAATACTGTTTTGGCCAATATTGCTAGATTCAAGTGGTATAAGCAAGGTTATTATAAAGTCCTCAATAGCAAAGATCCCATTTTTAAAAATATGACTTTTGTCATGAATTAGTATGAGATAGCTTATAGTCCCAGTCAAATACTCATTTGATATTTGCATCAATATGAGTGCAATCAATTGTTATCATTGTGGGACTGCTTGCGATCATACTATTGCAATAGAAGATAAATCTTTCTGTTGTGATGGCTGTAAATTAGTTTACCAATTGTTAGATCAAAATGGTTTGTGTCAGTATTATGATCTTACACAAATGCCTGGAATGACTGCAAAAGGTAGTTTTACTTCTGAAAAATATGATTATCTAGATAGTCAGGCTATTCAAGAACAATTGGTTCAGGTTTTAGGTGATGATCAGGCTAAGTTGGTATTTTATTTACCACAGATTCATTGCATTAGTTGTATTTGGTTGTTAGAGCATTTGAATAAGATTCATTCAGGAATTATACATTCACAAACAAATTTTGAGAGGAAAGAAATAAAGCTTTTTTTTAAACCTTCTCAAATCAGTTTAAAAGAGTTAGTACAATTGTTAGCTTTTGTTGGATACGAGCCAATGATACATTTAGGTGGCAATGATTTGATGAGTAAAAAGAAAGTTAATAGAAAGCAACTTTTTAAAATTGGTATTGCTGGATTCTGTTTTAGTAATATCATGATGTTGAGTTTTCCTGAATACCTTTCTGTTGAATCTGCAGAGTTGGGTATATTAAGACCCTTTTTTATTTACCTAAATTTATTATTGTCTTTGCCGGTTTTGTTATATAGTGCAAAAGATTTTTTTGTATCAGCCTATACTGGTTTAAGACAAAAATGGTTGAATATTGATGCTCCTATTGCATTGGCCATTGCGGTTACATTTAGTAGAAGTGTATATGAAATTCTTACACAGACGGGTGCTGGATATTTAGATAGTATGAGCGGTATTGTATTTTTTATGCTCATTGGAAGATGGTTTCAAGATAAGTCTTACGATTCATTTTCTTTTGATAGGGATTATGCTTCCTTTTTTCCATTAGCAGTTACTCAAATCTTGGATGGCGTAGAAACAAATCAGCCATTGGCTGCAGTTCAGAAAGATGATATATTATTAATTAGAACAGACGAAATGATTCCAGCTGATGCTATTTTATTGAGTGCTGGTGCAATGGTGGACTATAGTTTTGTAACCGGAGAGCATGCACCTATAGAAGTGGTGGAAGGAGCAATAATTTATGCAGGGGGTATTCAGAAAGGAAGATCAATACAAGTAAGCGTAGTAAAGCCAGTTGGGCAAAGCTATATTACAGAATTATGGAACAACCCATTATTGCAAAATGAAAAAAACAAAGTGCAATCTTTTGTGCATCCATGGAGTCAGTATTTTACCATTGTTTTGTTGTTTATCGCTTTTTCGAGTGGGTTGTATTGGTGGTGGGTTGATTCAACCAAGATATTAAAAGCCATCACTTCTGTATTAATTGTTGCATGTCCTTGTTCATTGTTATTGACAGTGACTTTTACTTATGGCAATGTGCTTAGATGGTTGGGTAAATCTAAATTGTATTGTAAGAATGCTACTGTATTAGAATCAATTGAAAAAATTGACACCATTATTTTTGACAAAACAGGTACTTTGACCAATCATCAGGATACTCATTTGGAGTTTATTGGAGATACTTTGACTAAAAAAGAGCAATTGGCAATTAAATCTATCACTAGAGAATCTTTACATCCTTTGAGTCAATTAATTGCAGCTTATTTTTCAAAATTGGAGGGTGTGGTTAGTGTTGAATCAATTCAACATTTTGTGGGTAAAGGAACCAGGGCAATGGTCGAAGGTGAAGAATGTTCGATTGGATCTATTTCTTTCTTGCAAATGCAGGGTGTGTATGTGTCCAGTGATATAAAAGGATCATCTGTAGCAATAGCAATTAACGGATCTTTTAGAGGCGTATTTAGTGTGAACCATGTTTATAGAGAAGGATTGACTAAAATGTTTAATCAGTTGAGAAGCCAACAATACGAATTGTATTTATTAAGTGGTGATAGAGATACAGAATATTTGACTTTGCAACAATTGTTGGGCGAAGATATTCCTATGTATTTTGAACAGTCTCCAGAAGATAAATTACATTTTATTCAACAATTGCAATTACAGGGTAAAAAGGTAATGATGATCGGCGACGGATTAAATGATGCAGGAGCTTTAAAAAAAGCCAATGTGGGCATTGCTGTCACAGACCAAAGTCATTTATTTACCCCTGCCAGTGATGCGATCATTGAAGGAGTAATGGTCGCTAAGTTGGCACAACTTATTCAATTTGTTAAGAAAGGAAAATTATCGATCATTCTTATTTTTATACTTTCCATTTTGTACAATATTTTGGGCATGTATTTTGCTACAAGAGCGGCATTATCACCAATGATTGCAGCCATATTGATGCCAATAAGCTCTATTAGTATTGTTTCGCTTTCTGCATTATTGACTTATTTCTTTGGAAGAGACATTTCATCAAAAAACTGATAAAAATCATCTAAGGTTTGACGGAGGTCATAATTGGCGCTAATTCATAGGATTATTTTTGTTTATCATAAAATCAAAAATATGTCAGTCATCGTATTACTTATTGGGGTTAGTGTATTGGTTGCAGGTGCTTTTTTAGGGGCTTTTTTATGGTCCGTGAAAAATGGACAAATGGATGATGATTATACTCCTTCCATTAGGATGCTTTTTGACGAAGAAACAACATCAATAAAAAAATAAACATTCAATAACCAATAAATCATTCTTATGCAAGTTGAAAGCTTTCAGTATGATAATAAAACGGTAAGAAACTTTGCCATTGCTACTATTATTTGGGGTGTAGTGGGTATGACCGTTGGATTGTGGGTAGCCTTACAATTGGTTTTCCCTACCGTACTTAATCTACAACCTTATTTTAATTTTGGACGTATTAGGCCATTACATACCAATGCAGTGATTTTTGCATTTGTGGGTAATGGTATTTTTATGGGTGTTTATTACTCATTACAACGTCTGTTAAAGACAAGAATGTTTAGTGATGCATTGAGTAAAATACATTTCTGGGGGTGGCAATTAATTATTGTAGCTGCAGCCATAACGCTTCCATTGGGAATTTCTACTGCCAAAGAATACGCTGAATTAGAATGGCCAATTGATATAGCAATTACATTAATTTGGGTGGTGTTTGGTTTTAATATGTTTGCAACTATTATTAAAAGAAGAGAGCGTCATTTATATGTAGCAGTTTGGTTTTATATTGCCACATTTGTAACTGTTGCTGTTTTGCATTTGGTGAATTCTTTTGAATTACCAGTTTCTCTATTTAAAAGTTATAGCTGGTATGCAGGTGTGCAAGATGCTTTAGTTCAATGGTGGTATGGTCACAATGCAGTGGCTTTTTTCTTAACTACTCCATACCTAGGTTTAATGTATTATTTCATGCCTAAAGCTGCGAATAGACCAGTATACTCTTATAAATTGTCCATTATACATTTTTGGGCGTTGATTTTTTTATATATCTGGGCGGGCCCACATCACTTACTCTATACAGCATTACCCAATTGGGCACAAAGCTTAGGTGTGGTTTTTAGTTTTATGTTAATTTTCCAAAGTTGGGGGGGTATGATTAATGGTTTATTGACTTTAAGAGGTGCATGGGATAAAGTAAGAGAAGATGTGATATTGAAATTTATGGTAGTGGCAGTTACTGCATATGGTATGTCTACATTTGAAGGTCCTATGTTGTCATTGAAAAACATCAATGCTGTTGCACATTTTACTGATTGGATCATTGCTCACGTGCATGTTGGAGGTTTGGGTTGGAATGGCATGTTGACATTTGGTATTTTATATTGGTTGATTCCTAGAATTTATAAAACATCATTATATTCTAAAAAATGGGCAAATGCACATTTCTGGTTGGCTACATTGGGGATTTTATTTTATGCAATTCCAATGTATTGGGCTGGATTTCAACAAGCAGAAATGTGGAAAGACTTTACTGGTAGTGGGCAATTAAAATACCAGTTTTTAGAGACAGTTACTTATATGCGACCTTTCTATGCGATGCGTTCTTTAGGGGGTGTATTGTATCTGGCCGGTGCTGTTTTAGCAATGGTGAATTTATTTAAGACGATTAAACAAGGTACACTGGTTGCGAATGAAGATGCTCAAGCACCTGCATTAGAAGGTACATATACAAAGCATGCAGGTGAACATTGGCATCGTTGGATTGAAAGAAAGCCTACTCCAATGTTGATTATGGCATTAATCGTTATTTTAATTGGTGGTTTAGTGGAGTTGGTTCCAACTTTCTTAGTAAAGTCTAATGTACCAACAATTTCCAGTGTACAACCCTATACTCCATTGGAATTACAAGGCAGAGATATTTATATAAGAGAAGGTTGTTACACTTGTCACTCACAAATGATACGACCTTTCAGAAGTGAAACGGAGCGATATGGTGAGTATAGTAAAGCTGGAGAATTTGTATATGATCATCCATTTCAGTGGGGAAGTAAAAGAACAGGTCCAGATTTAGCTAGAGAGGGTACTGTAATTTGAAAAAATCAAATGCTTGGCATTTTAACCATATGGATGAACCATCGGCATTTTCAACTGGTTCAGTTATGCCATCCTATTCATTCTTAATTGATAATAGTTTAGATACAAGTTCAACTGCTTCTAAAATAAATGCAATGCGCACTCTAGGAGTTCCTTATTCAATTGATTTTGCAGAAAAAGCAAATCAAGATTTAATGAAACAGGCAACTGCGATAAGCGCTGATTTAAAGAAAGAAGGAATTGAGGTTGCTCCAACTAAAGAGATAGTTGCCTTGATTGCTTACTTGCAAAGATTAGGAACTGATATTAATAAAAAATAAAAAATTATACCATGTTTAGTTTTATTAAAAAGTATACAGATACAATGCAAGATGCAAATGTGTATCCTGTTTTTTCTTTAATTGTCTTTGTTACATTTTTTGTGGGGGTTTTATGGTATGTGAAAGTAATGGATAAAAAAGAAGTAGATACTTTAAAAAATTTACCACTAGAACAATAGTTTAAAATTTAAATCAGACGTTATGTCAAATTATTTAGAAATATTAATGATAATTGTTGCCTTGTTGTTGGTAGTGGTTATCTGGTCATTGTCTTCTGTGTTAGGGATGATAGCAAAAAAAGTAGTTGAGCAGGCTAAGCAATCAAAAAAAGTTTTAATGATAATAGTGATTGCATCAAGTTCGCTTTTCACCAAAACTGTTTTAGCTCAGGAAGCTGAAGTCGTAGATACTACTGCCGCTTCCCCAATGATTAATTATGGTGGTATGTCTTCAACTAGTTTTTGGACCATGGGGACGGTCATTGCACTGGAGCTGTTAATAGTATTATTATTAGTTTTTTTTATTAAAGGATTATGGAAGTCTATACATCCATCTATTAAAGCAGAAGCAGAAAAGAAAATGTCTAGTTCTTGGTTAATGTCCACTTGGAATAAATTAGATAAGCAATTCTTTACTAAAGCTGCTCCAATTGAACTAGAAGCAGACATTATGTTAGATCATGATTACGATGGCATTAAGGAATTAGACAATGCTTTACCACCTTGGTGGAAATATGGTTTTTACATAACAATAGTAGTAGCCGTATTCTATATGTTGAAATTCGAGGTTTGGAAAACTGGGCAAGATCAAACACAAGAATATACAACAGAGATGACAGAAGCTAAAGCGCAAACAGATGCTTACTTGGCAGCAATGAAAGAAAATGTGGATGAAAAAACTGTTGTGATGGCTGATGCTGCTGGTGTAACAGCAGGGAAAGAACTTTTTGCTAAATCCTGTATGGCATGTCATATGTCCAATGGTGAAGGCGGCGTAGGCCCCAATTTAACTGATGATTACTGGATTCACGGTGGAAGTATTAATGACGTTTTTAAAACAATTAAGTATGGCTATCCAGATAAGGGTATGCAGGCTTGGTCTTCCACCTATTCGCCAGTTCAAATGCAACAAATTGCAAGTTATATTAAATCTTTAAGAGGTACTAATCCTCCAAATGCAAAAGCACCACAAGGTGATTTATATACTGAATTAGTAAAAGTAGATAGTGCTCAAGGGGCTAAAATGGATAGTGTATCTACAAAATAAAGAGTGTAAAACAAACTATGGATAATAAAAAAGATTTTTTAGATCAAAGCTTTAGAGATTCAGTTGCAACAATCTCTAAAGAAGGCAAGAGGAATTATATTACGCCCCAGCAACCTAAAGGGAAGCTTTATGATCTTAGATCCTATTTTAGTTATTTGTATCTTATTATATTTTTTATATTACCGTTTATAAAAATTGAAGGAGAGCCTATTTTTTTATTCAACATATTAGAACGTAAGTTCATATTTTTTGGAGTAATTTTTTGGCCTCAAGATTTTTTCATATTCGCTATAGGATTTCTGACTTTCTTGGTTTTTGTAATTTTATTTACAGTTGCATTTGGGAGATTGTTTTGTGGTTGGGCTTGTCCACAGACTATTTTCATGGAGATGGTATTTAGAAAGTTTGAATATTGGATTGAAGGGGATGCTCATCAGCAAAGAAGACTAGATGCAATGTCTTGGAATGGGGAGAAAATAAGAAAAAGAGGTTTCAAATTACTTGTGTTTTTTTCTTTTTCCTTTTTAATAGCGAATTATTTTCTAGCGTACATAGTGGGAATGGATGAGTTGTTGGTGTTGATTAATGAAGGTGTTTTTTTACATTTCGGTACTTTTAGTTCTTTAATCATTTTCACATTTGTATTCTTTTTTGTGTACTTATGGTTTAGAGAACAGGTTTGCATTATTGTATGCCCTTATGGTAGATTACAAGGGGTACTATTAGATAAAAATTCCATTTTGGTGGCTTATGATTATATAAGAGGAGAGCCAAGGGGTAAATTGTCAGATAAAGTAGAAGATAAAGGAGATTGTGTGAATTGTGCTGCATGTGTGAGGGTTTGTCCAACAGGGATTGATATTAGAAACGGTACACAATTAGAATGTGTAAACTGTACTGCTTGTATAGATGCATGTGATAATATAATGGACCATATTGGCAAACCAAGAGGGCTTATTAGATATGCTTCAGAAAATAATATAGCTCATAAAGAAAAAACAACATATACCAGCAGAATGAAAATGTATACAGTGGTGTTGTTTTCTTTAATTACTTTTTTGGCTACTTTATTAATTTCTAGAGATGATGTGTCGGTAAGAATAATGAGGACAGCTGGGCAAATGTATCAGCGACAAGAAGCTCAAAAAATTAGTAATTTATATAATATCAAGTTAGCTAATAAAACTAGAAAATTTATTCATCTAGAATTGAAATTGGAAAATATAGAAGGAGAAATTAAAATGGTTAATGCGATCAATATCCCTAAAAAGTCTTATTACCAAACTAGCTTTTTTGTTGTTTTAAAAACAGTACAAATCAAAAAGAGAAAAACGAAAATTAATCTTGGGGTATATCAAGATGGGAAAAAAATCGAAACAATTACTGCAAGTTTTATTGGACCATTCATTTAAATAATTTATTATGAAAGTTAATTGGGGATATAAAATTATGTTTGTTTATTTATTCTTTGTTGCAGGAATAGTATTCTTAGGCGTAAAGTCGAGTATGCAAAAATTTGAATTAGTTCAGCCAGATTATTATGCTGATGAATTAAAGTACCAAACAGTGATTAATGCAACATTAAGAGCGAAAGCTTTTGGAGGTGGCCTTGTTATAAAGCAGGAGGCAGGAAAGTTAATAGTACAATTACCATCAGGTTTTGCAAAAACCCTTGTTAAAGGCAAGGTGCATTTGTATTACGCTGCAGATATTACAAAAGATATCACAAAAAAATTTGAGACATCCAATGGAGAACTAATGATTGAACTAGCTTCTACTACTAAAGGTAATTATACATTAAAGTTAGATCTTGAAAGAAATGGATTGGCATATTATTATGAACAAAAAATATTCATATAAATGGCATTTAATCAAGTTTTGGGAATAGGGTTTTTGTTGGGTTTGATTGGAAGTGTCCATTGCATTGGCATGTGTGGACCTTTGACAATGGCACTTCCTTTTTCACATCAGAAAAATATTTTCAAGTATTTGGCTATTGCTTTATATCATATGGGGAAAATTTTAAGTTATGCTTGTTTAGGATTAATTGTCGGTTTGTTTGGTAAGCAAGTTTTTGTAATTGACACTCAACAAGGTATTTCTATTATTATCGGTGTATTCATGTTAGTATATGTTGTTTGGGTATATTTAATAAAAGTAAATACCAGAGTAAATCCATTAGAATTTATTCAATCACCAGTTTTAAAAGTACTTAGTACTTTATTCAAAAATAAACAAGTAACTGTTTTTCTATTATTTGGATTTTTGAATGGATTTTTGCCTTGTGGTATGGTTTATTTGGCTTTAAGTTCTGCCATGTCAACTGGTCATCCTATAGATGCAGCCATTTTTATGGCATTTTTTGGATTAGGGACAATACCTGCTTTATTAATGCTAACATTAGGTGGACAAATGTTAAGTTTTGAATGGAGGAAGAAATTGCAATCAACTTTACCTGTTTTTATATTCGGTATGGGGATCATCTTGATTTTAAGGGGAATGAATCTTGGTATCCCAATATTGAGTCCTCATGTAGCATCAAACAATGTTGTTAGCTGTCATAATTAATGTAAATGAACAAAGAGGTAATTATATTAGAGTTAGCTTCATTAGTAAGATCATTGGATTTTATCCAAGAGAGCCAAGCTTTTATTAAAACTAAATTGACGGATCAACTAGAGGATGCTCGGGATTTGACTATAGTAAGTTGGGCAGAAGATATACATCAGCAAATATTAAACAGGGAATTGGCTATACAAATTCTTAAAAAAGATGTTCAGCAATTAGATAGATCTTTGAAGTTATTAAGTGGTAGAAAGGAAATAGGAGAGGATAGGCTTGAAATATTTAAGAAAAATAAAGCTCAGGTAGCTTATTTAGAGCAAGAATTTCTGATTTGGAAAAACAATGTCAATAATTATTTAGAACTATCAAGCAGTTCTACTAGTTGAATAATTGAGCTAATTTTTTCTCTTCCAAAATAGTGATCTTACCTTCTTTAATTTCAATTAATTTTTCTGATTTAAAATCTGACAAGGTTCTGATCAAACTTTCGGTGGCAGTTCCTGCAATATTGGCTAAATCTTCTCTAGAAATAGCTATCGAAAAATATTCATTTTGTTCAGCATCATATTTTTTCTTCAAGGTCAATAATGCGTCTGCAACTCTTTTTCTAAGACTATGGTAAGCTAATGCAACTAATTGTTGTTCTTTCTCATTAATATTATTAGCTAAGAGTTTAATTACCTTCAAGGCAATTTCATGGTTGTTCGAAATCAATTCTTCAAATTCTTTTCTTGGAATGACTCTTATAGAAGATTCTTCTAAGGTTTCGGCAATTTCTTCATAAATCTTGTTTTCTATCAAAGAGGCATAGCCAAAGAAGTCTCCTGCAGATAATAAATTAGTGATCAATTCTTTACCCATTTCACTAGATTTATAAATTTTTACTTTCCCAGATTCGATATAAAATAATTTATTAGGATGTTGCCCTTCAGAATAAATAACTTGCTTCTTTTTATATTCAACAATGTCATGACTTTCTAAACGCTCATGCATTTCATCTTTATGACCTAATTCGAAAACTATTTGATTCCATTTTTCTATATTATTTACCGCTCTATTTTGAATGTTTTTAATTTTTTCTAATCTGGTTTTAATGGCATTGATTAATTCAGCATCAGTAAATGGCTTGGTGATATAGTCGTCTGCACCCATTTCCATGCCTTTTCTTAAATCAGAGCGCTCACTTTTAGCACTCAAGAAAATAAAAGGAATATGCTGTAGGGCTTCGTTTTTATTGATTATTTGATAAACTCCATAGCCATCTAGGACAGGCATCATGATATCACAAATAATTAAATCTGGTGGATTGTTTAAGGCCATTTCAATACCTATTTTACCATTTTCGGCAATAGAGACTTGATAGCTAGCTAAACTTAAAATTTCCGCAGTATTTTCTCTAAGTGCATCATTATCTTCTATTAGTAAAATCTTTTGCATGTCGATTGTTTTAAGTTTATATTGGTTCATTTGAAAGTATTATACTAAATTGACTTCCTTCTTCCAATTCGCTATTGTATTGAATAGTGCCACCCAATAAATCAATATATCTTCCCACAATATGTAGTCCCAATCCAGTACCCTGAATATTGGTTACATTGGAGGCCCTAAAGAAACGTTCAAATAAATGAACTTGGTCTTCTTTGGGTATACCCATTCCTTTATCCTTTACAATAATGGATGCTTTGTTTGAATCAATACTAGTGAAAATTTTAATTGGGGCGTTCTCTGGAGAGAATTTTATAGCATTAGATACAAGGTTAATTAGTATATGTTTTAATAAATTACTATCACTATTTAATGAACTGATACCACTATGTTCGTGTTGTAAAGTTTGTCCTGGCTTTAAAAGTATGGACATTTCATATATAATTGTTTCTATAAAATCCTTTAAATTAAATGGTTCAATATTTATATCAATTTTACCTTCTTCAATTTTACCAAGTGATAAAAATTCATTCAATATATCTGTCAATGTTTTCACTGAAGATTTAATTCTGTCAATATGTTTGTCTCTTTTAGGTTGGTCTTCAGCAGTAGTATATTTTGATAATAGAGATACAGAAGAAAGGATAGTACTTAGTGGTGTTCTGAATTCATGTGATGCCATAGATACAAACCTTGACTTTAAATCATTGACTTCTTTTTCCTTTTCCAGGGACTTAGTTAATTCTTCATTGGCTTTTCTAATTGTAATGTCAATAATAAAAGCAATAGTATATTTTTCTTCTTCTTTTGTAAAATGACCTAAACTTATTTCGACGGGAAATTCTGTTCCATCTTTTCTTAGAGCAGACAAGAACATATTGGCGCCCATTGCTCTGGACTGAGGTTGTTTATTGTAATTTGATCTATGTTGAACGTGATTTTGATGGTATCTTTTTGGTATAAGTTCTTCAAGAACAAGACCAATCATCTCATTTTCTGCATATTGGAATAATTGATGTGCAAAATGGTTGGCCATATCTATTATTCCACTACCATTCACCACTATTATTCCAATAGAGGCAGAATTGAATAATGCTTCAAATCTCAAATCTTTGTTAGTCACAGTAGACATGCTATAGATTTTATTAAAGTTACAAAATATTGATTTATTTATTTGATTTTTAAGGTTTTACATAAATTTCATCTACTAGATTTAAATAATTTATTTAAATCTAGTAAACATTATAAAATAAAATATATATTGTATTTATAAATTTAAATCAAAATATTTTAGTAATTTAGTATCTAAATAATATATATAAAAATAAAATAATATAAATTTTAGTTTCTTAGCAAGCAATCGAAAACGGGCTCCATTTCTATGGGGCCTTCTTTTTTTTGCATTATTTGCATACATTCATAAGATAATGCTTGTCTTATGAAAACTAAAATCTTGGTTGTATCTATTCTTACTCTATTTATCTCTAGTAAGTTGGTTTATGCTCAAAAAACCAATCAATCCGGTGCAGTAAGAGTATTAGTAGCAGGCACATCTCATGGTCATTCAGCTTGGATTCTGGATAAAGCTAAGTCGGAAGAGATGGAAATAGTGGGTATTTATGAGCCAGATAAACTATTAGCAGAAAAAAATGCAAAAAAATATCATTTAGATCCTGCTTTATTTTATCAAGATTTAGATAAAGTTTTAGAGCTTAAAAAACCTGAAGCGGTTTTGGCATTTGGTTCCATTAAAGAACATTTATATGTTACTCAGGTTGCTGCCCCAAAAGGAATTCATATTATGGTGGAGAAACCATTGGGAGCTACATTAGAAGATGCTTTAATCATGAAGTCAATCGCAGATAAACATAAAGTAATGCTGTTGACCAATTTTGAGACTTCTTGGTATCCTAGTACCTATGAAACTTTTAGAATGATTAAGGATAGTAATTATGTTGGTCAAATAAGAAAGGTGGTATTCCATCATGGACATCAAGGTCCAAGAGAAATTGGAGTAGGCGATGAATTTTTTAATTGGTTAACTGATCCTGTAAAAAATGGGGGAGGTGCTATAGTAGATTTTGGTTGCTATGGTGCTAATTTAATTACTTATTTAATGAAGGGCCAGTTACCTGTTTCAGTTACTGCTATCACCAACCAATTTAAGCCAGGATTGTATCCTCGTGTGGATGATGATGCGACCATTGTTTTAAATTATCCAAATACACAAGCTATTATTCAAGCTTCATGGAATTGGACTTTCAGTAGAAAAGATATGGAAGTATATGGAGATAGCGCCTATATAGTAGCAGTGAATGCTAATAAAATGAGATTAAGAAATAAAGAATCTTTACCAGAATATGAAAAGTGGGTTACAGAAAAAGATATTCATGTATATACCAATCCATTTTCTTATTTGCATGCAGTATTAAGAGGAAAAGAAAAAGTAGAGCCTTTTGGACTCTACTCTTTGGATAATAATGTAATGGTCAATAAAATTTTAGAAGCTGCAAAGCAATCTGCTGCAACTGGTAAAACTGTTTTAATGCATTAGTCTTTCCAGCGCCATTCACCTGCAATAGTTAATGGTTCTTTTAAATTAT
>JACCDI010901026.1_pt1 | contig 14301 bp, 11 predicted proteins | sample 7442791 | NCBI WGS metagenome assembly JACCDI01 (sample SAMN15323434, study PRJNA562643) | freshwater metagenome | isolation source: river surface water | place: USA:Blue River Watershed | collected 2017-08-15 | reverse complement strand
TTTGCATCTTCGAGAAAAGCTTCTTCCCAATCAAGTAATTTATCAAGTCTGTTGTCACGAACAACCTGAGTAAAGAGGGTATCGTGGACTTTGCTGGCCTCGTGATAGCCGTAAGGGCCATCCGGGTCATGCGCATGTCCAAGATCGCAGCTGGCGATCAGTGCGATACGCTTTTCCGATGCCTCAGCGGCTTCAGCAATTAGCTTCCCCATAGCCACAAGGTCACGCCTCGGGAGCGACCGGTCCTCAGCGAGAATCACCACCTCGGGAGGTTTATTGTTGGTTGCCGCGGTGAACAAGAGGGGGATAAGCGCTCCCCAATCCAGTGGGAAGTGGACATCTTCACTGTCCACCGTGAGACCGAGTAACGGTAAAGTCGGGTGGTTCAACATACGTGTGGCCAAGGTCTGATCGATCGAAAAGGTTGCACCAACTCTTTCACCACGAGGTCCATCGAGAACCCCGCTGGCGCTCATACAACAAGACACAGAAATATGTCCCTCGTAAATCAGCCCATGGGGAGTGATTACGATAACTGTATCGATGTTTTCTTCCGCAAATGTAGTTCCGATAGACAGCATTCCCGACCGCGTATGTGCCATCAGGGCTGGGTCGTCGGCAAGTTCTGGGATGATTTCGCCTCCGTGAGGCATGATTGCGGCAAAGACCAATGGCATAACTGTCGATGTCCCCTATGAGCGCTTTGCAAACATGTAAGGATTCCCGTGCGCGATAGAATTACACCATGCTAGACATACGCCGAATCCGGCTTGAACCCGATGTGATCAAAGAGCTGCTCGCCCGACGCGGGGAGGATGTGTCCAATATTGATGAACTTTTGGCCCTTGATGTAGAGCGCCGTAAAGTCATGACCGAATCGGAGACACGGAAGGCTGAGCAAAACCGCTTGGGACCTCAGATTGCACAACGTCGTAAGGCTGGTGAAGACGCATCTGACTTGATGGCAGCATCCACTGAGCTTAAGGCTCTGCTCGTCGGTCTAGAGGAGCGGGTTCGTGACCTTGATGCTCAACAGGAAGCAATGCTTGGAAAGCTGCCGAACACGCCTCTGGCAGATGTCATCGCTGGTGGGGAAGATCAGGCAGTTGTGCTCACAGAGCCTAGTCGACCTATCAGGGAGTTTGAGTTCGATGCCAAGGCACACTGGGACATTCTTGATTCGCTTGGCCTTACAGATGCTGAACGTGCGGTAAAGCTCGCCGGTAGCGGCTTTGTGCTTTATACGGGTATGGGAAACCGCCTCCAGCGTGCGCTGATTGCTATGATGCTGGATAAGCACACTTCCAATCACGGCTATACGGAAGTCGGCGTTCCGTATGTGCTAAGCCGGGAGTCCATTACGGCGAGTGGACACATTGTCAAGTTTGTCGGTGAGATGTACCACGATGCAGAGTCAGACCTGTACTTTGTCCCGACGGCAGAGCCGGCCATGGTCAACATCTTCCGAGATGAGATTCTGAGCGCGGAGGACCTCCCGATAAAGCTGGTCGCGCATACGCCCTGCTGGCGGCGCGAGGCTGGAGCTGCGGGCAAAGATACCCGTGGACTTCAGCGTGTACATCAGTTCGACAAGGTTGAGCTCTTCCGTTACGTCCGACCGGAGGATTCCGATGCCGCACTTGAGGAGATGACACGGGATGCTTGTAATATTCTCGATGCATTGGAGATTCCATGGCGTCTGCTTGGTTTAGCTGCCGGTGACATTGCGTTTTCGGCTGCCAAGACCATTGACATTGAGGCATGGTCGCCTGGAGTTGGCAAATGGCTTGAAGTCTCATCTGCGAGCTGCTGTACCGACTTCCAAAGTCGCCGGGCCAAGGTACGCTTCCGGCCTGAGCCAGCGGCTAAGCCTGAATTTGTGCACCTTCTGAATGCATCCGGGCTTGCCCTTCCACGCGTTGTGGCTGCAATGCTCGAAACGCATCAACAGGAGGACGGCACCGTGAAGGTTCCGGCTGCACTTCAGCCTTATCTTGGCGGAATTGCGGTCTTGGAGCCAGGGCAAACCACGTGGCCTGCCTGATCCCGTAACTTTGAAAAACCATTGATGGCTGCCTGACGGTAAAATAACGACCGTTATGGCAGCCCAATCACTTGATCAAATCGTCTCCTTTTGTAAGCGCCGCGGGTTTATCTTCCCCGGCTCCGAAATCTACGGTGGTCTTCAGGGAACCTACGATTATGGTCCCTTGGGTGTCGAACTCAAGAACAACCTCAAGCGTGCTTGGTGGCGTCACAATGTCTACGAACGGGATGACATTGAAGGCATTGAAACCAGCCTTCTGACGAACCGTTACGTTCTTCGCTATTCCGGCCATGAGAAGGGATTTTCAGATCCGCTGGTCGACAATAAGACCACGAAAAAGCGCTATCGTCTGGATCATCTCCTGAAGGAACAAGATTCAGCTGTCCTGGATGCCGTCGCCGCGCATCTCGGAATTGAGCGCCCGGATGACATGGATGTCTTCGTGGATGCGCTTCTACAGGACACATCAAAGGCACAGGCGGCGTTGCTTGCGGCCAAGGTCATCGATGCTCAGGATGGCAAACCCGGTGACTGGACTGAGCCTAGGCAGTTCAACCTGATGTTTAAGACACAGGTCGGTCCTGTTGCAGACGATGAGTCATTTGCATATCTTCGCCCGGAGACGGCTCAGGGGATGTTTGTAAACTTTAAAAATGTTGTCGATAGTACCAACCGCAAGCTGCCATTTGGCATCGCTCAGGTTGGCAAGAGCTTCCGGAACGAGATTACGCCGCGGAACTTCCTATTCCGTGTACGCGAGCTCGAACAGATGGAAATTGAGTACTTTGTCCGCCCTGGTGATGACGAAGCCGTTCATGAAGCGTGGATTGAGGACCATATTGAATGGTGGGTCAATGTTGTTGGACTCAAGCGCGAGAAGATTCAGCTCTTTGAGCACGTTAAGTTGGCACACTACTCAAAGCGAACCGTTGACATTCTGTACGACTTCCCAACACTTGGCTTCGATGAGCTCGAAGGTATTGCCAACCGCACTGACTGGGATCTTGGTAGCCACTCACGGTCGCAGGACACCCTTCCTCTATCGGAGAACACAAAGACCCGGGTGATGCCGAATGAGCACTCGGTTGAGAAGCTGACCTATTTTGATCAGCCAAACAACCAGCACATCGTTCCATTCGTCATCGAGCCAGCCGCGGGTGTCGATCGTGGCGTTCTGGCAGCGCTTTGTGAAGCATACGATGAAGAAGTCTTGGAAAATGGCGAGACACGTATCGTGCTTCGTCTTCCGGCAGTTCTGGCACCCATTAAGGTCGCAGTCCTTCCACTCAAGAAGAATGAGCCTACGATTGTTGAAACAGCCAAAAAGATAAAGAAGATGCTTCAGAGTGGTGGGGATATGCGTACGGTCTACGATGACACCGCAGCCATCGGGAAGCTGTATCGTCGTCAGGATGAGGCAGGAACGCCATTCTGTATCACCGTTGACTTCGACACAATTGGCCGTGGACGCGATGGAGATACATCCATGGAAAACACCGTCACTGTTCGCCACCGCGATTCAATGGTGCAGGAACGAGTTGCCATCGATGACCTCGTTCACTACATCAAGAGCCGAATTGCATAAAAACCAACTCTAAACCACCGTAACGCAGCGGGGTGAAAGGACTGCCCAAGGTATTCGACCTGGGCAGTCCTTTCTACGTGGTCTAGAGTCTAAATCGTGGAACGTTAATCTTTTTGAGTGTCATCTGCCTGTGCCAGACCGGACTTGTTGCCGTAATCAGAAATGCAGAAGCCTGGAAAGATGGAGGCCCCATCTTTCCACTTGCGTTGTTCGAAACGGCAAATGGTTCATCCGGCAGACCAAAGCGCGTATCAAGCTTTCCGTTGCCATTGACATCGTAGTGGATACCAACTGCGTAACACTTGCCAGTAGGTAGTGGGCCAATTGTGATCCGATTTCCTTCTGTTGCCGGATGGACCAATGTAAGGACAGCTTTGGATGTATCTTTTAACCAGCCATCTGCGCCTGCATAGATACTGACAAGGACATTACCGCCTTTAAGCGAAACACCATCAAGCTCAACGATTCCAGTAGCCGTACTCAATTGTGGCAGACGTGTGCCGGTGTTCATCTCCGATGATATTGGGAATCGCCTACAGACATCCTGAATAATGTCGGTAAGGACTGACTTAGGAAATTCATCCCGAATGATAGCAACTGCGGCGTCCCGTCTAAGGTCCATCTTACGTGCATCTTCATCGCGAAGGAGTTGAAGACTTTTGGTTGGTGATAGACCACCCGGTAGCGTAATTGTATAGGGAATCGCCTTATCAAATGTCTTTAGTTTGATATCGGTCATGTCAGTCTATAATCGTCCGATTTATCATCGGGTGATTGTTATCGGTTGGACCAAAATCACTGTCTGGGTGCCATGCGATGACATCGAGGCAGCCTACATCGGTACGAAAGCGATGTTCACATCCAGCGGGGATATACCAAGCCAGACCGGGCCTGAGCTCGAGAGCTCCATCTAGTGTGTCGCACCAGCCATTTCCACTTAGGATGACTCCGAGGCGATCACTGGGATGCGTATGAAAGCTCTGATTAGTTGCCGTTGGGATGTGCAAGTGGTTGAGGCAAGGTGCCCCAAGGCGGGGAGGGCACACCAGAAGGGTATCTGTGCAGCCATCAATGTACGTGAGGCGTCCTTTGGGTTCGAGTGGACCGCCAAACTGCCTAAAACCTTCGGTTTCCGGAAATGAGATTACAACCGCCAGACCACTCTGTGGCTCAACTTGACAGTCGGATGGGATAACTGCATACATCCCGTTAGTGAGGATAACTGTTCCGTGCCCATCCTTGATTTTGATGGCTCCGCTCACACACAAAACGGTGTTTGTCGCGTTAGGTAAGTTGATGGTATGCGTTTGAATACCAAGTAACCTCGCACCGCATCCCGTAGCGATTCCACTGAGCAAGTCGCCATCGGTGATGGATACTCCGACGAACCCAGTTGACATCACTTGGTCTCAGTGACCAGTAAGACCTCATATGGGTCCATCGCAAACAGAATGGCCCCCTGTGCTATTGGAAGAATCGTACGCGGTTTGACTTTATCAGCACCAAGCTGCTCACTAAAGCGGGTTACAGCGACTTGATTTCCCGCGAGGCCTGCGACGGTGACATTTTGTGGTTGGCTTGTGCGATTGATCACGACCACTGTGCGCCCACGGGACCCACGGCATGCCCAGCTCATCAAATCCGGGAAGAAGCCTGTAGAGCGATTGTTTGTCTCAAGCAGGGGCTGTCCGGCTAGCGGCGCAAGGATTGACATGACCTTTTGAGCCATACCTACGCCGAGGCGCACGTCAACCGAGCTGATCCCAGCTTTGCCACACTCGCCGGTGAATGCACCAAGCCAAGCCGCCCCAAAAGGATCAATGGTGCGTGGATCGCGTCCTGGCCGGGGATGTGGAATTTCAAGGTCTAACGGGCTAATGATCAGCTGTGCGGTTTTGTTGTGATGGCGCATCGTGCTTGCCTGATCAACAACCGCCTGCGCGTTTTCCCAATATGTCTCATTGTCATGAAGATGGAGGCTTGGCCGATAATCCCAACGGATGGTTTGTGCATCCGCGAGTTCTGCTGGCTTTGCAACTTGTTCAATGAAGCTACGGGATGCCGGATCTGACTCCTGCCAATCTCTAAGCGTAGGAACAGTATGCCCGGTGCGGACGCTCGACACGGTGATACGGCTCTCGTTGACAAATGCTGCTCGTGCGGGAGGCTTACCGGCAACAGAGAGCGTTATTGTCTGCTTAAACCGCTTGGCTGTCGGGATGTTCGGATATTCGAATGGCAGTGGTGCATATGCCTTGAAGGACGAGTCACCGAAATGACGTTGGTCTTCCATCTCGAAGGTGGCACCATCCGCTTTGACGGTTACAGTATGCGTGCTCTTGTGCGTACTGTACGCGATCGTATCGAACTTAGGAGCGATAACGAGTGGCGTGGCAATCACGGTAGGGAACGGGCTTTCCTGAACCTGGTTGCCGGCAAGGGATGTTTTGTAGGAACCGCCTGCAAGCTCGTTAGTACCGATGAGGAGGCATAAGCCTATCCGGTTTGACTGGAAATCAGCAGTTGCTTCACCTTCGACCGTGAAGGTGACCTTGCCATCAGGGCTCCCTTCAATCACTGCGTTCCACTTGAAGTGTGCATCCGTTTCGTAGCCATCGCCAACCGGACGTTCACAAATGGCCTCAAGCTTTACCCTGAATGACTCACGGGTAGTTTGCACCTCATAGGACGTAAACTTTGGGTTCACCGTATCCCATGTGCGGGTGCGGACGCAGAAGTACAAGCGGCGGATGAGGTCCACGCCACCCATTCGGATGGTTCGCAACTCGCCATCAACCAATCGCATTCTCAAAATGCCAGCGGAAAGCGTATCAATGCGCGTGTTCACGTGGGTTACTTCGTTTCCGAAGGACATATTTCCTTCAAAATTGTTTTCTGGATGAACTTTGCTTGCATTTTGGTTCGCCAAGTACCTCACGCATGACGAGCGCACGCAGTAAATCCTGTTTGCTGCCAGGGAAAAACTCCCTGGACCTGTTGCGAAACAGCTGTGCCTGCGCAGCGACTTTTGCGGTTACACCAGAACTTGGCTTGTCCTCCGCGGTGTTTCGATGTTCCGGAATTAACATCAGGAACTCGTATGCGAAAATTCGCCCTCTGTGTCGTTAGGGTCAGCGAGTTTGCCAAAACCTTGTCGCATTTCCGTGTCAGCCTGCAGATTGCGGAGACTGAAATAGTCCATCGCTCCAAGCTTTCCAGCGCGAAGTGCATCGGCAATCGCAAGGGGAACGGTTGCCTCAGCTTCTACAACCTTAGCCCGCATCTCCTGAACGTATGCTTTCATTTCCTGCTCTCGGGCAACAGCCATCACGCGGCGTTCCTCGGCTTTGGCCTGCGCGATCTGCTTATCGGCCTCCGCTTGTGCCGTTCGAAGGCGTGCACCAATATTGTCACCAACATCGACATCCGCGATATCTACTGACAGAATCTCAAATGCCGTTCCTGCATCCAGCCCCTTGCCGAGCACGAGGCGGCTAATCTCATCCGGATTCTCAAGCACGACCTTGTGCGTTGCGGATGAGCCAATCGTGGTAACGATGCCTTCGCCGACACGTGCGAGGACAGTTGCTTCGCCCGCTCCACCAACAAATCCTTTGATATTCGCACGCACGGTTACACGGGCAAATGCTTTCAGCTCCACACCATCCTGCGAGACACCTGCAACAACCGGCGTCTCCAGCACACGCGGAATGACCGACATTTGCACGGCCTCGAGTGGGTTGCGACCGGCAAGGTCAATGGCCGATGCCTGTTCGAATGTCAAATCGATGTTTGCACGTTGAGCGGAAATTAATGCCATCACAACCGTCTCAACATTACCTCTAGCCATAAAATGGGTCTCAAGCTGGCTTACGGAAACATCCAACCCGGCTTTGACGGCAGCAATCAACGGCAGGACAATTTTATCTTGAGGGACTTTGCGCAGCTTCATTCCAATCAGGACGAAAGGTGTAACTCCTGGGACTCCCGCTGCAAGTGATGTGATCCACAGACCAATCGGGAAAAATTGAAGAAACACAATCAGCATCACAAACCCGATGCCGGGTGCAATCATCCACATATTCATCGTCCTTATCGCTGCTCGACCGTTACCAGTAACTCGTGATTGCGGATTTCACTCACGATGACCTTGGTACCAGTTCTCGCAAAACCATCGATGGACCTCGCGGGATACCGATGTTCACCAATCATCACCATACCGCATGGTCGGAGGTCGCTTGCGGCTGTGCAGCCGGTGCCAGGTTCGACTGAGTCCATAGATTGATTTAATGGTAACTGCAAGGTGTTACCAGAACCAGATTTTCCCCAAAACGTGGATAGGGGAAGCATTTTGAACGTGTAATAGATCGCGCAAAATGTCGCAGTGATACCGGCGGATGTGGCTATACCTGCGTTTGTACCCGCACCCAGAGCATAGAACATTCCAATCCCAATCGCTGCTGCACCAGACATCATCAGAAAACCATGGAAATGAATTCCAACGGCTTCGACCACAACGAGTGCAACACCGAGTATTGCTATGAGTGGCCCAAACCAATAACCAATGCCAGCAACCTGATATGCGTAAAGTAAAGCGCCTACCACCGCCACACCCAACACTCCCACCAAGCCAAATGTATGTGGTGAGAATGCTTCGATGATGATGAGGACAATCGCGATTACGATGACAAGCGATGTCAGCACTGCTGAATGGGTGATCAGATCTATAAGGTGCAACATCGGGATTTATCCTTACGGGGACGGAGGCAATCCCGGGCCACCGAGTCCAGGTGGAAGAGCACTTCGTATCTCATCCATAAACTGCTGGCGCTGCGCCGGAGGCATTTGCTGCATCTTTTGCATCACTCCCATGCTTGACTGGATGGCTTGTTGAAAGAATCCTTTTCGGGTCGCCGGGTCCATGTTCATCATCATGTCCCACTGCTGGTCGACCAAGGCTGTCTGCTGCTCTGGACTCAGTGCCATAAAGCGCTTCAGCATATCCATTTGCATCTCATTCAGCTGGCTTAGTGAGTCACCCTTTGTGCTGACAAAGATATAGACAAATCGGAGATCGGTCTGTGCACTCAGCTGTTGCGCGCGCTCGCGGGTGATGACTTTACCGAGGTACAGAATGTCCTCAGGCTTTGATGGCGTATCGTTCAGTCCCTGTGCCAGACCATCCAGTGACGCGATATGCGAAACAATGGCATCTGTGTCATATGTCCCACCTTTGCGAGGAGCAGGGAGAAGGAGGGTACGGAGAGTCACATCCTTGGGGAGCTTAATGTTCTCCGATCGGATCACCACGTCCAACTGGCCGCCCTGAGTTGCAAAGTCCATCGACTTTTGAGCGACCTTTCGGTCTGAGAAGACGGTTACGCCTGTCGATTTCGTTAGTTTGGATGCGATTTCGCGTAATGGGGCGGCGACCATTCGCATCGCCGGTACGGAAGAACCCGCGGTTTGCTGGTTAGCAGGCGAACCAACCAGAGACAACATAGCAGAAACAACAATGGCAGTGTTCATAAATCCACCCTCCTGTCCACATATCATACTGAATTGGCACGGTAATTGTTTATGCTGAGTTGGACTTAATATCACCGACTCATTTAGTCGGAGATATTGACCTTGAGGTGTCCATCTTGGTACGATAGAGGAGGAAGCGAGTGCACAACATAGTGAGTGAATACAATAAGGTTGATCAACCGGCTCCACAATGTGAGTGCACGCTGGACTGTTTGGCGAACGGCATCAAAGGTGAGGTCTGTTCTGTAACGGGCCCGAACCGCTGTCGTCTTGCTGAGCTTGGTTTTAGCCGTGGATGCGAGGTAGAAGTTGCCCGCAAATCAGCTTTTGGCGGTCCCATTGAAGTTCGTTTGCGCTCCTATCGTGTCTCACTACGTGTTGAAGAAGCGAGCGGAATCACGGTCAGGGCTGTTGAAGATTAGTAGGTGTCGATGACGCGTATCGCGCTGGTCGGAAATCCGAATGCTGGCAAAACGACACTTTTCAACGCGCTCACGGGTTTACGCCACAAGGTTGGCAACTATCCTGGGGTCACGGTAGACATCAAGTCTGGCGGCCTGCGCGGAACTGACAATGCAGAAATCCAGATCGTAGACCTTCCTGGTGTTTATTCCCTAACTCCGCACTCTCCGGATGAAGATGTTGCCGTAAAGTTTTTGTTCGGTGTCAATGAAGTACCTCCGGACTTTATTGTCAACGTTGTAGATGCAAGTAATCTTGAGCGCAACCTGTTCTTAACGACTCAGCTCGTTGAACTTGGCATCCCGATGCTGGTTGTGCTGACGATGACCGATGCGGCTGCCCGACGTGGCCTCCGTGTGGATGAAAAGCGCTTATCCACCGAGCTTGGTGTACCCGTCGTTTCAACCGATGCACCAAAGGGGGCAGGGCTTACCACGTTGGTCAGCCGACTTCAGGACCAAGGCTTTGGAATCAATATTTCCCCAGTCTACGCCGGATATTCACCTGAAATTACATCGACGATCTCGGAAATTTGTGCCTTTTCGCCGGATATCAGTCCGGTATTGATTTCAACCCAGCTGGTAAAAGAATCCCCGAGCAAGTGGCTCACTGGCATCGATGCGGAACTGATTGAAAGTGGCCGCTCAAAGCTGTGCTCACTTGATATTGACCCAAGCACAGCTATTGCTGATGATCGTTATATAGGTATTGGCAGAATCTCAGCTCGCTCTGTAATCCGGACGACAGCTGCAAGGACATCACTTTCCGAGCGTATCGACCAGGTTGCCTTGCATAAGGTCGGAGGATACTTTGTCTTTCTTGCCATCATTACGCTAGTTTTCCAAGCAATCTTTACCTGGGCTCAAGTTCCGGCGGAATGGATAAAGATTGGCATCGACTCGCTAAGTGACTTTACGCGGGCATCAATGCCGTCCGGTGAGCTGCGTGACCTTCTGATTGCAGGTGTGATCGGCGGTGTCGGCAATACCTTGGTCTTTCTACCGCAGATATTGACGCTGCTTTTCTTGCTTGGACTGCTGGAAGATTCCGGCTACCTTGCACGCGGAGCCTTTCTGCTTGATCGATTCATGTACCGCGTGGGACTGCACGGTAAGTCATTTATACCGATGCTCTCAAGCTTCGCGTGTGCAGTTCCAGGAATCATGGCGACGCGCACAATTGAATCTGGGCGGGAACGCCTAGTCACAATGTTTGTAATTCCGCTGATTCCCTGTACCGCACGTATTCCTGTCTATACAATGCTAATCGCTGCCTTCATTCCAGCGACTTGGAGGATCAGCCTTGGCATCGGATCCATCGATGGTCGGGCTCTCTGTATGGTCGCGCTGTTTGTGACCGGTATAGCGATGTCATTTATCGTTGCTGCAATCCTTTCACGCACGGCGATGAAATCTGCTCCAAGTACGTTTATGCTTGAGCTGCCAGCATACAAAATTCCGCGACTGGGTCGGATAATCCGGGAATCGCTGGATCAGGCGTGGCTCTTTATACAACGTGCCGGGACCATGATTCTTGCTATATCAATCGCACTTTGGTTCTTGAGCAGCCATCCAAAGATACAAGGTAAATCTCCAAAGGAATATGAGCGTTCGACATACGCGGGACGTGTAGGTACGCTTGTTGAGCCTGTTCTAAAGCCACTTGGGATGGACTGGAAAATCGGAATCGGATTGTTAGCCAGTGTAGCAGCACGGGAAGTTTTTGTTGCCGCTATGGGCGCGATTTACAATGTCGATGCAAGCGATGATGACGACCACTTGGGGGTCGCTGTTGGAGCTAGGATGCGGGCTCAAACCGATCCGCTTACAGGCTTGCCTGCATACGACATCGGTACTGGTGCCGCGCTTCTTGCGTTTTTTGCGTTTGCCCAACAATGTATGAGCACGTTTGCCGTCATGCGACGCGAGACAAATGGCTGGAAATGGCCTCTTTTACAATCGGCGTCATACCTGATCCTCGCATGGATCATGGCGTTTATCGTCAGAGCCATCGTACTGGTAGTAAATTCGTGATGTACGACTGGATTGCCTATGCCGTCGTAACCTGGGCGTGTATTACGATATGTCGCCGTGTTTACAAACTCTTCACAAAGAAGTCAACCTGCGATGGCTGTGCATGTAGTGCATCTAAAACAGCCACCGACTTGATCCCAATAGAGTTACGCTTCACGAGTCGAACTAACACGAGCGGAACAAAACTCAACATAAAGTGAGTTCTCACGACTCCGGTGGAACCAGTAATGTGAAAATCGGGTATGACTATGTTGTAAGACTGCACTAAAAATGTAGACTGTCTTAGTTTGTTGTGCCTGTGTGGAGGGACCGTGCAATGCTGGGAGTCGAGCCGTTGGATCGCTGGTTGGATCAAGTCATCGCACTCTGTCAACCGGACAATGTAGACCTCTTTACTGGTTCATCAGAACAGCTCATTGCACTGAAAGCCTCGATGGTCGAGGATGGCATCATTGATCCACTATCTGGAACTGCTCGCTGGCTCCATCGCAGTGACCCGACCGATGTTGCACGCATGGAACATCGCACGTTCATCTGCTCGCAACGAGAAGAAGATGCTGGTCCAACCAACCATTGGCTTGAACCACAAAGTGCAAAAATCACACTGGATGCGCTGTTCTCCGGGAGTTTCGCTGGGCGAACGATGTATGTGATTCCGTATGCGATGGCACCTCTTGGTGGAGCGTTCACACAGTTCGGTATTGAAGTCACAGACTCACCCTATGTAGCCTTGTCAATGTCCATCATGACCCGGCTTGGTGGGACTGTTTTGGATGCGATTCAGTCTGCCAATCCCACCGATGTAGTACGAGGGTTGCACTGCACCGGGAGCCTCGATCCGGATAACCGATGGGTTTGTCACTTTCCGGAAACTCGCGAAATATGGTCTTTTGGATCCAACTATGGCGGTAATGCGCTTCTAGGAAAGAAGTGTCATGCACTCAGGTTGGCATCGGTAATCGCAAGGGATAATGGCTGGCTTGCGGAGCATATGCTAATCGTCGAGCTCACAACGCCAACGGGTGAAATACAGCACATCGCAGCCGCATTCCCGTCCGCGTGTGGCAAGACAAACCTTGCGATGCTTGAATCCTCGCTAGAGGGGTGGGGCATCAGGGTACTAGGGGATGACATCGCATGGCTGCGGCCCGGTGCGGATGGTCTTTATGCAGTCAATCCTGAATATGGATTTTTCGGTGTTGCACCAGGGACGAGTGCGAAAACCAATCCAGTGGCATTGTCAATGACTACGCAGGACACCGTGTTCACCAATGTTGCTGTGACATCGGATGGTAATCCTTGGTGGGAAGGCCTTGACCCGCTACCAGAAGGCACAGCCGTCATAGATTGGCGGGGGAGTGTACGTGCTTTTGGGGATGGTGAAGGACCACTCGCCCATCCAAACAGCCGCTTCACGAGCCCGCTTACAAATTGCAAAACGCTGTCTGACAATTGGAATAATCCACATGGTGTTCGTATCGATGCAATCCTGTTTGGGGGACGACGTCCGACAACGATTCCATTGGTGATGGAAGCTCAGGACTGGACACAAGGTGTTCTGTATGGGGCAAGCATGGCATCTCAGACGACGGCCGCAGCAACGGGGGCTGTCGGAGTGTTGCGTCGTGACCCGATGGCAATGTTGCCCTTCTGTGGCTACAACATCTGCGATTATTTCAGCCATTGGCTTGGAATGGCTGAAAGCCTACCTAACATGCCTAAGATATTCTCTGTCAACTGGTTCCGACAGGATGAATCGGGACGCTACATTTGGCCAGGATTTGGAACCAATATTCACGTAATCAAGTGGATTTCGGAACGGGTTAGCGGATCCGTTGATGTTTTTCAAACGCCCGTTGGTAACCTACCGCTTAGAACTAACCTTGCTTTCGAAGGCGTCGACATTCATGAGGAAGCGGTAGAACTGCTTCTTACCGTTGATGCCGTGGCATGGCACGAAGAAGTTGATGCGATTCGTAATTACTTCGCTTCGCTCGGTGATGCCGTTCCGACACCACTGATTGATCGTCTTTCGACCATAAAGACATCGTTAGCGTAATCTTGATCAAAAACTAGCTGGACTTCATTTAGCGATTTCAAGGAGTTATAGCGTCTGAGAGTGTGCCACCTATTTGCAGATGACTATGAACTCCTCGAAGAATGGCTATCCTTTGCGCAGCGTTTTGTTTCTAACTACTTCCCGCCGAGGAAGCGGTATTCCGTCTTCTGACGATAGGTCTGTCCTGGTCGTAGAACCGTCGATGGGAAAGAGCCATTACCTGTCGCCACGCTCACTTGGATCACTAACATTTTGGCGTCTCGACAAAAAAACTGCGCCACATGCCAAACGGGCATAGGCGCAGCGTTTTGTTTCTAACTACTTCCCGACGAGGAAGCGGTATTCCGACTTCTGACGATAGGTCTGTCCTGGTCGTAGAACCGTCGATTAGAAAGAGCCATTGCGTGTCGCCACGCACACTTGGATCACTAACATTTTGGCGTCTCGACAAAAAACCGCGCCACATGCCAAACGGGCATAGGCGCAGCGTTTTGTTTCTAACTACTTCCCGCCGAGGAAGCGGTATTCCGTCTTCTGACGATAGGTCTGTCCTGGTCGTAGAACCGTCGATGGGAAAGAGCCATTA